>Ga0214919_10000882_pt1 | contig 50871 bp, 43 predicted proteins | sample LL1503_MetaG_FD_177994 | JGI IMG/M metagenome (GOLD analysis project Ga0214919, IMG submission 177994) | Freshwater microbial communities from Lake Lanier, Atlanta, Georgia, United States - LL-1503 | ecosystem: Environmental > Aquatic > Freshwater > Lake | place: USA: Georgia | collected...
CAAAGAGCGCTAATGCGCCACCTCCACCAGCCCGCCCGGGAGCTGCAATGCCGATAGGTAACCGTCCCGACATTAATATGGGGCGCGGCCAAATGAATATGGGTACGGACATTCGCCAGCAGGCTTCCGAATACGATGGCGGAGACCGTTCGCGCCGACCGGAAATGCGCGGACCAAGCGCAGATACGGATATTAACAGTATTCTCTCTGGTCTCAAAACAAAGAGTATTAATATTCAGCAGCAGTCTCAACAGCAGCAGCAACAACAGCAGCAGCAGCAGCAGGAGCAGCAGGATTCTATGTCGTCATTCATGTTTCAAGACGATGCGAGCGCGTTTGGAGATGATTCGGCGTCCGTGAGTGCACCCATTAAAAGTAAACGCAAGCCTCGTTCTGAGAGGAATACGATAAGTTTGAATATTTAAAGTATGTATACTGATGTGCTACCCAAAAATTAGCTTATCAATGGTCGTTCTCACACAAAACGCGCGATGCATTACAATTCCAAGCAAAAAAAGGATTAGCAATGTGTAACCAAATGATACTGTGAATAGTTTTGAAATAGCCCATGCTGTAATTACGGTGAAAATAACATCAATATATGCAATGTTGAATATACGATGCGAATGTGGACCTTCACCGGGTTTCCCGAAAAAATCTTTATATTTACAAAGACCGGTCATTGCGGTGAAAGCGAGTTATAATTATAAATATTATATATAAGCCATACATATTATATTTATTCATTTAAAATGTCAACCGCCTCAATCGACCGGAAATGGTCTATTGATGATATGAGAGAAATTACGCCTGCAACTGAAGGACATAAACGACCTATTATTATACAACAAAATAATCATCAGCATCAGCAGCAGCAGCAGCAGCAGCAGCAGCAGCAGCAACAACAGAAACTTACACCTCAAATGGAATTAAGTCTTGGCGAAAGTTTGAAACCAATGGCAATATTATCACCATCGGACGACGCTAAACGATATCAAAATGAAAACGACGAACACAATGGACTATTATTTGAGAGAATGTTACAACCAAACATTGGATTGAATCCATTTCTGAATGGAAATACATATATCAATGATATTATCGTGCAAAACACATTGCTTCGTGGAGAAGGTGGACGATGATGTGTTATAAATTCTCAATGGCGGTTTTTTTGCCATGGCAGTCGCGACACAGTGCAACCAAATTGTCAATATGGTTTGTTCCACCATGTTCCAAACGAGTCACGTGATCGACTTCGTACCATGCTGGCAGTTGACGTTTACAGTGATTACATTTCCAGCCCTGTTGCGCTGCCACAAATTTCTTTTTCGTTTCACTCACACATCGTTTTGTGGATGTTTTTCCAGATGTTAACACTTTATTTTGTTTTTGGTTCATCTCGCCGTCGCCACCAGAAAACCGAACATTCTTTATTTCTCCGCCACCGCCACCGCCACCGCCTCCTCCGCCACCAAAAAATGCAGTTTTATTTGTAAAATCCAAAAACGGGCTTATCATGTCGGCCGTATCTTTACTTACCGGCATGTATTTAATAATGTCATTTGCGTGCATGAACATAGACCGCGACTGGTCCGGGTTCTTCTTTATAAACAGGTATATTGAAAGACCCACGAAGGCAAACGTTGCCATTTTCACATATTTCTGAGATGATTGAAGTGATTTGAGAAATTTACCGTCGTAATACGTGTTTGCAATTAGAAATGCGGTAATCACGAAGATAATGTATTCTGGCTTCATCTGATTTTATATTTTGTATTTTATATTTGATAATAACTAATAACTATAATAAATAAGGATATTAATTTATTATAATTTTATTCTGGTTTATTTAATTAATTTTTATAATAGAGCGAATATGCACAGTAAACACTGACTGTAAGCAGAGTTATGTATACAAGACTTTTTCTGTATTTAAATTCTTCAACAATTGATATTTCTCTCGGTTTATAGTGCGCATAGTATGCATTCAATGCGTCTGTCATAGATACTTCGTCTTTATTCAATTCTGCATTTACCTTATTGTGAATGAAAACCACCCAGCGTAAAAATGCCTCCCGCGTGTCAAGATACGGTGTTACAGGGAACCTGTCAAGCAGTGCGCTAAATCGATTACCAATAGCATAATTTGGTAAAAATAGTGGCAGATTCTGTATAAAATCGTAGTATTTTTTTCGCGTAACTCCGTTGGCATGCACCGGATAGGTTGTCGCCATTGTCATTAACACAAACCAGTAGTGCGGTCCCCATATCTCAGCGTTCAAGGGCGGCGATAGTTTGGCCATTGATTTTTGATTTGTATTGTTTTTAAACAATATAAATAAAGATTGTGTGTGCTATATTAACCGGTTTGGAATATAATTTATAAACGTCAGCGCATAAAGATTAAAGATTAAATATAATAAAATATAAAAATACGAGATTAATCATGCAAAGAATGAAGCAGTATCAATATTCATTTTGTAATAACTGCGGCAAGCATGGAAATCACACATATAGTAACTGCAGACACCCTGTAACGAGTATTGGGATTATTGTAATACGTCGTAAACCCATGCGAGATATTCTTGCTGCTGCTGCTGCTGCTGATGCCAATGCTACTACTACTACTACTACTACTACTACTACTACTACTACTGCGGTGGTTGCTGAAACCAACGATTCGAACATTTCAACAGATTATGAATTTTTAATGATACGGCGAAAGGATACGCTTGGGTTTGTTGATTTCGTGCGAGGCAAGTATCAACTGACTGATATATTTCACATTCGCAATATAATTGACGAAATGACTATGGATGAAAAGCGACGACTGTTAACACACGATTTTAAGCAGTTGTGGACCGACATGTGGGGCGGGTATACAAACGGGCAATTTAGTGGCGAAGAAGCGCAATCTCGTGATAAATTCAACCACTTGAAAAATGGACTTCGGATGAGAAATGGCAGCGTATTTTATTTGGAAGGATTGGTAAAAGAATCTGAAACGCGTTGGGATCGCGCGGAATGGGGGTTTCCGAAAGGGCGTCGAAACAATCAAGAGGGGGACCTTTTTTGCGCTTTGCGAGAAAATCAGGAAGAAACGGGATACTGCATTTCGCAATCCGACGTCATTCATAACGTTGCACCATATGAAGAGATATTTATGGGGTCCAACTTAAAATGCTATAAGCATAAGTATTTTTTGGCACTTGTTAATAGCGACATTCGCCCGACAGGTGATTACGAGCGATCGGAAGTAAGTAAAATAAAATGGATGTCGCACGACGATTGTGTTCAAAAAATACGACCGTATAATATCGAAAAGAAAAAGATTCTCGCAAACGTTATGACCGTTTTGCGAAAATACAAAATAATACATACCGATCGATAGAACAGAACAGAACTACTGATTGATAGAAACTAATAAAACCAAAACAAACCAAAACAAAACAAACCAGAACAAAACAAAACAAAACAAACGATGCTGAATAAAAATAAAAATAATAATAAAGGTATATAATATATAGTAATAGTAATTGTGATATATATTATTAGAATTTGTAATTTAAAATAAAATAAGAAGTTTCTGACAACACCAATAATATCAATATCAATATGCTACACGTTCTTCTTCCCAAAACGCCACATGCAGGAGCAGATGATGATAAAATAGAGATAGACATAGATGACGATGCAACAATCACGGCACCATCTACTCCTATTGTTAATATTCAGGAGAGAAAGACAAAGAAACGTCTACTACGCAGGTGTGAAAACGGAACTCGCCGAAATAAGCGAACCGGTCTGTGCGAGAAATATGACCGAGATAAAACGAAGAATGTGCCAATTGTAAGGGTTTCTATTAACGAGGGTGTGCAAACATCTCCAAAAAGAAAGCGATGTCCAAAAGGGTCTCGCCGGGCTCGTTCTGGGCGACACAAAGGCGTTTGCGTCGATAATGAAAATAAGCAACCTCTGGCAAATGCTGTAAATGCTGTAAATGCTGTAAATGCTGATATTGCGAATGATGTGAATGACACGATTGCCGCAGAAGAAGCAGGCGAACCGCCAATGTTCACAACATTATTAGTTGAGGGCGATATTGGCACACTTAATGCAGCAATTGATGAAATAAAAATAAACTCAGCCCCAGATTATGATATGTTTTTACGAGGCAATGGCAATCCCCAAAAAAATCTTGAAACGAAGCAGTTATATGCATATTATATGTTGATTAAACCCAGATTACGAGCGTTTTTTAAGGATTGTTATGATTCTCCCAAAAATGATATTGCAACAAATAGAATCATATTCAACCTTTTAATAACTCATAATGGCAGGCATATTAACAATATAGAAGAATATAAAGGTGTATTTAAAACATTTCAGACCAAGATTAGAGCTGCTGTGGGAGGCCCATGCCCAGAAAAGCTTGCCATTTCTCAACGAAACGCTGAAGCCGGCAAAGTCTTTAGTACTGAAATATTGCTTGGCCAGAATAAAATTAAAAAAACGTTTATGAAGCAGGAAAATGACGGAAGCGGTGACTGTTTATTTTATACGTTATTGGATCTAATAGAACGGGCTAAACCGGACAAATATGCACAATTCTATGGAAATAGTCAAGCTAAGATGATGCAATTAAGAAACGAGATAGTTGACTACGTAATTAACCCCGACAATGCTGGTGTTGCTTATATGCATGACAATCCCGATTACAATCCCGATGTTTATGTGCCTGATCTCGGCGGCGATATAGAAAAAACATTCGGATTTATGTTAGAAAATGGAATCCGGACTCTAGGACATATATTATACGAAACCCCCAATACGGAACGCGCAAATAGGTATTCTGTTCACATGAGGAACAAAGGAATATGGGGAACCGAAGTTGAGATTTCGGCTGCTGCGAAGCTATATGGTATAAATATCTATGTTGTTTTGTCAACTGGTGAAGACCAAGTATATTATTCGATTGGCGATGAACTCAATCATGACGTTACAAAATTATGGTATATATTTAATTATGATCAACAACATTATGTAGTATTGTGGTGCTTAGATGGCGATGGACAATGCCCGCCGAATTCGGGGGCTTCGCCCGAACAGCCTGAACCTGAACTGGCTATTGGCGAATGGACGCTAAAAGATCCAGTTCGAGTTTATTATGTGGAAGAGGCGCGATCAGGACTGTCTTTTAAAAAAAGGCGTGTTATTGACCCTGAAACCGAAGATGTTATTGGTGTGTTGGGTGATGCAAAGTTTGCTGATTTGCGAGAAATGATAAGGCGTAAAGATAATTTGGGCGACATTCCCGGACCGCAACCGCAACCGCAACCGCAACCGCAACCACCACATACTGCTCCTGCTCCTGCTCCCAAAAGAGCTGCTGCTCTACCAATAATAGAGAATGTCGAATCCAACGCCGAATCCGAACAAGCGGATTCCCCCGAATCTGACGTTTTATATCAATATGAAGACAAAGTTTCACTGTATCCGACGCTGGACGACGCCGAGTTTAATACAAAAATTACGAATAAGAAGGAATTCTTCGACACTCGATACGATCGCATGGACGATTTAACAATTGAAGAATATGCGAATAAAATGTGCGTCGCATCGGACAATTTTGAATTAGCACCACACCAGCTGTTTGTTCGCAATTTTTTATCATCAACTACCCCCTACAAAAGTTTGCTGCTGTTTCATGGTCTCGGAACCGGGAAAACATGTTCCGCTATAAGCCTCGCCGAGGAAATGCGAAGTTATTTTAAACGAATGGGTATTTCCAAACGCATTTATGTTGTCGCATCGCCAACCGTTAAGATGAATTTCAAGTCGCAATTATTTAACAAGGACAAGCTGGTATTGAACCGAACCACCGGAACCTGGTCGATGAATACATGTGTTGGCAATAAGCTTCTCAAGGATAATGGTCTTTCCATTGCAACCGCATCCGATATAACTCCAGAACAAGAAGATCAAATGAAGGAAGTGATAGCTAAAAATATATCGGCGATTATAAAATCGACATATTCGTTTATTGGATACGAGAAGCTTAAAATTATGATAGAACAGGCAATTTACGGAACAAAAAAAGCCGATTACCGGACATTAGAACATCTAACGGAGTCCCAGATAGCCGGTATAAAAAAACGTTTCGACGACGCGCTCATCATTATAGACGAAGTTCATAATTTACGAACCGCGGAAGACAAACCTAAGAGCAACGATAAAATGACGGGGAAGTTGTTGACGATTGTGGCGAAATATTCTCAGAATATGCGACTGCTTCTTCTCACGGCTACTCCCATGTACAACAATCCCAAGGAAATTATATGGCTTCTGAATCTCATGCGCATCAACGATAATCGTTCCGAAATAAAATATTCAGACGTGTTTGTTGGCGAGACCGGAGAAGAAACTATAAAAACTGTCACCGATGATGATGCAAGTCGTTCGGCATATTCGAGCGGTAAAGATGTCTTAAAAAATGCGTCTTACGGATACATATCCTATGTGCGCGGAGAGAATCCGTTTACATTTCCATACCGCATATACCCTAAAATGCATTCTCCACAACATTCATTTTTTGCAGACCCACCTACAATTTCACATCCGGTTTCTGAATACACTGGATCGCAAATCGATACAACCAAGAAATTTCTGGATGTATATGTCACGCCGATTGGATCGGCCCAGCACCAAGTGTATGATCTATGCATACGCAAATTAAATGGAAAGGCCCAATCTCCGCAATCGCATAAATCATCCCGTGATAGCGATAGCGATAGCGATAGCGATAGCGATAGCGATAGCGGTGATGATAGCGGTGATGATGGCGGTGATGATAGCGGATCGGGCGAAGATGAAGGTGAAGGTGAAGGTGAAGGTTTAGCATCAGGAGCTCTTGCTCCTCCTGCTGCTGCTGCTGCTGCTTCTGCTTCTGCAGGGCAAGCCGGCGATGGTGATGATGATGAAATAGCTGCAAAATTTGGTGTCGAATCGTATACCGCACTACAAGCACTTACAATGTCATATCCATCATCGTCGCCAACTGATCCCAAAAAATTGGTTGGAAAGGCCGGTCTTATGCAAGTTATGGCCCGAACCCTAAATGGTGGTATGCGATACCGGTATCGGCCTGGTGTTGAACGCGTGTTTGAGCCTAAACATATAGGCAAATGGAGCAATAAAATAGCGAGCGTTTGCAAACACGCAATCGAATGCGATGGCATACTTCTCGTCTATACTCAGTATATCGAAGGTGGCGCTGTTCCTATCGCGCTGGCACTTGAAGAACATGGGTTCAATCGTTATAACGAAGACCGCGGAAATTCAAACATACTTGAAACTGGTGGTGCCGGTGCTGGTGCCGCGCGAATCGGAAATGTGCGAGGATACTACACACTTATAACCGGTAACAACGATTTATCTCCACCTGCATCGATACAGTCGGCAATCAGGGCAGCAACTGACCCGACAAATAAAGACGGTCATGTTATCAAGGTGATTATTATAACCAAAGCGGGATCCGAAGGGCTGGATTTTAAAAATGTGAGACAGGTGCATATCCTGGACCCGTGGTACAATCTAAGTTTATTGGAACAGATTATAGGTCGCGCAGTTCGCAATTGCAGTCACGTCGACCTACCGTTTGAACAACGAAATGTTTGCATATTCATACATGGAACCCGACTTACCGATGATGCAGGTGGAAACATAGATGTAGAAGCAATCGATTTAAGTTTATTTCGCTACGCAGAAAACAAGGCGAAGCGTATTGGAAATGTCAACAATATTTTAAAAAAACACGCAATCGATTGCAATTTGAATTCCGAATACAATATGCCCGCATTCAACGAAAAAGATAAAGGAAAGATAACACAAACTCTTACCACGCACGGCGATGATGGCACAGTTCGGTCAATACAGCATGATGCGAATATCAAGCCTCGCACGGATGCATGTGATTATCAAGACGTTTGCGATTCCGTGTGTGAACCAGATATCGATATGACCAACCCGATGACCGGAACTGATGTAGATACCTATGACATGGCGTTTCTTACTCTGAACAGCGAGCGCGTTATTCAGAGAATTCGTAACTTGTTCAAGGAACGATTCTTTTATTCGGAGGCAGAGCTTATTGGTGCAATAAATCAGGTTAGAACGTATCCAAAAGAGCAAATATTCACCGCTCTAAACATTTTAATCGATGACCCAATTGAATTTATAACCGATTATTATGGTCGACGTGGTAGATTAGTCAATATTGGAGATTATTACCTCTTTCAACCCGAAGGTGTTTCGGACCACCATATTGGTATACGCGAACGCGTCATGCCACTTGAAGACGCATCGGACTATGTGGAATATAAACAGTATGACCAACCCGATACGACGGAAGTTCCTGCAGAAAATGCCGGCACCGCGGTATCAGAACTTGATGCAACTATGGAGTCATTGCTTGATGTTTACACTGCCGTTACTACTACTGCCATTACTACTGGAAAAAAAATTAAAGGTAAAGAGGATGACTCGTTTATTCACCACGCACCTGACATATATAGACTTCTGCAAGCTACTCAAATATCACCAGAGATTTTATTGGTTGCCATAATGTCTCACTATCTTGATGTTATAGATTACGAAATTGCTATTGACGTTGCAAATGTCGCTACACGCGCAACTGACCCCCACAAACGGGAGTTTTTAAATTGTATTGCCAGATATTTCAATCGACATATAATACGTGCAGGTTCAGGGTCCATAGTTGCTCTGCCGAGCGAGAAATTGCGCGCATGGTCGGAAGAAAAAGTAACGGGGATGTTGAAGGGTGATGGATTAAAAGCTCGCGTTACCGAAGATTATATTCAACATGCCGAATTCATGAGTTTATACCGTGGTGTATGGACTTCAATGCCTCCAAGAGTCCTCCTGTCAGAAGGCAGTGTTGGAACAGAATTATTCAAATGGTGCGACGGTTTGAAAAATAAGATAACTACACGTTCTTCTATAAATAATGTGATTGGATGCTTTAGACCTGAAGATGATGTGTTTGTCTTAAAATTGATCGATCTAAATGCGGTTAGCAATGAACTTAAGGGGGCTCGTCCAAACAAACGCACGGAACAACTTGAAAAGCCAATCCTTCAATTGTTAGCATTTATTGGAATTGACGGAAATAATAGGCAATCAATCGGGATTATTAATTATATTCAGCAGTCGGCAGTTGGGCCACTTGCGGTTCTGCTTGAAATCATTTTGCGCGCATATGACATAATGGAAGTGGATGCGGAAAATCCTACCAACCCCCAACCCGGAAATAGAAACAGGTGGTTTTTAAGACCGTGTGAAATTCAGGCAATATCAAAGATAAAACAAATTTACAAGAAAATGAACAAATAACAAATAACAATTAATAAATTATTAATTAAAATAAATTATTAATTAAAATAAATTATTAATTAAAATTGAATGTTAAAATGTAGATATAATAAATAGTTAAATAGTATATACGAAGTTAATTTAACGAACAAATGCAAGCAGCAGTATCCGCATCAACAAAAGTGACAACAACGTCATCGTCAGATTGCTATTCCGAATGCCTTCTGTCTCGTCGAATAACAATTCCGTTCAAAACTATAGGAAGGGGCGATGAAATAAACACTGTTCTGAATCGACACATAAGGGGTCAAATTGAAAATAAATGCACAATTGAGGGTTTCGTGCATCCCGACACGTGCAAAATTATAGCGCATTCCAGTGGAACTATTTCTGGAGCGAATATCGTGTTTGATGTTGCATTCAAATGTTCAGTATTTGCCCCCGCGGAGGGAGCCATTCTGGTGTGCAGCGTGAAGAGCGTTACGCATGCCGGAATTCTGGCAGGTATTAATGGTGTTACCAAAGTGGAACCCGTTGTCGTTTATGTTTTGCGCGAACATCATTCTGGCGACACCGACGACTATTTCAATTCTGTAAAGCCTGGTGCAGTGATTCGCGTGAAGGTAATTGGTCAACGATTCGAACTCAACGACAAGCACGTTTCCGTGATCGGCGAACTGTTAAAGCCCGATGCCACACTGGTTCAAGCTCAACAAGTGCACCATAACCCGCCAACATTCAAACTTCCTCATCTGTCCTCCCAAAAACCAAAAAGCGGCGATTCACTATATCAAACACAGCAACAATACCAGCAACCACAGCATACAATTGCACCTTCCCGTGCTACTGTCACCCCTGCCGCCGCACCGGGCACGGAAAATTATGGCAAGTATTTCAGGCATCAGATTGAACCGGCATCTTGTGGACGTTTGGCATTGAATCATCTCATGCAGCGAGAAGTGTTCACGTTTTCAACTGATCCTGGCTACAAAAATATAATGAACTTAGAAGTTCAACCCGAATCACCCATCAATCTTCATCAACTGTGTTACACCATGAGAGATGCATTGAAGGATACGGAGGGGCTGCATGACGAGTTTGTATGCCAGCGGCACGAAAATCACAGTATTAATTTAATGATGGCGGCACTGGCAATCTGTAAGTATAGTATGGAACTACCCCATGAAGATAAGAAGATGATCGCTGGCGTTATTAGATCAAAATATGACGTAGGTGATGCGGTAAACGTTGAGTGGAAAATGTTAATCAACGAAAATGGATCACCCAACGGCGGTCACTGGGTAATTGCTTGCAAATATGCTGGAGATATTGGAATATACTATTTCAATTCACTCAAAACCAATGTAAAAAAATATGCATCAGTTGACACATTTATACGCGATTATATCAACGGGGCAGAAAATAGTATAAGACAGTTTGCCATTCTCGAGCCCGTTGCAGAATATGTTAACCCGCTTTACAAATATAACTTTTAAATTCTTGAATCTTTAATTCGGTAATATTCCCGATGAGATTGGTGGCGCAATGCGAAGAATTTCCAGTACCACGGACCATCATACGCCAATTTGATATTGGCACCTGGATCGGTCAACATCATTATGGAACGCACATACCGCGCCTCTCCATTTTCCACATGCCATCGCTCGAAATGTATAATGAACCTGTAATAGTGTTCGATTTTTGGAATTGGGCCGACGTGAGTTATTTCAGATGAATGCAGCTTGAGAACAACGCTGCTTATTTTTCCATATCGAGTGAACGCGCGCTCCACAAATTCGCTTGTAATTGGCATATCGTCATCAATTCCGTAATGCATTCTGGAAAATGGGATGCATATACTGGGAAATGATAGGTCCGAATCAGTATTGTTCCGGTGATCCATTTGAAATTAATTATAACGATACTTATTTAATAATTCACTATATCTATCTATCACATGTGTATATGTGTATATGTGTAATATTTCATATCAATTATTATATTATAGTTTAATTTAATTTAATAATTTTAATTTTTAGGTATAATATAATAAAAATGATAAATGATATCAGTTAAAAATATTTTTAGTTGACATTATTTTATTTATTTATTACTTAGGTATTATTTTATATAATATACTATTAATTATAATATTTAATAAATTAAACATATAATAATAAATAAATAAAAATTAAATAATTTTCCAATGAAGTTGAAACATGTCCATTTATTCGGCATTTTATTGCTCTCGCTTGTGCTGGCATCATTTTTAGGAAAATATATCGATTTCGGAAAGGAGGGACTTGAAACTGAGAATGATAAGGGTGATGAAGAAACAAATAAACACACTGGTGGCGACGCAGATGCAGGCGCAGATGCAGATGAATCCATTCCGCCAAATACCGGTCGAAGCGCGGAATCAACTTATGGAAATGAATCGACTGTAGCCGAATCATTTACAGGAGTTGAAGGGTTTGGTGGATTATTTGATTCCATTCTTCCATCAAATTCGGGACACAGTCTCGAGCCGTTCATTTCACCGTTTTCAAACGTAGAAGGTTTAGAAGGGGGGAGTGGGAGTGGCATAACACAAGACCAGATACCCAAAGGACAAGAACATTTGTATATATTGAAATCGCAAGTTGTGCCTCCCACTACATGCCCGGTATGCCCTTCATTTGGTGGCAAAGGTGATGGTGCAGCCGATTCTGAAAGCGGTGCTGGCGGTGCTGGCAGTGCTGGCGGTGCTGGCGGCGGAGGTAATGACAGTAGCGGGTTAAGCAATGGGTTGGGTTCCGCATTTCCTGGTGGTTCGGGTGGTGCAGGCGGTAGCTCATCAAAATGCCCGCCATGTCCGGCATGCGCGCGATGCCCGGAGCCGTCATTTGAATGTAAAAAGGTTCCAAATTATGCCATAAGCCAAAATGGGTCAATGTCAGTTCCGCGCCCGGTTCTTGCCGACTTTAGCCAATTTGGAATGTAAGCAATGTAATCACACAAATAAATTAACTGCATCAATGTGAAATGTCAAATGAATGCGTAAAATAAATAAAATGTTTTTTTAAGGACAGTGTATACGTATACACACTCACCCACCCAACCACCACTCACCAATACCATAACCAATACATAATAAAATGTTTCTTGAAGGAGCTGCAATTGCAGTCGTGTATTTTATTGTAAAGTTTCTTGAAATGCGATTTATCAGTGGTGAAACACTTCCAATCAGAGTTATCATTCGCGATACCTCATTTGTTTATTTAGCATCCATCATTGGATTATACACATTGAAACAATTTAAGCAAAGCGACATGATTAAATCCGTTGGTGGGGGAGATGATAAGCCAGCTGCCGCAGCATTCACATCCAATCCTGATTTTTGATGGACGGTGGGTGTGTGGACGACATTTAGTAAAATCAAACAAATCAACCCCAAATCCACAAAATGAAGAAAATAAAAATGAAATCATTTTTATTTTATTTTTTATCACTTTCGTTTTTTCGTTTTTTCGTTTTTTCGTTTTTTCGTTTTTTAATTAATTTAATTTCGTAAATTCCTAATTTTTTTTTCTTTAGGCATACTATAAACTACAATCAACTAAAATGGGAGGAGGCTTAATGCAACTTGTCGCCTATGGCGCACAAGACGTCTATCTTACTGGTAATCCTCAGATTACCTTCTGGAAAGTGTCTTACAAGAGACACACCAACTTTGCTATGGAGTCTATTGAACAGACTTTTAACGGTCAGGCCGACTTTGGTCGCCGCGTGACCTGCACTATCAGCCGCAACGGTGATTTGGCTTACCGCACCTACCTTCAGGTCACCCTGCCCGAAATCGGACAGGGCCTTGCCGGCTCCGGCACCAACCAGGGTGGCGTCTATGCCCGTTGGCTCGACTTCCCCGGCGAGCAGCTCATCTCTCAGGTTGAGGTTGAGATCGGTGGCCAGCGCATTGACCGCCAGTACGGTGACTGGATGCACATTTGGAACCAGCTCACTCAGTCCACTGAGCAGCAGCGCGGTTACTACAAGATGATCGGCAACACCACCCAGCTCACTTACATCACCGATCCCTCTTTCGCCGATGTTGACGGACCCTGCGACACCAACGCCCCTCGCCAGGTTTGCGCTCCCCGCAATGCACTCCCCGAGACCACCCTCTACATTCCCTTCCAGTTCTGGTTCTGCCGCAACCCCGGTCTTGCCCTTCCCCTCATTGCTCTTCAGTACCACGAAGTCAAGATCAACCTCGACATTCGCCCCATCGACGAGTGCCTCTGGGCGGTCGGCTCTCTGGCCGCCACCACCGGTTCCACCAAGGTCAATGCCGCATACAACCAGTCTCTCGTTGCCGCTTCTTTGTACGTCGACTACGTCTTCCTTGACACCGATGAGCGCAGGCGCATGGCCCAGAACCCCCACGAGTACCTCATCGAGCAGCTCCAGTTCACCGGTGATGAGTCCGTCGGCTCTTCCTCCAACAAGATCAAGCTCAACTTCAACCACCCCGTCAAGGAGCTCATCTGGGTCGTCCAGCGTGATGCCAATGTTGACTACTGCTCATCCCTGGATGCCACCAGTCTGCTCTACAAGTTGCTCGGCGCCCAGCCCTTCAACTACACCGACGCAGTTGACGCTCTTCCCAACGCCATCCACGCCTTTGGTGGCCCTCACTCTGTCATGGGTGCTAACGGTGTCATCGATGCCAGCGGCCTCTTTGCCCAGGCTGGCGCTTATGACGTCACATCCGCTACCGGCGGCGGCGCTGGAAACTTCTGGACCACTGCCGGAACTTATGCCGGTTCCCACCTCGGTGTTGCTACCGGCCAAGAGTCCGCTCTTTCTGATGCTGGCACCTTCGTTCTTGCCGAGACCGCTCTTGACATGCACTGCTGGGGTGAGAACCCCGTTGTCACTGCCAAGTTGCAGCTCAACGGCCAGGATCGCTTCTCTGAGCGCGAGGGAACTTACTTTGACCTCGTTCAGCCTTGGCAGCACCACACCCGCACCCCCGATACCGGTATCAACCTGTATTCCTTTGCTCTTCGCCCTGAGGAGCACCAGCCTTCCGGCTCTTGCAACTTCTCTCGTATTGACAACGCTACTCTTCAGCTCGTGTTGTCCAATGCCACCGTTGAGGGAACCAGCACCGCCAAGGTTCGCGTCTTTGCCACCAACTACAACGTTCTTCGTATCATGAGCGGCATGGGTGGCTTGGCTTACTCCAATTAAAAATTGTAACACCGATAATTATTTCGGATATTTTACAAGCACAAATTTAAAAATATTAAAAATATTTTTAAATTCTATTTTTTGATGTTGGTCTGTTCGGTTGCAAGAATTAATATACAACTGTATGATTAATATATAATATATAATATAATGCTTCCTGAAGAACGTTGTTATGTTGTTTACGGAAAGGGGTTTGCACCTTTTAAAATAAAAGGTTATTCCAATAAAAATACACTGATAATAAAATTAAAATTAAAAGGGTTTAATCCAAAAAGTTCTTTATTAAATTGTAATTCATATTCCGGTAAGAAATGTAAAACTACGCCTACGATGTATTTATATGGTTAGTTAGTTGTTAGTTAGTATTCGGGAATATGCCGTTTGAACAGGCATCCATGAGACGTAATTCCTCTGAGTTCGCGTATAATCGCGGCATTTTGGAAATCGCATGTTGCAAGCCATATTTTGACGATGCAAAAATTCTTTTTAGGAGATATGGTGATACCATTTACGTGTGGAAGTAGGGAATGAGTATTAGAAATAGTTTCACCCACTATGGAGTACGTCAATTGCTTCCAAGCGAACGGAACGTCGGCGTTGGTCACTTTATAAGAAAAGCACCCCCCATTTCTATTTCTCGCGTCTTCCCATATTGGCGTAATTCCGCTCCGCATTAAAAACAACATGCAATTCATAATTAGCTTGGGTGGAAGCATTTCTGTTATCGCCACCGCGTCTTCGACGGTTTTGAATTCGTAAATCTTCGTATAGCTTTTTAAACTCCACTCGGTGTCGTGCGGCAAATGTGCCCATAGCGTCCATTTATCTGAAAGCGAATGAGCGTTACTGCCGTTGTTGTTGTTATTATGTTTAGCAAGTGCGGTATCGGCAGATGCATTGATGATAGTCATCGCATTAGCGGATAATTCCGTTTCGCGCGAGGCAAAAACAGTTGCGGATGCCATAATGGTCACTACTACCTATTATACCTTATAACATACATATTTATTTTTCTTTTATATTGATTTTGTTTATAAATAATAATTAATAATTTTAATAATTAATTAATATTATTATTATTTAATTTCTTACCTAAAATCGAACATTTAATTTTTCATTTTCTGAACTTAGCCCAGCCGATGCATTTTTCGGGTAACCCGGGTTGGAATCTGCACGATTATAGTAGTTCGGTTCGACTTCTTTCGGAGCAACTGTTGTAGCTGCAGCTGCTCCAGGCGAAGGCTTCATGCCAAACAGATGAAAAATGACGGATGATACGTATGTCATCAGGATAAACGGAATAAAAACGATAAACCACGAAATTATGCTGAGACCTGTATCGCACAGATTCTGAAGTATGAATAGAAATACGATCATAATGAGAAACTTGAAAAATGCGGTGACATGGTCGCTTCTAAACAAATCAATGATAATCTGAATAACTGAAAATCCTAAATACAAAAGTGCCGGAGGACATAATGAATTAACAATCGCCATTATTAATATTTATTTTTTATTTTACAAATACAATTTAAATTAATAATATATTTTAATTTTGTAAATTCAAAAATATATTATGAAATACGTTTATTGATTTAATATGTTGTAGTATTTGTATTGTCGTCAGCAGAAGTGGCTTTATCTGGATCAGCTCTTACACAACCATCCATAAACTTGCGAATTTCCGTGTATATTAATTGATTTTTAGAATACATTTGGTTATCACCGATATGGTCGCTTGTTGTCGTTGTCGTTGTCGTTGTCGATGCAGCTGCACATGCAGATGCGGTTCCCAATCTCAAATATTCTCGTATTACCTCAATTTCATCGTAATCTTTATTTATGAGCTTGGCTGCAGCTTCCTCTGCACTATAGTCGGTTTGACCCATAATCAATGCTATTTTATCAGATAATTCGGTATCCGAATGCGTCATTATATTATATTTGAATTGAGTTGTTCGTAACTATTATTATATATCTAATAAGCTTTTAATATTTATTTATTTTTATATTTATATTAAAATTGATTTAAACCATCTGCTGCATAATAATATACCAGCAACCGCAAATCCACACACAATGACGTCTCAAATGAAATCAGAAAACTCTAATTTTCAATGCAATGAACCACAACTTGGTAATTTGGATCAATTGGTGCAGGATGTTCAAGCAATTGTATCTTCCGCGCTAAAAGATAAATTAAAACGCGTATATGAGATGCATCGCGAATACAAGGAAACCCACGACGCGCTCATGCAGATTCCAGCAGTGAGAAGGCTTGCACACAGTTCAAAACCGTATGATGATTATGAAACAAGTAGTTGTGAAGAAATTCAACGACTTATTGCAGAAAACGCCACACTCAAGGCCAAGGTGTCAGACCTTGAAAATAGCATACTGAAGCTCATGGATGCACAAATTATCACCGAAGTGGAACCAGAATCTGAAAATATAAAACTCGTCATAGAGGAAACCGAAAAATTTGACGAGGATGAAGAAAATGATGTTGTCTTTACGTCTACTTCAGCCGCCGCAGCTGATGCGTTTGATGATGATTCGCAAGAAGAAGAAGAAGAAGAAGAAGAAGAAGAAGAAGGTCACATTATGGATCAATCGAAACCGACGCTTGCACTTGCAGTTGAACAAGAAGCTGAAGATGAGGAAGAGGAAGAGGAGGATGAAGAGGAAGAGGAGGATGAAGAGGAAGAAGAGGAAGAAGTTGATTCAAACGAGGAAGTTGAAGTGATTGAAACTGAAATCAAAGGCAAGTCGTATTTCACAACAGATGAAACGTCTGGTGTAATTTACGAATCCACAGCCGATGGAGACATTGGCGAAGAGGTCGGTAAGTTTGTAGCAGGAAAACCGGTATTTAATTAAAGTAAAAAATAACGTATGTGTAGTTTATGTTGAACACTGCATCGGGTTAATTAATAATTAATTAATAATAATTTTAATCATATAATTATTATTGTATTATTTTTATCGTCATCTTTTCTTCGTTTTTGACATTGCATTTGGAATGGTTGTTTTATTATTGACTAAAAACTCGTTGTTATCTTCATACAATTCGGGTAACGAGTGAGTCAATGGCTTGTTAACAATATAAAGCAAATGGTCGCTTTTCAATAGTTTTCTATATTCTTCAATAGATAAATTTCCATAAAATTTGCTCAATAAATAATGAGGATCTGGAGCGGGCTTGATTGGGTTGTCTGTATTATTACATATGTTATTGTACATTACGTTCAGCATATGATATCTGTCGAAACGCGTGGATGTATCAATGGTTTCTTTCATCAAATACGATGTCGCACATTCCGGTGAACAAAAACAACCATAAACCGTGTATGAGTCTGTAGATTTTGTATATAATTTTGGGATGTGTATAACCGGTGTATCAAATTCGCAGGTGCACCAAAAACACGCAGATTGTTGAGTTGAATTAAATCGCGCATTATCCTTGTGCAGGACCATTTTCAACCTATTTATCTTTCTCCATACCTCCTTCATTTCTATCTCCGTATCTATGTTGCTGTTGTTGCTGTTGTTGATGTTGTTGTGTGGAGTATGATGTGCATTGTTTGTATCAGTTGATATTGATATCGTCGATGTCGTTACGGTTGATGCAACCGAATATGGGGATTTAATCGGGACACACAACGTATTTGGTATGATGACTGAAGCAGTTGTTAATGCGGTCGATTGAAACATGCATGATGATGTAGTGGAACTTACGCATTGTGCATGCTTGTTTGTATTCAGTCCATCTTGATAGATGTCGCAGTCATTCTTACCGATGATACCGTCCACGCTATCATTATCAACTATGGAATTTGAATTGTCCGTATATATTCCAGAAACGGCCTCTGTAAAAGTTCCCGCATTTTCAGAAAGATCCCCGCAATTTATATACGACTCCACTTCTTCAACAACCGGTTCGTATTTAAATGATGAAATGGAGTTATTCACAAGTAAGTCGTTGTAGTTGCATTTCAAGTGTAAAATTACATTTGATGAAATGAATGGCTGTTTTGTAACAATATGTTTATTATTATTTACAGAGGCGCATGTGTTGCCATGATTGGTTCCAAATCCAGAATCATCTCCGCACCCATCATTTACTACAGTTGTTATCATTGATGAAATTATTTTACCACCTTTGGGTTTTCTGCCTCGTTTTTTCAAAATAACCGGACCGCATTCGAGATGTGTAATGGTATCCACAACTCCTGTAACATTGTCATGAACGGGATTGGATTTAATCTTTATAGTCTTTACAGTCTTTACTTTGGGTTCCTTGGGCTCTTTGGGAGTTTTTACCTTCTTCGGTTCCTTTGGCTCCTTAGGTGGTTTCACCTTCAGTTTTTTGGGTTCCTTTGGCGCCTTCATGGGCTTCGGTGCAGTCGGTTCATTCGATTTTGGTTCCTTGGGCGATTTTGGTTCCTTGGGCGATTTTGGTTCCTTGGGTGCCTTTACTTTCGGATCCTTCGGTGCCTTTACTTTCGGCTCCTTCGGTGCCTTTACTTTCGCCTCCTTCGGTTCCTTGGGTGCCTTTACTTTCGGCTCATTAGGTTCTTTCGGTGATTTTTTTGCCTTTATTTTGATATTGTTAAAATTCTCATCGGGTGAATTTTCAAAATTGTTCATTGATTAGTTGTTATGCGTGGTAGTAGATACGATGATGATGGCGGTAATGCGTAATTCACAATCAATATTATTAATGATTAGTTATGAAATAACAATTTAAATTGTTTTTGTATAAACTATAAACTATAAACTATAAGAAGCTATGTTTCTGTAGAAGTTGTAGTTCTTTGATTTCGTATAGTCTTCTCTTCACTCAATTTCGCGTAGCATTTTCTGCAGACGGGTATATAATTGGACGACCCTATCACAATCTGTTCTTTCTCATCCGTAAGGCGAAAGCTGAATATTGCGCGAGTCCCATTTTTGCAGCTGCTGCAAAGAGATGTTAGCTTCTCTATTCGATCGCACAGTGGAAATAGTTCGTGAAGGTTGCCTATTGCGTTTCGCTCGAAATCTCCGTCCAGTCCGCAAATGTAAACGCGTTTCCCGCACGTGTCGACCCAGTGCCTCACGTATTCTGCTATATCGGTAAAGAATTGACCCTCATTTATGAGTATCACATCGGACGCGTCAATATGTGCATGATCGTCCGTGATAATTTCTCGTATGGACGACCCACGCACGCACGGAATCATTTTCATATCGTGAGTTGACAGCATCGTATTCGAGTATCGTGTGTCACCCGCATAGTTGATTACCGCAACCGGTATATTGCAAAACATGCATTGCTTATATACCTCAATCAGCTTGGAGGTTTTTCCAGAAAACATGGGCCCCAGAATCAATTCCAGGTAACCACCAAAACAATTTTCAGAACTCATTATTAATCGTAGGAGAAAGGAGAAGGGTATTTGTAATCAATTATAAACAATATATAACCAGGTTTTTATATAAAAATAAAATATAAATAAAAGCATCTACCTCGTCCCAAAATAATACAACCAAATAATTAAAAAATAAATATAATAATGTCATCCTCGTCCTCATCATCAACGCCGTGGGTTGAAAAATATCGCCCTTCAAAATTTGACGACATTGTGCTCGATGAAATAAATCGCACCATATTAGAAAATATAATCAACAAGGGTTATTTTCCCAACCTATTATTTTACGGACCGCCTGGAACGGGTAAAACAACCACCATAATAAATTTGGTGAAAGAGTTTCAAGCAAAACATAAATCCGTAGACATCACCGCGACCGTAGACATCGTATCGTCATCATCATCATCATCATCGTCATCATCATCATCATCAAATGCAAATGATGGTCTTGGAACAGTAATCCATTTAAACGCTTCAGATGAACGCGGCGTAGACGTGATCCGAAGCCAGATAAGTGCATTTGTAAATACCAAATCACTTTTCGGAGGAGGGAATAAACTGAAATTTATAATTTTGGACGAAGTTGATTATATGACCAAGAACGCCCAAATTGCATTAAGGTATCTCATAAACAATTATAACAAAAATCTCTCCTGTAACGTGAAATTTTGTTTGATATGCAACTATGTTAGTAAAATCGATGATTCATTGCAGTCGGAGTTTGTGCGTATGCGTTTTAATCAGCTTCCAGAGGAGTGTATTGTGAAGTTCTTAATGCAGATAAGCGCAGCAGAGCGGCTTAATTTGTCTCCGGACACGGCACGCCACATTCAAAAACAATTCGGATCGGATTTGCGCGGTATGATCAACTTTATGCAGTCCAATCAGTCGGTCGTGGATTGTAAAATAATACATCAGGATGTCTGGAACAATTTGCTTCGAACGCGGGACGCTGTGGACGCTGCCAATAAATTTAACACCATAAGCCTAAAATACGGAATTGAGAAACGCAATATGTTGCGCCAGTTTTTAAATAATGTAATTCGAACGCATACAACGAGTATCACGAGCGACTTGTTGAATCGAATAGAGCATATTATGCACAATCAGGAATGTAAGACCGAATACGCATTGCAGTATATAAGTCTGATAATGACAAAATGGACACGCGATATGCAAATGGTTCGAGAAGTATAACCTAACCAGTGATACTTAATTAATTATAAAATTGAATATAAAGAGACAACTCTACATAATTAAGTATGAAATTGATATAAAGAAATTACCCATCATCTATGACATCTTCCTCTTCTGCCGCCAAGTATTTTCAGCTTGACGATGATTGGGAGGAATTCAAGAATTTTGCATCAGTCGATTTTGATTGCGATTCGGTGGCATCATCATCGGCATCGGCATCTGCAGCGGCAGCAACAAGGATGCAATCAGAAATGCCAGTAAAACATTCCATTGCATATCCACCACCACCAGGTTCCAGTAGTATTGGTAGTAGTAGTAGTATGACAAATCGTGGCGACCCAACAAGACCTCCTCAGTGCAGTCCCATATACATATCCACGACCACGAAAATAGCATACATGAATCTACCCATTGACATTAAACGCGTGTTTTGGGAAATTCCTGTGCTGAAATATACAGACCCGGTTCAGGGCGTAATTAAAAAACAAATAAAATTCTCAACCACCGACAGAGAAGAATATGATGCGGTAATGGAGCGCATTAGCAAGGAAAGATACTACGACAATCAGGAAATGGAACACATCGACAATCCGGAAGGCAGGATCAAATTCAAGGATCAAAGAAAAATAAGTATCGGACTATCAAAGAAGGATATCCTTTGCTATCGCAGTAAAAAAAAGAGGGCGTTCTTCAACTGCTTTGTCATCATCATTCGAATGTGCGAAGTCAAGGATGGTGCGGATGAAAGTGATTTCACGTTCAAGGAAATGCATGTCAAGGTCTTCAATACCGGTAAGCTGGAAATTCCGGGAATACAGACCGACAAGATGATGGCCAGTGTATTGGCAATGGTAATTGCAATACTTCGCCCGTTTGTATCGGATGATTTGAATTATATCGACGGGCGGTGCGATACGGTTCTCATCAATTCCAATTTCAACTGCGGGTTCTACGTTAACCGCGACAAATTGCACGAACTTCTTAAATACAAGTATCGAATCAATAGCAATTATGATTCGTGCTCGTATCCCGGAATACAGTCCAAATTTTACTACATCAAGGACTGTGAAATACAAACCGGACAACAGCCGAAGGAAGGAGTGGAATGTTGCGAGATATCATTCATGATATTTCGAACCGGAAGTGTGCTCATTGTTGGAAAATGCACGGAACCCATATTGCACGAGATATATGAATTTCTAAAAATCATACTCGAGAAGGAATACGCACACATCGTTAACGAGATGGCGCTTGGCAACCTTGAGACGGGTCACATCGACCCATGTCACAAAAAAAAATCTCTAAAAATACAGCGGCGAATTATTACATGTTCCGGACAATATGGAACGCCGGTATCTTCGTCGTGTTCCCCGGTTAGTTAATTATTTATATCATAATCGTGGCAACTATTCGTATGACCGGAAAATACGCCAGAAAAGTATGCATGTTTGGTTGTATCACCGTCTTCTTCATCGTATGTGTCACCGTAATGACTGTCATCAAATGCACTCTTCTTTTTTTTTGACCCAGTCCCGCCTCCGCCTCCAATTGTAGAAAACTTATCAATATATCGATACATTCGCTCCACGTCTAATTTGGTAATTTCATATTGCTCAAATAGAGCGTTTGATATGGTTATATTGTCCGCTTTATCGGTTCGCAACGTTCCAAAAAACTCAACCAGGTCCTTTCGGTCCATTAACAATTGGTTGCATAAATGCTGAATAAAAAGTAGATTGTTATACTCGGTGCTATATTTTGTGAGAACTTTTGTGAACCGTAGTTCGGGGTCGTCGGTTCCAATACCGCATTCATTTCCACTGCCGGTTGAGGTGGTCGAGGTGGTCGAGGTGGTAGAACATTTATATTTATTTTTAAAATCGTGATACAGCGCATTATTATAAAACGTTTTTATAAGTGAACTCATTTCGTTAAAAATCCATATCTGTTTTTGAAATGTAATTCTGTCGATATAATCCGCGAAACAAATGTTGTTCAAAATGGAATGATAAAATACTGATCCGGAAAAATCATTTGCGATGTTATCAGTTATATTTTCATGCCATAGTAGTCCGATAATTGTTCGGTCGGTCTCACTTACAATCGGTGCATGCTCAGAAATGGAATAATTGCTTCTGAATAATTCTCGAACAATTAACTTGCTGTTCTCAGAACACGATTTTGGTCTGAATATTGTATCAAGCACGTCGTTGTTAATAATTGTCTTATCCTTGTCGTAAATGTTGCATACGGTCATAAGCTTGCGAATGTCGCGCTGCGTGAAGGCGGTAATTTTGTCTGAAATATCGGGTTCTATTTCTGGCATCACGGTTCCAACCAAAGCGCGCATTTGTGGTATTGTTGGTGCACACAGTTCGATAATGTGGCACACTTTCATGATTTCTTTTATTTTCTTGTCCATCTCGTAGTTTCCAATGCATATGATCGGGTTCAGCGTATAATCTTCCGTTTTCTGCTTCTTTGTTTTTTTGGGTCGAATCAACTTGATGAGTGATGTTATTCCACCCTTGTCGCCAGTGTTCATGCCATCAATTTCATCCATTACGATAACGATTCGTTTGGGTAGTTTCTCGAAAATGGACATTACACTTTGGTCGGACATGTTGTGTTTCGTAATGGTATCAATAACCGTTTTATTTCGAATATCGCCTGCATCGTATCGTATAATGTCGTATCGCATTTCATTAAGAATGCGCGTTACAAATTCGGTCTTACCGCATCCAGGTGCGCCATAAACGTATATTCCACGTTTTACAGATAAATCCGTCTTGTGTTCGTTAAAATCTTGCAGAATTTGTTTGAACTTTATAACTTTGTCAATTCTACCAAGAATTGCGTTAAAGTCGATTCCTTTTATTGATTCCATTCGTATGTATGTATGTATGTATGTATGTGTGTTTGTTAATACATTGAAAATAATGGTTTATATTTAAATTTCATAAAAATAAATATAATACGGTGGTGGTTTATGGTTTATATTAATCTACAACATACAATAATGCTACAACATACAATAATGCTACAACATACAATAATATTAATACCAGTGTTTGAGTTGTAGGCTATTTGTCTTGTAATCACTGTAGTATGGACGGGCCATTGGCGTATACATAGTGCTGATATCTTGCTTGTATGTCATGTATCCTTTTGCCTCGCCGAAGATGCGCGGCACGGCATATTCGCACACCAGGTCATTCAATGCAACTATCTGGTCAGTCAAATTAAAAGGCAGGTTCGACGCATTTTGAAGGAATATGGATCGCATTATGATTTTAACGGTGTCTTCATCTTGAACTGGTATCAAGTATGCCCCGTTAGACTGCGCGTGCACACCTGCGCGAATAGCATTCTGGACAATTTGGATATTGGGAGCGCTAAAGAAGAGTCGAGACAGCGGTGTTTCCTCCCAAATTCCGTCCAGAGCGTTGCGAAACGTAACCGGCTCCTTAACCCGGATTCGGTCAAACATTGCAAATTGCTGTTCGGCTGAGGGGGTAATAATGGCATTCACGCGACCGTTGCTTGTAAGCTGCGAAGCAAATGGCGTTGAATTATAAGTTGGATTGGGCGTTTGATTCATTGTGTAATAATTATTATTATTATTATTATTATTTTGTTTTATTATTATTTATTATTTATTAATAATAATATATTATTATAAACAAATAACAACACAAACTAAACTAAAACTAAATAATTTCGATAAAATAAATTATGTTTGAAGATATGAATTTTCAGCGCATTGTGCTTATGATCGCTGGAATTTTATTGCTCGGATTTTTAGCAGCAGTTATATATTCCATGATTAAGGCAAACGCCGTTGGCGAATGGCCGCCCGTTATTTCGAACTGTCCCGACAATTGGGTAATGGATACCGACGGTAAAACATGCAAAAATATGAACGGAATGCCCAAAGCCAGCAGTGCCGGTTCGTGCAGCGATTCATTCAATACATCCGAATCTGCGTATTTAGGACAAAATGGGTTATGCGAAAAATATAAATGGGCTAAAACGTGCGGCATAAACTGGGACGGAATTTCAAATAACCCCAATGTGTGCAACGTAAAATCAAAATAAGATGATTGCGGATTTAGATTTATACGTATCGACTTTATTAATATTATATTTGCAATAGTAATAGGAATAATAATATAATATTATATACGGAACCACATATCTGACAAATACCAAATACATACACTGATATCATGAATATTTTTATTTTACGCAAGTATTTGACAACCTTCGCTATTCTGCTGTACCTGTTTTCATTTTTCGCAATTCAGCAACTCAAACCGGGGTTTTTATATAATTCTGACGGCAGCTTAAGAGAATTTGGCGTCGGGTTTAAAAGAAAAACAGTTATTCCAATATGGCTGCTATCCATTATACTCGCAATTCTATGCTACTTGACGGTATTATACGCGGTAACACCTTCTCCGAAATTTGCTTTTTAATAGGTGTAAATGAATTAAATAGTTTATTTAAATAAATTAATATACACACATGAAATAGTAAAAATGGAAATGAATTCAAATCATGACGACGTTGGGTCTACTGACATTATCGATCGCATACCTCACATACACAACAGTGATAACAATCGTAGTAACATTATAATTAAAAATTACAAAACGTATTTTTTAGAAGGAGTTGGCTGGATTGGAAGTATTTTAGTATTGATACCATATGTTGTTCCCTTTAATAAAACGATTGACTTTGTATTAAATACATTGGGGGCATCTGGGTTGTTTGTTGTTTGTGTTACATCAAGGCAATACCAGTCAATTGTAATCAATGCTGCATGGATTATAGGCGGCTTTTATAAATATTTTTCATAATTTAATTATATATTTGTTTAGTTTATTTAAAAACTGTGATTCGGATTTAAAAATTTTATCTATATATCTATTATAAATAAAATAACTAAAAATATAAATATCAATGACGGACCTTCAACAGAATGGTGGATGGCGTAGGCGCCATATTAAGGTGTGTCGCACGGGGTCTCGCAGGTGCTACAACGACAACTGCGTTAAAAAATCAATGCGCAAATACAAAACGACGAGCAGGGGTCGCAAATGCCGCACTGGTTCACATCGATGCAGGGACAATCGATGCCATAGAATGAAGGTGCATCGTTCAAGACGGCGCGCGTCATCATTTTAACATTTTTTTTTAATATTTTTAATATTTTTAAAACATAATTGTTGTATCTTTTTGTATCTTTTTATGTTTTATGTGTTATACATATATAAAGTTATATCGTGCCATAAATTTCTTCACTCGTATGGGAACGAGATCATCATCTGTAGGCGGATTTAGTTGCCGAAATTGCATGACACTGTCCAAACTGGATGTTTGTGAATCGGCAATATCGGCCGAAAACATGGTATGCGCTCTGCGAAGCGCGTCGATATCAATATGATTTTCAACGCCGTCCACGCAGTTTATCGTATTTTTCATCCAGGTATAGAAATCAATTTCATTGTCGTCGATACCGACACCGTCGCGGTGTTTAATAAACTCGTGATAGCAATCGATAATATCACTCAAATATAGGCGATCGCGCCAGCTGTTGTGGCGATTATGATGTCCGTCGATTGCGTTCCCTGCCGGTTTCTCGCTATAATCCGTTCCGGATAATACGCAAATCATTCTGAACCCATCCAGCGTAACTCCCAGTCCTTTTAAAATCGGTTCAAGTTGGTATTCAACGCATGTTCCATGCCAAAGATTCACGTGCCGCATTACACGCGGGCATCCATATAAGAACATATCCATGTCATCACTCATACATGCGGATGCAATGCCGCATTTTACAATGTGCGCGCACAGCAAGTCAGACTCTCCTTCGGATTCGATATATCTCATGTCAAATGACCGCATTAGACGTTTCAAATCTGAAATTTCGCACGCATTTGCACGAACAAACCGCTTTCTCAGTGTGCGCAACTTTCGTTCGAGAATTGTAATTTTGTGGCTGCTGTTGCAGTTTCCAGTATTCAAATTCAAACTATTAGAGTCGTCGTTGATAGATTCCGATGATGATTCCGTCGCCTGCATGCCCACGCCCATACCGTTGACATGGCGATGTATTTCTTCGCTTGTTTCTTTATACCTTGTTTCCGCGATCTGCCTGAAATGTTCTCTGCTTTGCATGACGTCGCGCTTCTCGGTGGGAGGCACCCCGTCAAATATGAAAATCGGAGTAATCCTAAAATACCGAAACTGTGCCATCATGAAATACATGCTCTCCATGAGCGCGTTCTCGCCCAAATACTTGTGAATATAAATGCTTGTATCTACGACTATCGTATGACCGCTATAATCGCGCAACGATTGATGTGAAATTGCGCGCGCGCATTTCGATTTAATAATACCGTTCAAATACCTAACGCCCATTGATTTGATTGTGATTCGATGTTGTTGAAAATATAATTAATTAGTTCTCGTTTAACAATTTGCCTGATTATATGTTCATAGTTTGGTTAGGACCGTGTCAATTTTATAATATAATAATCTAATCTAATCTAATCTACTGTTTTTTTTATAATTTTATATTTTATAATTTATTGAATACTTTCGGAGGAACCGCATATCCGGACGATCTGGATCTTCGAACTGCGTTGCGCACATCATTCACATTGGGTGCTTTGAATCGCAACGCATCGGTTTCTTTTAACCGCATGGAACTTTGTCCAATTGCCTGCAGCTTCAGGCGTTCCACGCGGGATGACGCGTCCCTGCAGTTATACACGAAGTTGCGCTTCGTTATTTCTGCCGCACTAATCGTAGTTGTCTCGTGGCCACCGCCAATGCGCGGATAAAATACGCGATTATATGCGGCTCGCCCAGATGAAAATGTGGAATCGGATGCTGCTGGATAAAGGTGCACTGGCATTAGTGCCGTATTATATGTCTGTATGGGTAAGATTGCCTTGTAAAACGCATTCAATTTGCGGACCCATAATCGCATACGTAGCCCCCCGCCCGAATGCGCCATTACGGAGAGTTTATCATTGTTTGGCAGTTGCTGCCACGAAAGCGCGTTCGGGTCACTGTATGTCATAACCGTAACGCCGTTTGTTATCACGGTCCATGTATTTACAACGCTCTTATTATATTTTACCGTTATCGGATACCATTGACTCGTGCCTGCACCTGCTGCTCCAGGACTCACAGTGCTTTTTGCAACCGCCACGTTATTTATTAGAAGGTACGTTCCACTTCCACTAAACCCATTATTTGAATATCCAGTCCAAAATACAAATACTACGTCTATCGGGTTTGTAGACCCAGACCCAAATCTGATGGTATAATAGTCGCCTGGCAGCGCCACTAATGGATCTTTTTCCCAATATATTTCCATGTTGAATTCAAACGACGTGATGGTCCGAAGTGATATTGGGAAATTAGGATACGTTATAGCACCATCGGTGCCCGCTCCTCCATTTACAAGCCGTATTTGCACATTCGGGTCAAGCGCGCTCGGTGCTTCTGCCGTGCCCGATGACTGAATATTTGTATACCATGTAGTTGGGTTGAATACTGTGACAGTTTTTTCAATTGACATAATAAAATGTTAATGTTGTGTTGTGTTGTATTGTGTTGTGTTGTGTTGTATTGTGTATTAATATATTAATAGTATAATAATATATTTACTAAAATAAAATAAACATAATTTATTATTATGCATTTATCATATCGATTTGCGTTAACTCCATAACGTCATTCGCGCGGAATTAGAATCAATCAGTTGCATTTGTGACGGTTTCATCTCCGACATGGTATTTGTATATTCGCTTATTCTCTCGTTTTTTATGATGTGAGACAATAATGTTTTAAACTTATAACATCCCGATTCACCTTTATCTGACCGAATCAGGCTTACTTTATTTTCTGCGGCACACCATTTGAGAAATTCATCTGCGTCGAACATCATTAGACCGGTTATCACATAGTATGCGAATATGTTCGTTTTTTCACTGTATTTTTTAGACACGTCTGAGACATGCAGTGGATCAGTTGATAAAATTGTATCTATACTTAGACCCATATGTTTCAATATCTTGTTGGCCTGAAAAAGAGAGAATGCTCGTTCGGCTGGAAGGCAACGATGAATGGCTGCATTGTATTGCGCGGCAGTGGCATTGCCGCCGTAAATGTCGTAAAACGCATAAAATGCAACATTTAATAATCTTGCCCACGTTTCGGCATACGCTTCAGATAATATAATTGCATGACGTATCCCTGGAAATACGTCGGTCACCGTCGTTTTTGCATCGGTCACAAAATCCAGTTCCAAGTTATGCATCGTTTCGTGAATCAGCACTTTGAACCATTCTTCGTGCCTAAATATTATAATCTCGGTGCTGTTTTTTCCACCGTATTGTTCCGGGTTAATGCCGCACGGGCACGTGTATCCGGTATTCGCGTTATTCGGACCAAGTGTGTCGCCGCTCATCGTAGGCAGTGTCTTTTTAAACGGGGTAAAATATAAATATATGGATATTTCACGTGAACATTGGCGAGAATTCTCTCGAGACATGTATGGCTGAATAAAATGAAACCATGCATATATTTTGTATACGTATGACCTGTAGGCGTTCAGCCATGTTATTGAAACACCCTTGCGGGGTGTATCTTCTGCGGTATCGCCATCATTATCATTTTTACCACAGTGCATTATATACACTTTGATACCTCGACCTCTTATATTTGCGGCGTATTGCAGCCAGTGAGACACGTTCGTTTTTTGTATATAGTCTGTGATTTGCTGCGACATGAATTGCGTTGTGCCCAGCATTTTTGGACGCGGGAGGCGGGTCTTGTCTCCACCAGTTACGGCTATCTCGGGAACAATTCCAGATACAATGGCTGATTTTGAATGCAAAAACGCATCCGCTTGCCGCATTTGGGAAAACCATCCCTTATATACAGACGTCGTGTATTTCGATGCCTTTGGTAGCAAATCACTTTGCGGTTTAATCAGTTTCACGAACCCTTCGGCATATTCCGACATTCGAATTGACTACAATAATAATATAAATTATGTGATTATTGTATTTTTTAGTAATAAAATAATAATAATATTAATAAATAATGTTATTTGATTTGTGTGTTGTTAGTTGTTTGTAAAGTTAAAGCGATACATACAGTTAGTTATACCGCAAGTTTGCTCCTGGTCTGCATCAATGCTGTGAACAGTATGGGTTTTTCGCCCCGCTGGAAATGGTACAGGCGAGCATTCAATGTTCCAAGGAGGATGTTCTTCATCTTTGTATTTTGACGAAACTTTGCATCGAGTCCCTCCATAAGCACCTGTTTTCCCCTTCCGCTCGTAAAGAAGTCATTGTCTACAGTGACCGCTTTCGGCCGGTAAAGTCGTCCATTTAAAATGCCACTCTTGCTTCCAGCCGCCTTTGCGATTGCCGGGTCTTTTGATATTTCCGATTTGGAATCCATTGCGAATTGCATGTAGAAATCTCGGTTTTGTTTGCGAAATTTTGAACCCTGGTAGTAATGCTCCACGCTGAACCACGTGCGTCCGTCCATTATGAACGGTGACTCTGAAAAGTTGGAAAGCGCCCTGCGCCAGTTGGTTATTTTTGATAGCGGCGTGAATAAATGCCGCATGGACGCAGGAACGTATTCGCCGCCACCCTTACCCGGAAAATCATTCCCTGACCGATTATAGAATTGAAATATGGGCACATCCCTCGAGCCCGACAACTTATCATCATCTCCACCGTAATTATCATCCGCATCCGCTCCATGAGCGTGAGCGTGATGTTTGCGACCACCGCCACCATTCTGACCACCAACCCTTTGATGCTCTGGATATATTTCCAGCAGGCGCTTGAATTGCGGAATTGTTGCAAATTCAACATCGGGATTTTCGATGCATTTTGTCATGATGTGTGTGCGAACATCGTATTGTAATTCTGAAAATGCAAATGACCCCTTTGCGTGATAGCGAATTAACCTGTATTGATCCTTATCCCCCACGCTTAGCATTAGAAACAGAATGGGTTTATAATTGGACGTAACCATGTCCATGCCGAGCCCGGGTGAGTCGTCGATCCTATCCCCGCAGATTATAACGTTGTCGAGGTCATTGTCCTTGAACCGCGTTTCTGACATGCGGATAATGCATATATTGTATGCGCGTTCAAGAGCGCGCAGTGCCCATGCGTCTGGAACGAAATTGCGCGTGCTGAGAATCGTCTTGAAATGTTGAAATTTGCCTTCGGTGTGCCTCATGTATCCGTAGTGACGCGTAACTACGTCCTTTAAATAATCAACACGGTCTTTGATTTCATCTCTATCTGCGATTAGCCTGTCCACTTCGTCTTTAATTTTTAGAAGGTCTGCTGTGGACGGACTCTTGCCTTGCACGCGCTCCTCTGTAATAGCGTCAATTTCTTTGTTTCTGCGCGCCAATTCGCTCAAATGATGTTTGTATTGCGCGGCATATTTATTATAGTGTTTACCGTAATCGGCGAACAACTCCGGCGTCGCCATCTCCGCCAATTTAACTCTCATCTGTTCAATTGTTAAATTTGTCATACTGCCCTGACTCAATAATCCGTCTCGAATAGATGCAAACAGTGAGTCTGTTCCACCTTCGTTATCTTCAATTCCAAAGTGACGATTTTTCATAAATGATTGAATCCATGCCTTTTCGCCTTCGCCATGTTTGTGTTTAACTCCTGCAGTTGTATATTCCGCACGCTCTTTATCCGCAAGCGCTTTTGTTTGCGTTGGTAATGCGACATCGCTAATTCCAACACCAATACCAACGCCAACGCCAACGCCAACACCAGCAGCCGATTCGTCGCCTGAGATTGCTTCATCATCGTCGCTCACAATGACAACCGTTTGTTTTGCTTCTGCGAGGGGGGTCACTGCGCTCTGGTCATTGGCCAAATTCATTACGAGTGCAGGTGTTTCGACCGCCGACCGAGCGGGAACAAGTCCCTGCATTTTACGCCTGTCTTTTGCTTTTTTAGCTTTTACATGAGCCTTCGCAAGGTCAGCTGAGCCAACATTTGCCTCCCGAAGCATTGCAACTGTAATGTATGAAAATATGAGCGGTTTAAACGGGCTTGCTTCAATGTCCAGATCCATTGTGTCGTTAAATCGAGACTCATCTTTTGCAAAATAATCGACCAATCCAATTTTCCGAACTACTTCATGATTGTGCCGATTTACGAGATACAGTGGGTAATAAACAACACCGTATCGCGTTTTCTCGAATTCGCGCTTAATTTTTCCCAATGCAACAACTACCGTTTCTCCCTTAATTTCAAGCTCGTATGCATCGGTTTTATAATTTTCGTCGTCAGGTTCAAGTCGTGACAGCTCCGGGTATACCAAATCCTTGCAATCAGGCAGTCTCGAAAACACCATATTTATTATATTTATTATATTTATTATAATGAATGTGTAATACAATAATACGGATTGATGGTATAATAGTATAATAGTATAATAGTATAATAGTATAATATGTATAATATGTATAATATAATAAAATGTTTTTATTTAAATATTAATTAGTTTGGAGTATAATACAATCGCAACAAACCAAAGAGCCACAAGCCACAACTACAACCACGCACTAATAGGGAAATAGCGATGCGAATATTAATTTTTGGAGCGAACGGATGGATAGGCCAACAATTTCAATCCGTGTGCGAACGGGCTAAAAATGCCGGTAGCGACATCGAGTATCGAGCTTCTCGCGTGAAGCGCATATCGCTGGATACACAATCTGATATTATCGACGAATTTGCGGAATTTAAACCAACGCATGCAATATCTTTTATCGGGCGAACGCACGGTTCGGTAGGTGACAAAGTGTTTACAACGATTGATTACCTTGAACAGGACGGTAAGCTGAGTGAAAACTTGCGGGATAATTTGACTGCTCCCCTGCTTCTCGCATATATTTGTAAATATGCCGGGACGCATTTCACTTACCTCGGGACGGGATGCATATTTGCTTACCGGGACGGCGACGATGTCGAGAAAATGTTGAGATATGATACAGATGGACCCGAAACAATGAATGAATGCTACAAATTTAAAGAATGCGATGCACCGAACTTTTTTGGATCCAGTTATTCGATTGTAAAAGGTGTTACTGACCGTATTATGCAAGAGCGGAACTGCATATGCGAAAGCGTTTTGAACCTCCGCATACGCATGCCGATTATAAACCGCGATCACGCGCGTAATTTCGTTACCAAAATAACCAACTATCCAAAGATATGCTCGCTACCCAACTCTATGACGGTGCTGGACGAATTTTTGCCATATGCGCTTGTGCTAATGCAGCACCGGTATGCCGGCACCCTTAATTTTGTCAATCCGGGCGTAATATCGCACAATGAGATTTTGCAGATGTATCGTTCTCATGTGAATACGGACTTTACGTGGAATAACTTCACGGTGGATGAACAGAACGAGATTCTGGCATCAAAACGGTCCAATAACTACCTGGATAACGAAAAACTTTTATCCATCTTTCCAAAAGCGCGCCACATTTATGAAGCCGTTCAACATTCTATGCGATTTTATAATCACGATGGTCCTAATAATGACGACGACTCCGAAACCAAGTTGCATCTTGACCGGATTGAATGCACGCTTCGTATGCGTCCTGCATGCTGCAATGAAGGAGTGGATGGAACGGATGGAACGGACGCCAACACAATTACGAATGGCATTAGTTTGGGTGCATCAAATATAAATATCCAAAGATTGCAGAGAGGTAGTGAACTGCTGGTAAATGCTGCAGCTTATGCCGGAGGAGAGTGCACACGCATTCTATCTTCAACGGTTGGTGAACTATACACAAAAATGCTTTCGGTTAAAAATAGAATACCGATACAACAGGCGATGCCACTTACTATGCCATCACGCACATACATGAAGAAGCGGAATAATAATAATAATAATAATAATAATAATAATAATAATAATAATAATGAATATGAAATGAAATCGCTTGAAAATGAAATCGTTGAAATTGTTCACAGCGACACCAACGTCAACGCAGCCGTATCCGTATCACCACTTGCGAATCGTCTCGCAGATTCTTCGAACGTTGTCATATGCGTTACAGGTGGTGCTGGATTTATCGGGTCACATTACATTAATTACCTGTGGCATACCTATAAACACATTCGGATTATCAACGTAGATTGCCTGTATTACTGTGCAAACCTGTTTAATATCAACGCGTGTGTTCGCGAGGACGATCGCGGCAGATACGTATTTCGCCAAATAAACCTGGCGGATTCCACCGCTGTGAATGAACTTAATATGATGTTTAAAGAATTTGGCATAACGCACGTGGTTCATTTTGCAGCACAATCGCACGTTCAAAATTCGTTTGGCGAATCGCTGCAATATACGCAAGATAATGTGGTTGGAACGCACAACTTATTAGAAGCGGCCAGACAGTACGCCAAGCTCCAGCTGTTTGTTCATGTTAGCACGGACGAAGTATATGGCGAATCCATGATTGATGCCGCCAAGGACCAACATAAGACCGAACAATCGATTTTATGTCCCACAAATCCATATGCCGCAACCAAAGCAGCGGCCGAACTCATTGCACAGTCCTATTATCATTCATTCAAGCTGCCGCTAATTATTACCAGGGGAAACAACGTGTATGGGCCCAGGCAGTATCCCGAAAAATTGATTCCGAGATTTATTCAGCTACTAAGAGATGACCGTAAGCTGACAATACAAGGCGATGGTTCTAACCTCCGATCATTTATTCACGTGAGCGATGTGTGTCGCGCGTTTGACGTTATAATCAAACACGGCTCGGTAGGAGAGATTTACAATATCGGGTCAAATGAGGAGAATGAATACAGCGTGCTCGATGTTGCAAAAATGCTGATCAAGCTGGTGAAGGGTATAGATGTTTCAAGCTGCGCTCACGCACAGACCAATTCCGCATCGGATTTGGAATGGATCGAATACGTGGAAGACCGACCATTCAATGATAAGCGATACTATATTAGCAACGATAAGCTAAAACAGCTTGGATGGGACATTCAAACTGATTTCATTACTGGATTAACCGAGTTGGTTCATGGTTGATTTGAATTGAATATATTTCTTATATTATTTATTCTTACATTTTGTTTTCAATATGCTGAAACAATGAATCATTATAAACCAGTTTTCCGGTTGGTTTATAGTTATTAATTGGCGTATATTCCTTTTTGATTACGACATTTCCTCCATTTCCAGCAGCAGGATTTGCACCTTTTCCATTTTTGTAAAGAAGCGAATTCAAATTGGCATTGCTTCCATCCACGGATGAATTGTTGCCGCCGCGGATGCCTTTACCATTGGCACCATTACTTGCATTAGGGTTGGCTGGATCTCCTTCTTCTACTACGGGGTCTCCATTCTCGTCAATTTCAATGCCGGTTTTTTTCTTGAATTCATTGCGAATGTAAGTAGGCACGTATGATTTCCACGAAATGAGCATCAAATTGGGGTGAGTGTACTGCACACGAAATCCATTTTTATGCAGCTGTTCCAGGATATATTCAACACATCCCATATGGTCGTAATGGGCAACACCCAGAATGATTTCCGGAACAACAAACCAGCAAAATTGCTGGTTTACTTGCTGCCGCGCAGTGAGTTTTATTTTCGTGTGTATGCGGTTCAGAATTTTATTATAGGTGTATAGTTTAGATTGGTCTTGTGTTTTTTTCTTTTCATACAGTTCATCTAAATTTATCTTTTCCAATCTCTCGATTTTATCGTTGCCGTAGTCAAAAAAACTTTCCATGTGTATGGTATATTATATATTATGTTGTATATGTTGTATAACTATAACTATAACTATTGGATACAAAATAATATCGGAGGTTTCGCGTATTAACGTATTAATAATAATTAATTACTTCAATAAATGTATTCATATATTAATATATAAATCCATTTATTTAATTAACCACATATAACATAGCGCGTGCATATTGAAATTGAAATAGAATAAGGTTTTGCAATGACAATTAAGCATATCGTGATTGGCGGTGGAGGAACCACTGGGTTTATGTCACTGGGTGCATTAAAATGTATGGAAGAATGTGATTTCTGGAAAATTGAAAATATCAAATCCATTTACGGAACGTCGATCGGTAGCGTTATAGCGATTGCAATTGCTTTAAAGTATGATTGGGATACTCTGCTTAATTACTATATACGGCGACCATGGAACAAATTGTATGCACACAATAAAAGCGACATTGTGATGAATTTATACAACCAAAAGGGTATTTTTGCGTCCAAGGTTTTTGAAGAAACGCTAAGACCGCTAATAGAAGGCAAGGGATTAAAGAATGACATTACCATGGAAGAGTTTTACGAATTCAGCGGAATTGACCTGCATTTTTTTTCACTGGAATTGAACACGATGACCAAGGTGGACATTTCGCATAAAACGCATCCGGGTTTAAAGATTACAGAAGCCGCATACATGAGTTCCGCGTGCCCCATACTGTTTGTTCCGCACCTTGCAGACAGATGCTGTTATGTAGATGGGGGACTGATATGCAATTATCCTGTAAACGAGTGTTTGGAAGGACAATCGTGCGATCCCGAAGAAGTGCTCGGTATGCGCAACATGTTTGAACACTACATTGATCCCGTAAATTCCGGCACGTCGGTATTCGATTTCTTTACAACAATATATAAACAGGTTACAATGTATGCGCTTAATGAGCAAGCATATAAGCCGATACCCAATGAAGTTGTGTGCATTACCGACAATACAGGCACTGATTTTATGAGGTGGATTGAAGCGCTAAAACCGGATTTAATAGAGTCGCTTATAAATAAGGGGGAAGTATATGCAAAATTATTTATGAAGTATAAGGGATATAAAACGTTTCACCGCAGTGCAAAAAAAACAGCAGCGTTGGTAGCGTCATCGGCATCATCGCCCGTATCTGCGGGTGCGCCTGCGGGTGCGCCTGCGTCGGTGCAATCTTTAGATGATACATACCCAGAACCGGTTATATGTGGTTCGGATGAAGCATGTGATGAATCTGAATGCATTGTAAATAAAGGCTTGAATTAATATATTTTTAATTTAAATAAATAATAAAATTAAAAAAATATAATTTTATTTTTATAATATAATATAACAAACAAACTAACCAACTAAAATGGAAAACAATATTCCAGTAGAGTCTGCAACGAATATGCCGGCTTCGCCAAGTGAAGCTGATGTTGCCGACGCTCCCGCTTCAGAAACGGATGCCGCTGCTACTGCTACTGCTCCTGCAGAAGCGCCTCCGGCACCAACTGAACCCGAACCCACCCAACCCTCATCCCCACCTTCCGAAACCCTACTCCCACCTGAACCCGAACCCATAGTCGAACCCGAAGTTCAACCTACGCCACCGCCATCACCGCCATCACCGACACAATCAATTAAACGGTCCAAACCAAATTCAAGCCGGCGGCGTAAAGTCTACGATATAATAAGTATGCCCGCAGAAAAGAGTATGGACGATTTTATAAAAATGGTTAATGACCGTCTCTCGTCTAAAAAATATGTGCCGATTGGTGGAGTTACGTTTGATGAACACAAAAATCTGTATATACAGGCGATTTCATTGGTTCAGCCAGAAATAAAGAATAAAAAATCTACCCGTAGGTTTAAGAAATAGATTAGTTATTTATAATTTTTATTATATTAACATAGTAAGTAAGTTAAGTAAAGTAAAGTAAAGATGTTTCATCTACTATACAAGGAGTATTTTAATAATAAATCACGACACATATTTGTAATTTCAGTTATTGTGTTCGTGGTTCTGAATATTATTGAAAATGTTATTCATTATAATATCGGGCGTCAACATGATAAACCTGCGTCGGAAATAAGTGCATACGCCCCATCATCGGAAGATTGGGTAAGAATCATATTAATTATGACTATTTTCGCAATACTTCAGGGGCTTTTTACAATGGCGTTGAGTAGTTGAGTCATCGTCATCATCATTCATCATAATAAATCACTTATATTTTAGCTAAATAAAATTGATTCAAAATCATTAGAAATACATGTTAGGTCAGTGCTCCCGAAACAACAACAACAACAACAACAACAACGAGAAATAATGGCAGACTCCGATGACAGCAACAGCTATGACGGATACACTGACGACAGTGACAATGGATACGAAATGCGAACTCATGAAAATGCTACCACCACCACCACCAGCCAATGTGAATGCACGGACTGTTGGCTAAATCACCAAAGCCAGAATCAGCGTATTCGATCTGCCAACGACAGCGCAGAAGTAAGTGATCTCATTAATTCGGCATATAATGAGCGAAATCAACATGCTTGGCACACGCGACGCGTTCGTGATGCAGCTGACCCTGAAGTTTCGCGTAAATTCGCATCCAATCTGGAAAGTCGATCAAGACATCCCGTCATGGAACATCGCGGGTTTTGTGTCAGCTTCTCAGGAATAGATATAGCATCACCTTACTCTTATGAAAGCGCAATGCAAGAAAGTGCTTACCATGAAAGAAAAACACAAAGGTGCGTCGAATCTGGACTTTGGAACGACTCGGTAAGGCAAAGGTATGTTCAGTTGATCGATGATTTCAAAACACACACCAATATGGAAAACATAAATCGCACCGGTTCGGTGTTTCCAAGGTTTCATGCACTTATCAGTGCAGCATGTCGTTCGTCACAGCTGCTGTTGTGTCAACCATATAGCTGGAATCAACGCGTCAATGATATTATCACGAAAGGCCGTGTCAATTTATCATCAGTTTCAAAGGCAATCTCGCCCGCGTCTTCCGTGTTTACTGAAACTACCGGTGCCCAAAGACTCAGGCTATTGGAGTATGCTGGAATAACGGGGAAACTGATTACCCGTTTAATGTGCGGAATATCCGGAAAAATATCCGGAAAGCTCGGCACATATGAAATTCCAAATCATCGTGCAGCAGCTCTTACAAAATACGCAATTGTCACCACTCGCCGGGTGCACTGCACCAACGCATGCGAAATTCTCGTCGGCAATCGCTACGTTATCCACGCGTCGGCGATAAGGCATGCGCACGATGGTGTGTCAACTAAGAAGCGCACATATCGAGAAGTTCTTGCTGGCAATCCAATCCGCAAAACTACATACCTCGAGGCACGTGACGAGCTGAGAATACTATACTCTGCTCATATTTCAAATTTGATGACTGTGGCAAAACAAGTCCAGGATGGATTATCAATTGACGTCGCTATTAATTCAAATGACCAATTCCTCCGATTGAATGATCTAAGGATACTTTGCGGAAGGCGTCTCATTAACATGCGTAACGAGGTGGAGGATGAAAACGCGCCCGAAGACGACCAGTTCCAAATATCCACTCGGACGATGCGGTTTATTGCAGAGTTCCCCAAACTATTCAGTTACGAGATTTCCAGACTGTTTGGAACATCGTCATTGCGACTGTATGTCGCATCAATTGACGCGCAATTGCGGTTAGCCAAACAAGGCTGTTATGCTGCAATGCTATCATTCGCGGCAATCGAACCGAGAATGGTGGATGCGTTCTTGTGCCCAGTAATTGCAACGAAGTATGGCGGTCTTTCTGCAAAGGACAAATATAATCACGTGGCGTCCAAAGACGAAGTGCTCGGCCCACTGTTGTTGAAATATCGCCATCACATTCCAAGAACTGCTCGTGTTATTGGCGACGTGTGTAGAATATGATGTTCGAAATTATGAAAAAAAAATCCCTCAAGGCAAGGTAGGCAAGGTAGGCAAGGTAGGCAAGGTAGGCAAGGTAAGTATTTTTTATTTTTTATTTTTTATTTCCATCAATGTTAACATTTGGTTTGTTATCGTTTGTTAAAGAAATTTGTGATACTTTGATTTTTCTTTTTCATATTATCACATATCCTGAGAAATTCCTCGAATATAATTTCCTTCACTTCCTTATTTCGCAGGTCCGTAATCTTCTTATCCAGCTTCACTTGGTCTTCCGATAAATGGCTGCGCAGGGTTTCAACTGCGTCCTCGTAATTACCGCGCCGTCTTTTAAATGCGGTCATCTTTTCAAGACCCAGGGCAAACACTTGTTGCACCGGTTTCATGATTTGATTCGTGATATAGAACGCATAGTCCGGTTTGATACGGTGCTTCGTAATGTGGTCCGGGGTTTCTATTTTATCGCCTTGCAGTGCACCCTTGGTATCGTTGTGAATATATACAAACGGAATCCTGTCACCGGAACTCGGTTTATTTCCTGGGTCTCGCATACCCATTCGGTCCGCCAGAACCTTGTGCGCAATTTGCTGCGGGTTTTTATAAGTGGAACGCAGCGATTTTGTAATTACCAGCTTGTCAAGTGGGCACCGCTCTTCAACCAGTTCACGGATGCTGCGGCGGACGTATTCGATCGCCAGGTCCACGTTCTGTTCGTTCATGAGAATGTCGATTGCTCCGCCATACACGTCTTTCACAATCGGCGCATTATCGCGGCGTTTCAGCACGATACCCATACTCTTGCGTTTTCCCTTGTTGGGATTCTTTTCATACAGCATGCCAATATACCCCTTTTTTCTCAGCAGAAAGAACGGCATCATGGTTTTTTCATACGTCCATGCATGCGGCGCCTTCAAATATCGCGATGCCAACTCGCCAACATGCTGACCCAGCTCGATCGAAATCTCAAGTGCGCGCTTACCCACAATCGGCTTTCCCTCGGGGGTGTGCAAATTAAATGTGAAGAACACGCTGTCCGTATCGCCATACACGTATTCTGCGCGGGTATGAACCAGCTCCTTCGACGACTTGTCTTTTTCATCGGCAGAAGGCTTCACTTCCAAGTGCGCGTCTCCATAAACCTCTTCCACAATACGGCGAGCATACGTGAGCAGCTTCCGCCCGGTCGCGGTCGTGGCTGCAGCCACATCCACTTCATACATCGTGCTCGTCTTCGCACCACACTGACCATAGAGCGAATTCGCAGTCACTTTATAACCGAGCTGACGCTTGTCCAGGATATTTGCCATGAATGGGTCGTCCTGTGCTTCCGCCTGTTTGCGTGTCGCTTTTCGCGCAGCCAACAGTTCCTCAAGAATAGACGGCAGAATGGGTTTTGTTCCATCTTTGAACTGCGCGAACCGACACACCTTTGTTCCATTCACAGACTTCTCGGATTTTCCGCGCGCATTGCGCGTCCAGCGATACGTGTCATACGTGATGTCCACATAATCGTAGTTCGGCAGATTGTCGTATGTATATGTTCCAGGTCGGCGTGGATCCTTTTCGCCCGTTTCGCACATGAGGCGTCCATTCAGGTCGTATTCTTTAGTCCACACCTTGCTATCGTGCGATAGACTTTCGCTGATGATGCAAGATGGATACAGCGACGAATAGTCAACGCACACGACGGGATTGTCAATATACAAGCCGCATTTTGGTGGGAGAACGATTGCGCCCTCATACCCCTCGTTTGAACCCGTCTTGTCCAAGTCGGGAATGAGCGTATTGCGATCGCGACACTTCTTGGCAATATAGCTCGTAAGCTTGATACCCTGGCCACGCAAAACGAGAAAGCTCATTGGAACACTGCAAATTTTAGACATCTCGATGAATCCGGTTAGCACGTCAATCTTGTTGATAAGATGGTGCACTAAGTTGCAATCCTGAATACAGTATTTCGCGATAATTGCACGACTCTGCGGTCCTTCGCGCGTCATTCTGAAAATGTCTTGCGGTGTAACATCGTCCTTCGCTAAACCCCAACGCACATGTTTCGTCATATTCAATTCCTCGCGCCCGTCGATACTGAACCATCCGTCGGCGCTGGAGCATTCGCGAACCATGAATTTGGCACCGTCCTTGTAAGAGTCTGTGGAATTGTTTGTTTCTTCAAATACAATATAGTTGCCAGACTCGAGGCCGGACAAGTTGGCGCTGTAAATGCGCGTTCTTGTTCCTATTTCTGTTTCTCCATTTTCAACAGCTGCTGCTACCACCGCATCTACGCAATCATAGTGTTCGATACGTTTCACATCGTCGCCTATGAAATATCCTGCAACGTAGTCCAGCTTGTAAGATGAGAGGTTGTAGTCGCGCCGAAAATAGTTATACAAATCAATCTGCAGCCGACCGCTCATCTTGATATAGTGCAGATCGTGCTGCCCGCTGGCAATAACGATGCTTGTTTCCTCTATTCCCATTTGGCCCGTTTTGAAATCGCGCTTTCCGCATACCTCGCCCTTATTCCGCGACAGTTGCAGAAACTTCATTTCGCACCGTGTTTCAAGTGCCCGGCGAAACATGAACTCGTAATCAAAACCGAATATGTTGTATCCAATGACCATATCCGGATTTTCGCGCTGGATCAGCCGCGTCCATGCGAGAAGCACTTCGCGCTCCGTCTTATAGCATTCAATCACCAGATTCGGCACATCCCGCTCGATTTTCGAGACATCGCATGTGTCGAGAACGATACAGTGGTTACAATACGGCGACTTCTCGCCGTGGCGGACGAATGTTGATCCTATGAACGTTACGATGTCGCCTTCTACGGGTGGAAACACTGCATTCAGCGTATCATTCACGTGGTTAATTTTTGTTTCGCGGTCCAATGCCGCATTGTGCAGGATGTCGATAATGGTAGGGCCGCCGATACGGCGTTCGGTTTGGTGGACCGAATCATCCACGGAGTCGTCATAATTCGACTCGTAATCACGGTGGTCGTCTTCTTCATCGTCGCCAACTTCTTCGTCATCATTGATGTCATTGATGTCACAATTTTCTTCGTCGGCAGCAGCTTCATCTTCACAATCGACTGCATCCACATCTACTGCGTCGCAGTCATCCGCCTCCGCTTCATTTGACGCGCGTTGTTTCATGCGTTCAAACATTTCCTCGATTCGTTGCGCATTAGAAACGGATGATGCAGCGGCACCGCCACCGCCTCCAGCAACCGCCAGTGTTGCAAGTTCATCGAGCGGGGTTTCAAGCCACTTTGCACACATTCGATTCAGATCTTTCATTTCACATTTCACAATTCCGCCGTTGTCGTATCTGGCCTTCGGGTAGATTCGTTCTATTTTGCTTTCAACCGGAGATGTGGCGTCAGGGACGATTTTTCCGTATGCGATGCAAATCAGTTTTTTGAGTAATTCGGAATTGATTGCTTCCATGTTCGCGCGCGATGATACGCTAATACATGCGTCAACGATATTCGCGGCCAACTTCTTGCACGTCTTCACAGGAATAGGAAAATCACCGTGACTGCTGCTGGCTTCAATATCAAAACTGCATATCTTATATGGAACCATCTTTTCCTTTGCATTCTGCGCAACAATATCATCCTTGCTAACAATGTATTCGTAATCGCACGTGGTTCGTTTCAAGTCCGACAGCTTAACAAGTTTTGCTTTACTTAGCGGAAATGACACCCAACCCGACGGACTTATTTCGCGAATGTGGAAATATCGCAGTAAAGGTGGAAGATTGGACTCGTAAATCGATAAGGCATACCCTTGAAACATAAGACCCTTCGGATTCATTCGCATGTCAGATCTCGCCGGTTTTGCTGCTGCTGCTGCCGCTGATGCCGCTGATGCCGCTCCTGATGTTGATTTGAGTTGTTGGTTATTTTTAGGGTTTGGTGTCGCGGGAATAAACCAAAGCGCGCGTGCACGTTTCATTGCCGCGAGGTTTTTGAATACGAGCTTTATGAACTGATGCTCTTTTCCGGCATCAAACATGTAAAGTTTTTTGTGCCGCACGATTTCGCAGTCGTGTTCTTCTGTATCCGGGACAAGCGATTTCAGGTGCTTGACGAATCGGCGCTTACAGTTGGAATCCCACTCGTCTTCGGGAAGAAACTCTACGTTATTTTTACCATTACCTGGTCTACCTATTTTAGCATAGAAGAACGGTTTGAAATCGGGAACGGTAATGGAGCAGGTTTTACCGCGTTCATTCATTCCGAACATTTGAATTTGAAACACGCGATTACTGGCTATTTTTTCTTTTCCTTTTCCAAATGCTTTATTTCCAAATGTCTTAGGAATATCTACAGTTTTTGATGGCGATGGTGACGGCGTTGACGAAGCGGAGCAGCTGCTTGTGGACATACTTCCACCCCCACCTCCACCCCCACTCCCGCTTGCGGTTCCATCTCCGTCGCTGCCATCGTCGACGAGGTCTTCTTGTTCTCGGTCACAAATGCTGAAATCGAATAATCGAAATGACACACTTGCACTTACCTGAGGTTTGGTCTTCGATTTGGTTGTTTGTCCCATTTTTGGTTCCATGGTAGTAATCATCAGTGCATTATATTATATCAGTATTGTCATGTTTATAAATCAATTTTTTATCATTATATGATTATGTTAAAAGTTAAAATACATTTTATTTTTATCTGAGTATGAATATATGAATATATGAATATTGAATATATAAAATATTGATTAAAATTGAATTAAACATAACCATAATAAAGTAAAGTAGTAGTGAACAGTGAACAGAAGGTCAGATTATTGAATCAAATCAAATCAAAACAAATCAAAATGCACTTTTGTCCGAGATGCGACAACATGTATTACATTCGAATTGAGCCAGATGCCGACGAACCGGCATCGGATGCCACAACGCTATTTCACTACTGTCGAAACTGTGGAAGCAGAGAACAAATCAAAGAAGCTGTTTCCGTCTCGAAGATTCAGCTTAAGCACAGCACACAAAGCTATGGCAATATCATTAACAAATACACAAAATTGGACCCCACACTGCCAAGAATCAACCATATAAAATGCCCCAATTCGGAATGCCCCAGTAACCCGTTTGTTCCGATATCATCATCAGGTGCAATTGCATTGAAACCTGGTGTAGCCGTTCTTCAAGGAGAAGAGGAGGAATATGCAGATGTTGCCGGAGGGGGTGAAGCTGCGCAGGCGCGGGCAATTGTTGCGCGCAAGCTGGTTCCAAGGGAAGTCATCTATATTCGGTATGACGAGGTAAATATGCGATACGTATATCTATGTGCTGTATGCGACACGCTCTGGAACACACTCCAGAATTCGTCTTAATTAATTGTGTATAATCATCGTGTAAGTAATATATCGTGTAAGTAATGTATCGTGTAAGTAATGTATCGTGTAAGTAATGTAGCGAAACATATTAAATGCTTCGCTACATTTGTAGTATCCTATTCCTTTTTTGTTATACAAATAATGGGTATTCCAAGTTATTTTGTTCATGCGATAAAAACGTATAAAAATATTGTGAAACCACTGAATTCATTTGGAAAACACGTTTCCAATTTGTATATGGATTGCAATGGCATCATTTATGACGCCGTGCGCGACATTAAAGTTGCCGATATAAAACCGGTCGGAACGCGCACAAAAAGAGAAATGTATGAGGCGGCCATCATGCAACGTGTATGCGATACGATATCGTCATATGTTTCTCAAGTAAAACCGACTCATCGAGTGCTCGTCGCATTTGACGGCGTGGCGCCAGTTGCAAAGCTGGACCAGCAACGCGAACGCCGGTTCAGAACTTGGATTACGTCGGCTTTGGAGCGCAAATTTGCGGAAGACGAGAATGCTCGCAATAATACGACGAACTCAATCTCGAGCTCGACCTCGACCAACACACAGACACCTTCAACCGAAGAAGCATGGTCCACATCATGTATTACCCCCGGAACCGAGTTCATGAATAACTTACACGAGAGAATGAGCGATTACGTTAAAACCAAAAATGATTTTAATGATCCCGACTCACCAACTTACATTCTGTCGTCAAGTAAGGAATCTGGCGAAGGCGAGCATAAGATTTTTGAATACATTCGAGACAATTCGGATGAGCATCGCGAACAGGTAACGTTGGTGTATGGCCTCGACGCCGATCTCATTATGTTGACTCTTAACCATTTGCACATTTCGAAAAACATATACTTGTATCGTGAAACGCCCGAATTCATACGGTCAATCGATTCATCACTTCGTCCAAATGAGCAGTATTGTATCGACATTCCGCTCATGTCGGAAATAATTGCGCGGTTCATGACAAGCACGCATGCGTTTTCAGACGACGTTGCGATCTGCCCAATCGTTAAAAAACATCTGGTTTACGACTACATTTTCATGTTTTTTATGATGGGCAATGATTTCATGCCGCACTTTCCCAGTATGAACATTCGCACCAACGGCACGGAAACGGTGATGACCGCATACAGAACCACGTTTCAAAATTCACTTCACCCCGCAAATGTGACCGATAATCGGAGTTTTATCGCGATGACAGCGACACCAAATCCCGACCCGTCGACGGAATCGTTGCGCATTGACTGGTCGTGCGTTCGAGAATTCATGCAGTGCATTGCCAAAGACGAACATGCGAGGTTGCTTTCAGAACATATGCTTAGAAACAGGCGGTCCCGATTCGCCGATTCCGAACGAGTTGTTGAAACAACCACATCTACAGAATTGCATACTACCGGGAAATATGGAAGTGTTCATGAACTCATTTTGGCGAAATGTGAAAACTCTACTGATTTGTTACACATTCCAACCAAGGAACGCGGTATAGAATACTATATCGCACCTGAAAAACAGGGGTGGGAACAACGATACTATCTTGCGCTTTTTGGGGAGCGCATCACGGATCGCAAATGTCAGGCATACTGCATAAACTATCTGGAAGGGCTTGAATGGACGTTTCAGTATTATACGCGCGGGTGCATTGACTGGCGCTGGCGATACAAATACGCCTACCCTCCGTTATTGGAAGATCTGGTGCGGTTCATCCCGGTTGATAAACACACAGTTTTACTCGAGCGCAAACCCAAGGATCCGATACGAGATACAGAACAGCTGCGATACGTTCTGCCACCGGCACTTCAACCGGCGCTCATCCCGAACGTTCACCCGTCAACATTGGCCCCGCAGATATCAGTGGCATCCATTCATTTCAAATGGGCGTATTGCAAGTATTTCTGGGAGTGTCACATTGAGATATGAATTCTGAAACGGGTGAAGCGGAACGTGCGAATCGAATCGCTCGACGGTCGAATGATATATATTTTATTTTTACTAAATCATTTAAAATTATTTTATTTTATATGATATAAACCTAAAACTAACAAACACGTAAATTAAAACCATTCAATTTTAAATTTTAAAATGGAGGCCATTGTTCTTACACGCGACGAATTTGAAAAGGTGGTAAAGGAGAATAGTGGAAAGGGTTATGGTAGTATTTTTAAATTTACCGCCAATTGGTGTGGCCCGTGCAAAGCGATAAAGAGCCTCGTGACAACTCTGGTTGCGGATATTCCGGCAACATCCAAGCTCGCATGTTATGAAGTCAATGTGGATGACTCGTTCGAATTATATGCTACTCTGAAACGCACTCGAATGGTGAACGGCATTCCCGCGCTGTTATTTTACGCGGCTGGAAATGTTACCGGACGGTCAGATGATTCGGTTACTGGCACGAATGACACGGCGCTTCGCGGCTTTTTCGAGCGCTGCATTGCAAAATCGTCATAAAATAATATAAATAATAAATATTACAAATATTACATATTATAATATTTATTTCTATGCAACCAACGCAATCAAAACAAATACGCGGTGGCGATGTATTATCCGCGGAACAAGTGCTCGAAACATTCGCGCATATTATTAATTACTTGAATGTGTCTCTCTATGAAGGGCAGTTTACGTATAAGCACGAACAAGCTCGTGCCAGAATAAATGCGTTATATGATGAGGTTGTCAATAAGAGTAAGGTCGATGTATTTAAAAATGAAAACAATTCTGAAAACACAACAACAACAACAACAACAACAACAACAACAACAACAACAACAACACCGTTCGCAAACGAATGTGCCGAGCTTTATAGCAATTTAATGTCCTTATGGAATGTGACGGATACCGACGACCCCGACTATCATAATTATATTCGTAAAATTAAGTATTTAATGTCCTAACACGTCATGGTTTTAATGAAGGAGTGAATGAGAATGACGTACTTCCAGGGCGAAATACTGGTTGTATACTACTCCTCGGAATCGTTACTATAGTAGCACTACGAGCAACGTCAGGTGGTCTTGTTACTACTTCAGAAAACGTAGGTGGGGTTGCAGTATTAGTTTGTATTTGAGTTGTTTCGTCTTCAACTGTAGGCTTCATCATAGGTAATGTTTTTAACCCAATCATTTCAGTTACTACTGCAATAAGATTGTTGGTTGATTCCGTCAATTCGGTATTATACCATTCGCCCCACATCATAATTTTCGATGCATTGTTTAGTGCGTTGACTGTATCAAACAACTTATCAGTCCAAGTTTTATTAACATTTGCTATCGTTTCTGCTTCGGGTATTAAATCAGTCAGTTTTTTAATTTCATTACCTGGCTTGCTAAAAAAACGCACTGCAAATGAAACAATTGTGGTTACCACATTATTGGTAGCAATAAAATTCAAATCGGCTGTCAATTTGTCCTTTCTATTCGTAAATTTTTTAATCAATTTTTCATTATATTTTCTAATCGATTCGTCGGTAACCAGTTCATTCATACGCACCGTATCTATTTTTTGACAAAATTTAAGAACTTCACTTGATCTATTAACATTTTTAATTAAATGTATTGTATGTTCGCATATATTCGCAGCCTCAATAGCGTGAGTCAAAAAGGCACCACCTCGTGAAATACGCGGCTTACGCGACTGGCGTCGTCTTCGTTGTTTCTGGCGTCTACTTTTTTTCATTTAATTGAATGATATAAATTATAAATTATAAATTAGTAAAATATTAAAATATTTCATTAATTGATCCATTGCCATTGTTGATTTAAGTTTATTTTCATACTCATACCATTACGAAGAAACTCCGATGTCATTTATTACCCATTCTTTGACATCATTCGTTTTGGCTAAATACACAATCAGTCCGGTAGTGACATCTTTCGACAACATACTCATGTCTGCCCCATCATAATACGCATTATATGTCTTGGTAGAATTTTCCGAAACTTTCTTTGGGATCCAATATGAATACAGTTGTTCATAAACAGCACCATATTCTTTATGATGATGATAATACATTGTAAAATTCTGACCATTAATAGAATAATTGTGTGTTAATTCTTCCGTAAATTCACGGCCATCCGACCCCATATTTCCATACGCACCAAATTTGAACGGCAACCCGTCTGCAACCGAAATGTCAAATTTGAAAATACCCTGCACCGCCCAACCGTGGGTCACCGTAAACGTGCGTCCAAATGCATTAAACGTTTGTGTGAAAAATATGCCATCATCCTGATTTGGTGGACTTATTAATGGAAAGTAATATTTCCCAGAATTCACATCATATAAATAAAAAAATCCCCAATAATCGAAAACATCATTGGCAAGGTCGAGCCACCGAGAAGCAATCCATCTATCTTCTTCATTTTTATCCCCCAATACGATGTTTTCATTTATAAAAGGTGCCATATTCGGGAAAAACGTGGGATAATAATTATTTGGATTAAAAACGCTGGTGTAGTCCCTATTACGCATGTCCTTATCAACATTGTATCCAACCGTAAATCCGCCATCCGTGACATTATTTTTTGAATAAAAGCCAGATGATTGTGGATTACAACACGTTGTCGCGCGCCGATTCAAAGCGCGCCGGTTCGAAATGGACGACGCGCCTACTCCAGCTCCGGGAACATACCGATTTTCTAATGTGTATGGTTGGTTTGCAACTTGTATAAAACGCATTGGGATGTGTATGTATAATGTTTATTAATTTATTAATATTATAATATATTTTATTTTATTATATTCTAAACATCATATAAAAATATAACAAAAATACACAAAAAATATACCGAATGCAACAAACTACGAGACTGCAAAAATGGGCAAATGATATTAGACAGTTGCGATCCACTAAACAACAACTACAGCCGTGCAATCACGATGGCATAATAACCCGAAATGCCACGATTCATCTTGAAAAAATAATCGCATTCAACAACATGTTGTTTTACACCGGGTTGTTCTGTTCATTTATGGATTGGACGTCCATTTTCCCGTGGATTTTTATGGGAATTTCAATGAGTTCACACTGGACTACTGTATCCCATCACGTAATTCATGGAGGATACACTCACGATAAAAAATATAATAGATTTTCATATGCCGTTAAAATGCGGCGGTTTATGGATTGGATGGATTACATATTACCTGAAGCGTGGTGTTGCGAGCATAATACATACCACCATTACATGCTAAACGAATATAATGACCCAGACAACGTTCAGCACAACCTTTCAATTCTTCGCACCATGCGCGCTCCATATATTGTAAAATACGCCATAATTCTATTTTTTGCAATTACGTGGAGGCTTCTATATTATTCATCAAATTCATACAAATATTACAAGGCAAATCGAATTAAACATACCCTCACCGAGACCGATTGCAAACAAACAACATTGATTGGCGTTATTACAAACGAATGGCCTTCATGGATCGACAAGCTGGAATATTTCAATCTCGTGC
>Ga0214919_10000883_pt1 | contig 50828 bp, 49 predicted proteins | sample LL1503_MetaG_FD_177994 | JGI IMG/M metagenome (GOLD analysis project Ga0214919, IMG submission 177994) | Freshwater microbial communities from Lake Lanier, Atlanta, Georgia, United States - LL-1503 | ecosystem: Environmental > Aquatic > Freshwater > Lake | place: USA: Georgia | collected...
ATGAAGGTGCTCCGGGTCAGCAGGAAATTGATTTGCGCTATGCAGATGCCCTCAGCACCGCCGATAACATCATGACATTTCGCCATGTGATTAAAGAAGTAGCAATGGATCAAGGCTTCCACGCCTCCTTTATGCCAAAGCCATTTACCGATCATCCTGGCAGTGGAATGCACACTCACGTCTCACTCTTTAAAGGTGAAGAAAATGCTTTCTATGATCCAAAGGCTGAGTTAAATCTCTCTGCAGTGGGTCGCTCATTTATTGCAGGTCTTCTCAAGCACGCACCAGAGATCACTGCAATTACTAATCAGTGGGTTAATTCTTATAAGCGCTTACATGGCGGGGGAGAGGCTCCAGCTTTTGTTAACTGGGGTCCAAGTGATCGCGGTGCGCTAGTGCGCGTGCCGATGTATAAACCTAAGAAAGAAAACTCAACACGTATTGAATTTAGGTCACCTGATACTGCATGTAACCCATATCTTGCATATGCAGTGATGTTGGCAGCAGGGCTAAAAGGCGTTGAAGAAGGCTATGTATTAAGCGATTCTAAGGATCCAATTTCATTGCCATCCAATCTCAATGAAGCCATTGCAGAGATGGAAAAGAGTGAATTAGTGCGCCAAACTTTGGGGGAGCATGTTTTTGAATATGTATTGCGCAATAAGCGCGCTGAATGGCAGGACTATCGCCGCCAGGTCAGCGCCTATGAACTCGATCGCTATTTGCCAGTTCTTTAACCTGAGCGTTACCCTTTACCCATGAACACACGCAGTCTCCTCCTTAGCTGCCGTGGCGGGGTCAAATAACCGAACCCCACGCTGCGGGGTTTGTCCTGTCGGTTACAAGACGAATTCCGCAAACACATAAGGAGCAATAGAAATGAATTTTCCCAAGCAAGTACCTTCATCGATGCCAGTGCATCGCTATGAACCATTCCACCCAATAGATCTTGTTGATCGCACCTGGCCAAATAAAAAGATAACCAAGGCACCTCAGTGGTGTTCTGTGGATCTTCGAGATGGCAACCAGGCACTTATCGATCCCATGGACACACCGCGCAAGTTAGCGATGTTCAAACTCTTGGTAGCCATGGGATATAAAGAAATCGAAGTTGGTTTCCCAAGTGCTAGTCAGACTGATTTCGATTTTGTTCGAAAGATTATTCAAGAGAACCTCATCCCAGATGATGTTGTTATTCAGGTTTTGACTCAGGCACGCGAGGCGCTCATTATTCGCACCTTTGAAGCAATCAAGGGCTCTAAGCAAGCAATCGTCCACCTTTATAACTCCACTTCAACTTTGCAGCGCCGAGTTGTTTTTGGCCTTGATAAAGATGGCATTAAGAAGATTGCAACTGATGCTGCCAGAATCTGTTTAGATCTAGTCAAAACGGTTCCAGAAACCAAAGTCTCTTTCGAGTACTCACCTGAGTCCTATACGGGTACAGAGTTAGAGTTTGCTGTTGAGGTGTGTAACGCCGTCAATGATGTGTGGAAACCAACGCCTGCGTGGAAAACCATCATGAACTTGCCAGCAACTGTTGAAATGGCAACACCCAATGTTTATGCCGACTCCATTGAGTGGATGTGTCGACACTTAAATAATCGTGACAGCGTGATTGTCTCACTCCACCCACATAATGATCGTGGCACAGGCGTTGCAGCTGCAGAGCTGGGATATCTAGCAGGAGCCGATCGCATTGAGGGAACCTTGTTTGGTAACGGTGAGCGCACAGGAAATGTTTGTCTTGTGACACTTGGAATCAACTTAGTTACACACGGCATCGATCCACACATCGATTTCTCTAATATCGATGAAGTGCGCCGCACAGTGGAGTACGCCAATCAACTACGCGTTCCTGAGCGCCATCCTTATGGTGGAGACCTTGTCTTTACTGCCTTTTCTGGTTCACACCAAGATGCAATTAAAAAAGGTTTTGAGCATTTAGAGCGCGATGCAAAGGCTGCCGGCAAAGAAGTTCGTGATCACACATGGGCCATTCCTTACTTGCCTATTGATCCATTAGATATTGGCCGTAGCTATGAGGCCGTTATCCGTGTGAATTCACAGTCAGGTAAGGGTGGGGTTGCATATCTGATGAAGAATGAACACCACCTTGATCTACCTCGCAGATTGCAGATTGAATTTTCGAAAATCGTTCAAACTAAGACTGATTCCGAAGGTGGAGAGATTAGCCCCGAAGATTTATGGAACGTATTCGAAGATGAATATCTGCCAACTGTGAGTGCCCCATGGGGACGCTTTCGCCTCAAGGGCTTAAGTCAGAGCTCTGTTCTGGGTGAAGATGTTCACTTGAATGTTTCACTGACAGATCGTGGTCAACTCCAAGAACTTAAAGGTCAAGGAAATGGACCGATTGCCGCGTTTTGTAATATCTTGCAAAACTATGGAGTCGATGTGCGTGTTCTAGATTATTACGAGCACGCCCTTTCAGCAGGTGGTGATGCATCGGCAGCTGCCTACCTGGAATGTGCCATTGATGGTGATGTCTTCTGGGGCGTTGGGATTGATCCCAACACCACTACGGCATCCCTTAAAGCAGTCGTGTCTGCCATAAATCGCGCAATTCGCTAATCAACGCACTACCTTTGCCCGTATGAGTTTGTACCGGGATGAGGCAATAGTCCTGCGCACGCAAAAACTTGGTGAAGCCGATCGCATCATCACGATGCTGACAAAAGATCACGGGCGTATTCGAGGCGTTGCCAAAGGTGTCAGGCGCACTATGTCTAAATTTGGTGCACGGCTTGAACCAGGTAGCCATGTTGATATCCAACTCCACGTGGGAAAAACCTTTGACACCATCACACAAGTTGAAGCGTTGATGAATTACGGAGAAGCACTCACCCAGGATTATCAGCGCTGGACAGTGGCTTCAGCGATATTAGAAGCTGCTGAGCGCTTTTCACCTAATGAGCATGAACCAGCGTTCCAAGAGTTTCAATTAGTTGTTGGTGGAATGAAAGCGTTAGCTGACAATAGATATGAGCCTCTGCTCATTCTTGATGCATTCCTGCTGCGCTCTTTAGCAGTTGCTGGTTATGCGCCATCGATGACTATGTGTTCGCGGTGTGAAAAACCTGGTCCACATAGATATTTTTCATTAGTTGGAGGAGGATCTGTCTGTAATGACTGCCGACCATCTGCATGTGCGACCCCTGCGATGGAAACCCTGCAGTTAATGGGCGCACTTATAAGTAGTGATTGGGAGAGTGCCACTGCAAGTGAAGGAAAACATCGCCGCGAGGCTAGTGGATTAATTGCTGCTTATTTACAATGGCACCTTGAGCGCGGTTTAAGGAGTTTGCCAATGGTGGAGCGAGTATGACAATTCATATTCCTCATCACGTTGCCGTTGTCATGGATGGCAATGGACGCTGGGCAAAACAAAGAGGATTACCGCGCACAGCAGGACATGAGGCAGGCGAGGCCGCACTGTTTGATGTGGTCCAAGGTGCAATTGAGTTTGGCGTTAAAGAGTTAAGTGCTTTTGCATTCTCAACTGAAAACTGGCGCAGATCTCCGGATGAAGTTCGCTTTCTTATGGGTTTTAACCGTGATGTATTAAAGCGTCGCCGGGATCAAATGAATGAGATGGGTGTTCGCATTCGCTGGGTAGGTCGCTCGAAGCGCCTATGGAGCAGTGTTATTAACGAGCTGGAAGAGGCCGAAGAGTTAACTGCCAAGAACAAAACTCTGATTCTGAATATGTGCGTGAACTATGGAGGTCGCGCCGAGATTGTTGATGCAGCTGCTGAGTTAGCACGTGATGTGAAGAGGGGAAAAGTAAAGGCTGATTCAATTACCGAAAAAGTTTTTGCTAAGTATTTAGATTCACCCACAATGAGTGATGTGGACTTGCTTTTGCGCTCATCAGGTGAGCAGCGCACCAGTAATTTCTTGCCGTGGCAGAGTGTGTATGCAGAGCTTGTTTTTATGGATGTGCTGTGGCCAGATGTAACACGCAAAACTTTATGGAAAGCTATTGAAGAGTATTCACAGCGCGATCGTAGATTTGGTAAGGCCTAACACTTAGGGCACAGGCCGAAGATTTCTGCTGTGTGTCCCACCTCGCGAAAGCCAAACTCTTGGGCCATAGTCTTGGCCCATTTTTCAATTGCGCCGCCTTCGATTTCAATGGTTTCCCCGCAGCCTTTACACACTAAATGGTGATGGTGCGCGCCTCCGCACAGCCGGTAAATCGCCTCACCATCTTCACGCCGCAATACATCGACTATCTTGTCATTGACTAGAGATTGAAGTGAGCGATAGACAGTGGTGAGACCAATGCTTTCACCTTCACGTTGCATAAGTCGGTAAACCTCTTGAGCACTTGCAAAGCCGCCAGCCCGCTCAAGAATAGCGAGTACTCGTGGATTTGAACGACTCATCCAATGTTTCCAACAATGAGCCACATTGCAACGACGCCAAGTACTGTCATGAGCATCGTGATTTTTGAAGGATGGCGAGAATGAGCTTCAGGCAAAATATGTGAGGTTGCAAGATAGATAACAAATCCAGAAAACATTGCTAAGTAGATTGCAAGAGAAGGATCGCTAATCACAACATACGTGCCAAGGGCTGCGCCACTAATACGCATAATTGCATCAAGACCAAGCAGTGCTATTGCGCGCCTAGTCCAGTGGCCACTTTTGATTAACAAAGAAACAGTGTTCAGACCATCAGAAAAAGCGTGAGACAGGATGGCAATAAATACTGCCAATCCAAGTGCGTTACTAATTTTGAAAGAAAGACCCAATGCCACACCATCAAGGAAGACGTGACCGCCCATTGCAAGGGCTCCAAGAGTTCCAGCGATGTTGACAGAATGATCATGCTCATGTCCGTAGTCAGACTCTGCTGGTTCATGGGAACCAAAGATTTGTTCTGCAAAGTGAAGTGCGAGAAAACCTGCAACAAATGCGATGGAGACAACTGGAACATTTCCCAAGCTCTGCGTGTTAAGTTCAAAGACTTCAGGCAAGAGATCAAAGGCGACAAGGCCCAGTAGCAGACCTGCTGATAAACCAAGGATGAGATGAAGGCGATCGCGTGAGCGAATGGCCAGGAATCCTCCGGCAGATGTTGCCAAGGCTGTGACTGCGGCTAATGTGATGGCGATATTCATGGGTGAAAAGTAGCACAAATGAAAATGATTTTCATTTCCATATCTAGGCGCACCCCGCGCTATAGGCTCAGCCCATGCTCGCTATCGCCAGATTTAGGGTTGCCCTTGGCGATGCCGCCCGCTTGGAGGCAGAACTCTGCCTTGCGCTGGATGCATTTTCACACTGTGCCGGCTTTGTAAAAGGTGAAATTGGCCAGAATCTAGATGAAAACTCACTCTGGACACTGGTGACCCATTGGGAAAATGTGGGTTCATATCGCAGAGCCCTGAGCAATAACAACGTCAAGATGAATGCGATCCCACTTCTTGCACAGGCAATTGACGAGCCCGGTGCATATGAAAAGCCGTACTCAGAGTAAAATTTATCTACGGAAGTAACACCAGTTGCTTTTCGCCGACAGCCAGCCGGACGGAGAATATGTGGCAACGGATCGTTTAGAAAATATTGTTGGATTATCAAAGCGTCGAGGATTTGTTTTTCCATCCTCTGAAATTTATGGCGGACTGCGCGCATCGTGGGACTACGGCCCATTAGGCGTTGAGCTAAAAAATAACGTCAAGGGCCAATGGTGGAAATCTATGGTCACCGGCCGTGAAGATGTAGTCGGTCTTGACTCATGTGTGATTTTGGCAAAAGAAGTCTGGGAGGCATCAGGACACGTTGCAACATTTAGTGATCCTCTTACAGAGTGCACTGCATGCCACAAGCGCTATCGCGCCGATCACTTAGAAGAGGCATATGAAGCTAAGCATAAAAAAGCTCCAACATCACTAGCCGATATTAATTGCCCAGCATGTGGCAATAAGGGTCAGTTCACTGAACCAAAACAATTTAGTGGAATGCTCAAAACTTATCTTGGACCCGTTGAAGATGAATCAGGGCTAGCGTTTTTGCGCCCAGAAACAGCGCAGGGAATCTTTATTAACTTTGATCAAGTAATGACTACTTCACGAAAGAAGCCACCATTTGGTATTGGGCAGATCGGTAAGTCTTTCCGTAATGAAATCACTCCAGGAAACTTTATATTTCGCACGCGTGAGTTTGAGCAGATGGAGATGGAGTTCTTCGTAGTTCCAGGAACTGATGAAGAGTGGCACCAGTACTGGATTGATACCCGTATGGCTTGGTATACAGGTCTTGGAATTAACCCAGATCGCTTGCGTATTTATGATCACCCAAAAGAGAAGCTGTCGCACTATTCAAAGCGCACAGCAGATATTGAGTACAAGTTTGAGTTTGCAGGAACAGAGTGGGGCGAGCTTGAAGGTATTGCCAACCGCACAGATTTTGATCTCAAAGCTCACTCAGCAGCATCTGGAAAAGACTTGTCCTACTTCGATCAAGAAAAGGGAGAACGTTGGACTCCTTATGTCATTGAGCCTGCAGCAGGCGTTGATCGCTGCACGCTGACATTTTTGATGGATGCATTCACTGAAGATGAAGCACCTAACAGCAAGGGCGAAATGGAAAAGCGTGCAGTGCTAAAACTTGATCATCGCTTAGCACCAATTAAGGTTGCTGTTCTTCCTCTTTCACGTAACGCTGATTTATCTCCAAAGGCAAGGGATCTAGCTGCGCAGCTTCGCAAGAACTGGGCAATTGATTTTGATGATTCAGGTGCTATTGGTCGTCGCTATCGCCGGCAAGATGAAATCGGTACTCCTTACTGCATCACTATTGACTTTGATACATTAGAGGATCACGCAGTCACCATTCGCAATCGCGACACAATGGCACAAGAGCGTATCGCCCTTGATCAGGTTCAAGCTTGGTTGGCACCGCGATTACTAGGCTGCTAAAACCACTTCTTCTGCCACTGGCAAGTGGTGATCATTTAATTGATCCCCCCGTTGTGCTTGCTCCCATGGCAGGAATTACTAACGCACCTTTTCGCACGCTCTGTCGTGAACAAGGTGCTGGTTTATTTGTTTCCGAAATGGTCACAGCTCGCGCCTTAATTGAACGCCGTCCAGAGACAATGCGCATGATTGTTCCGGGCAAAGATGAATGGCCAAGATCTGTCCAGCTTTATAGTGTTGATCCAACAACTATTCGCGCTGCTGTAACAATGATGGGCAAAGAAAATCTAGCTGATCACATTGATCTGAATTTTGGTTGTCCGGTTCCGAAAGTAACAAGAAAGGGCGGAGGAGCTGCCCTTCCTTATAAGCGCAAACTTTTTTCTAGCATTGTCCAAGCAGCTGTTGAAGCAGCAAAACCATTTGGCATTCCAGTGACTGTAAAGATGCGCATTGGTATTGATAGCGATCACCTTACGTATTTAGAGGCGGCACAATCTGCTGCAGATTTAGGTGTTGCATGGGTTGCCTTGCATGCGCGCACGGCGGCGCAGATGTATGAAGGAAAAGCAGATTGGTCTGCTATTGCCAGGTTGGTAGAGCAGTTAAAGCCAAGTGGAGTACCTGTTTTAGGCAATGGCGATATCTGGTCTGGACAGGACGCAGTAGAAATGCTGAAGCAGACGGGGTGTGCAGGTGTTGTAGTGGGTCGCGGTTGCCTGGGTAGGCCGTGGTTGTTTGCAGATTTAGTCAGTGCCCTTGAAGGTGGAGAAAAAGAAAGCCTTCCAAATCTGCACCAAGTGCGCGAAGTGATGTTTAGACATGCAAATTTGATTGTTGAGTACTTAGAATCAGAAGATCGTGGAATGCGCGATATGCGCAAGCACATGGCATGGTATTTAAAGGGTTTTAGAGTTGCCCGTGAAATTCGCCATGATTTAGGAATGGTTTCTTCACTGCAAGAGCTGCGCACCTTGCTTGATCAATTAGAAGATCAACCATACCCAGTTGAAGTGGGGGATAAACCACGTGGCCGCACAAGTCATGGCCGCCCACCTACTTTGCCCGATGGTTGGCTAGATGATCCCGATGAACTAGTTCATGTTGAACTAGAGGATGCTCTCTCAGGCGGTTAAATGTTTCTCTTCAGGTGGATTCGTCGAGCAATCTCAATCATTGTTGTTATAGGGCTAATCGCACCCGGCTATGCCGTTTCTCAAGTATGGCGCGCTGCAAAGAATCCAATTGTGCGTCAGGCTGATGTCATTGTTGTTTTAGGAGCTGCGCAATTAAATGGGCGACCTGGTGAAGCGCTAGAAGCTCGGTTAAAAGAAGCACAGAGAATATTTGATTTAGGATATGCGCCAACGATTATTACAGTAGGGGCAGGTGCTCCGGGGGACCGCACAACTGAGGCAGCATCGGGAAAATTCTGGCTTCGTACACATGGCATTGCATCTAAAAATATAACTGCAATTGAAGAAGGTAGAGATACCTTAGCTAGTACTAAGGCATACACAGCGTTTATGAAGAAGCGATATGTCAGTGATGTCATCATTGTTACTGATCCCTATCACTGCAAACGCGCGATGACGATGGCTAATGATCAAGGAGTAGTCAGTACTTGTTCACCGGTTCAAAGCGGGCCTAATTCCATAATAAACTCTAGTTATAAGTACTTGCTACGTGAAGCTGGAGCCTATTTGGTCTACATAACTGTGGGTAGGCGAGGCATTCAAGTCAGTGATCATTTACCCGGTGCAGATATCGTCACTAAGGTTATGCCGTGAGTTATAGCCAGCATGATCAAGAGAGATTTCTTGATGAGCCCGCAAAGCGCGCTGGTCGAACAGAGTTCATGCGCGATCGCGCCCGAGTTATTCATTCAGCCGCACTTCGCCGATTAGCTGCAAAGACCCAAGTGGCAGTTCCTTGGGAAAATGATTTTCAGCGCACACGTTTATCCCACTCATTGGAGTGTGCTCAAATTGGTCGGGAACTGGGTGAATCGCTAGGCGCAGATCCAGATCTACAAGACACGGCATGTCTTGCCCATGATTTGGGCCATCCACCTTTTGGTCACAACGGTGAGGAAGCGTTAGCGTCTCTTGCAACAGAGTTTGGAGGCTTTGAAGGAAATGCTCAAAGCTTTCGGTTACTTGTGCGACTTGAAGCAAAGACGGTAGATAGCGATGGAAATAGTGTTGGGCTTAATTTAACAAGGGCTTCACTCGATGGTGCAACGAAATACCCATGGCCACGTTCGCACAATCCACGCAAATTCGGTGTGTACGACGATGATGTTGAAGTATTCAACTGGATGCGACAAGGTGCACCAGTTGATAAAAAATGTATTGAAGCCCAAATTATGGATTGGTCTGATGATTGTGCCTATTCGGTACATGATTTGGAAGATGCGATTTTTGCCAAGCAAATTTCAGTCAAGAGATTTGAATCAGATTATGAAGAGATTTATTCAGTGATGGTGCGAGATTATGGCAGTGATGCTTCCCCACAAGAAGCCATTGATGCTCACAAGCGTTTATCTGCTCTATCTGCTTGGCCACATTATTACGATGGAACACATCGCTCTCTTGCACGGTTGAAGGACTCAACAAGCCAGCTCATTGGTCGCTTTGTTTTAGCAGCAGAGCTTGAGACACGTAAGGTGCATGGTGATGGTCCACTTTCTCGCTATAGCGCAGATCTTGAAATCCCTCGTGAGCAGATCGTTGAAGTGGACTTCTTAAAAGCCATTGCAGGACACTACTTAATTAATGCTGCGCATTCACAAGATCGCTATGCCAAGCAGCAGCTCATTGTGAGTGAGCTTGTTGAAATGCTTCGAGCACGCGCACCACAGGAGTTAGATTCCTTTTTCCTCAAGAGTTGGAATGAGGCCGGCGATGAAATCGCTCGCATGCGCGTGATAATTGATCAAGTAGCGGCCTTAACTGACCCCGGCGCATATGCCCTCCATGCCCGTTTGTTAGCTTCTCGTTAAGATGAACCTATGAGCGGGCGTATTCGAGATGAAGATGTTGCATACATCCGCGACCGTGCACCTATCGATGAAATCGTGGGGGAGTATGTTCAATTAAAGAGCGCTGGCGCAGGACAAAAGAAAGGCCTATGTCCTTTCCATGATGAAAAATCTCCTTCATTTCACGTAACACCAAGCAAAGGCTATTTTCACTGCTTTGGGTGCCAGACTGGTGGGGATGTCATCGCATTTTTAATGAAGATTGATCATTTAACTTTTACTGAAACTATTGAACGCCTGGCAGATCGCATGGGATACACATTGCGATATGACGAAGGCGGTTCATCAACACCTGCATTTTCAGCCGGTGCTCGCTCACGCCTGATTGCTGCAAACACGGAGGCTGCACGTTTTTATCAAGAGCAACTCAATACATCACCAGATGCCGCCCATGGCAGAGAATTACTAACCAATCGTGGTTTTGATAAAGATGCCTGTATGCAATTTGGTGTGGGATTTGCACCAGATGAGTGGGATGCATTGACGAAGCACTTACGCGCACAGGGTTACAGTATTGATGAACTTGAAACTGCTGGACTTTCCAAGATGGGACAGCGCGGTCCAATCGATAGATTCCGCAATCGCCTAACCTGGCCGATTAGAGATATCTCTGGAGATGTAGTTGGTTTTGGTTGCCGAAAACTTGCCAGCGATGAAGAAGATCAGGGGCCTAAATACCTTAATACCCCAGAGACTCCAGTCTATAAAAAGAGCCAAGTTCTCTATGGTTTAGATGCAGCTAAAAAAGAGATTGCAAAGAAGCGCCAGGCCGTCATAGTTGAGGGATATACCGATGTGATGGCAGCGCAATTAGCAGGAATCACAACGGCAGTTGCCACATGTGGAACAGCATTTGGCGCAGACCACATCCGCATCTTGCGCAGATTGCTCATGGATGATGATTCATTTAGAGGCGAAGTAATCTTTACATTCGATGGTGATGCTGCAGGTCAAAAGGCTGCCCTTCGTGCATTTAGCGAAGATCAAAAATTTGTCACTCAAACTTTTGTGGCAGTTGAGCCAGATGGTTTAGATCCATGCGAGCTGCGCCAACAAAAAGGAGATTTAGCCTTGCGTGATTTAATTGCTCGCCGAGTTCCACTCTTTGAGTTTGCAATCCGCGCAGAACTTGCTCACCACAAATTAGATAGTGCAGAGGGTCGTGTGAATGCCCTCAATGCCGCAGCACCTCTGGTGGCACAGATTCGTGATAAATCACTTCGCCCTGAATACACCCGCTTACTTGCAGGATGGCTTGGCACAGAGGTTGAAATAGTTTCAAAGGCTGTGGCTCAAGGTGTGAAGAGTCAACCTACAGTGAGTGAAACTATTGAGCTAACAACGCAAGAAAATAGTAATTGGCGCCCAGACCCAAATGAAGCACGGTTGATATTAGAGCGTGAAGTATTAAAAGCTAGATTGCAAGAGGCGTCACTTTTCACAGGAACTCTATGGAGTGATATCGAATCAGGTGCCTTCACCCACCCTGCATATAAAGAACTACGAAAGACGATAGATGAAACTCCTACACTTTCTGCAGAAACCATTAGTGATGAGCGCATTAAAACTTTGTTTACCGAGCTAACAGTTGAACCAATTCGCGCCGATGGAAGACCTAGTGCTGCATATGTTGAGAGCATCGTTGCCAGGTTGCGCGAAGTTGCTATTTCTCGCTCTATTGCAGAACTCAAATCATCGTTACAAAGACTTAATCCACTTGAAAATGAAATTGAATACAACGCAGCTTTTGCGCAATTAGTAGCCCTCGAAAGCGCCCGCCGAAATCTGCATGATTTGGCCCTTGGAGGCCTTTAAATACCCTCAATTTCAGCCAAGGCCTGTGCGTGCGCTAGTGTTTGCGCTCTACTGATCCCTGATAGCTCAACGGCAGAGCAGTCGACTGTTAATCGACAGGTTCTTGGTTCGAATCCAAGTCAGGGAGCGGCTCACTGGACCTATTCTCAGGCTCGACCTTTACTATGCCTCTTATGAACTTGATTCAAAGTTATGTGCGCACTGCCACCACATCCTGGAAAGGGCAAGCGCCAGCTCTTCAAATCATGCGCCTGTGGCTTGGAATCACATGGATTTATGCTGGATGGGATAAAGCCACGGATTCAGGTTTTCTAACTCCAGGCTCTTCTACCTATATCGGAACTGAGTTATCGGGATATTCAACTCAATCTCCCATGGGCTTTGCTTTTAACAAGTTAATTGAACATGCCAGTTTAGTAGGTGGATTTGTAATGATCTCTGAGTTTGCAATCGGACTTGCCACACTTGTCTGGGTTGCACCACGTTTGGCAGCGTTCGGAGGATTTTTAATGTCGCTAGGATTGTGGCTAGCTAGTAGTTTTCATGCTTCTCCATACTTTCTAGCCAGTGATACAGCATATGCAGTTTTGTGGTTGTCTTATTTATTACTCTTAGTCGGAAATGGCAAACGAAAGGTCTTAACTATGTCATTAGAGCGTCGTAGTGTCTTACGAGTTGGAATTACTGGAGCACTAGCTTTCGCATTTGCAGGAGCTGGAAAGCTGTTTGCTAAAGCTGCACCTGCAACTAGTAATGTGGCTGCAAATAATGGCACTAAGATTATTAAGTTAGCATCCCTGAAAGTTGGGGCCAATCGCAGTTTTGTTGCAAGTAATGGTGCACCAGCTATTCTTTTTAGAACAAAGACTGGCGTCTTTGCTTACTCAGCAATTTGCACACACCAGGGCTGCACAGTCTCCTACTCACCCTCGAGTAAAACTTTGAAATGTCCATGCCATGGAGCAGAGTTTGATCCTATTAACTCTGCAAAAGTTGTCACTGGTCCAGCGCAAAACCCTCTTGGCAAAGTGAAGGTGGCAATAAAAGGCGCTTGGGTAATTGAGGCGTAACGTCAGCGAAAGATTTTGGCGGTATTATTAAGACATGGCCCAATTTCGCCTTAGTATCTCTCTTCCTGATCGCCCTGGATCACTTGGTTTGCTGGCATCTGCTATTGGCGCTGCCGGCGGAGATATTCGCGGGTTAGTCGTCCTGAAATCTGAAGATGGTCGTGGGTATGACGACATAACAGTTGCTGTACCAGGCAACGACCCCACTGACTTACTTAATGTTTTAGGTGCAATTGGCGGCGTTGAAGTTGTTTCAATTACCCCCGTTGAATAATTTCTGCACCTTGGCTCGGAAGTGAAGTAAAAAAGCGAGGTGCTTTAAATCGATTATTAGCAAAAGCTTTTTCAACAGCTGCAATAGTTTCTGTGGTGCGTGAAGCACGAATGAGTGCAATCGCGCTTCCACCAAAGCCACCACCTACCATGCGCGCACCGAGTGCACCTGCAGCAATAGATGCATCCACAGCGCAATTGAGTTCTCGGCACGAGACGTTGTAGTCATCGCGAAGAGATATATGAGATTGATTGAGTAAATCACCAAGAGTTGCAAACTCCTTCTTCTCAAGAGCATCCACGGCATCCATCACACGCTTCATCTCAGTGACTGCATGTCGAGCTCTCATAAACTCAGTCTCGGAGAGCACCTTACGTGAAGACTCAAGTTGATTAAGTGAAAGCTCGCGCAAAGAGCCAATCCCCAATTTAGTGACAACAGATTCACATGATGAACGGCGTTCGGCGTAACCACCGTCGGTAAGTGAGTGGTGGGCTTGTGTGTCAATAATGAGAAGTTCAAGACCACTCGATGCTACATCAAATGCAATGTGTCTGGTTGATAGATCATGACAATCTAAGAGCAGAGCCGAACCTGAGTGGGCCATGAGCGAAACAGATTGATCCATAATTCCGCATGGCACACCAACATATTCATTTTCTGCCCTTTGAGTTAGGCGTGCTAAATCTTCCAATGAATTTCCTAAAGAAAAAAGATGATTGAGTGCAGTTGCAACACTGCATTCAAGGGCTGCAGATGACGATAGCCCTGCTCCTAGAGGAACATGACCATCAATCATGATGTCAACTCCTCTCGTGATTCCCAGTGACCAGATGACACCGAATGGATAGCGCTCCCATTCACCTTTAAGACCAGGCTTAATCGCATCCAAGTTCTGTTCTACTACTTTCTTTCTGCGCTGCATCGAGGTGATGCGCACTCTTCGATCATTGCGCACACGAATAGCGGCAAAGGTTCGATCATTAATAGCAAAAGGCAGGACAAAACCATCGCTGTAGTCGATGTGTTCTCCAATTAAGTTCACTCGACCTGGAGCTGCCGCAATGATTTCTGGGGCTGCACCATATGCTTGCACGAAGCTTTTATCAATATCTGACATCACTTGCCTAACTAAAAGATGCCAAAGTATCGGCAACCATTGATTCGATTCCTCTAGTTGGGACCCAGTCAAGTCTAGTTTTTGCTTTATTGATATCTGCAATTAGAACCGCAGGATCTCCGGCACGGCGGGGTGAATCCAGAGTCGGGATTGGATGACCAAGTGCTTTTGATGCAGCCGCAACAACTTCTCGTACTGAATATCCATCACCACTGCCTAGGTTATAGATCTCATGCACACCATCGTGAAGAGTTTCTAAAGCTCTGATGTGAGCATCGATTAAATCAACCACATGCACATAATCGCGCACACACGTCCCATCAGATGTTGGCCAATCGGTGCCAAAGATCTTTACTGGATATTCTTGAGTGCTTCTTAAAACATTTGGAATCAAATGTGTCTCTGGGTTATGGCGTTCAGCCAACCAACCTCGCTTAGATTTAAGAGCACCTGCAACATTGAAATAGCGAAGTGATGCTGCAGCAATTCCTCTTGAGGCTGATTCTGCGGCAATCATCTGATCGATAGCTAGCTTTGTAGCGCCATAAGGATTGGTGGGGTTAGTGGGCGCGCTTTCAAGAATTGGGAGTTGTAGTGGTTGACCATAGGTTGCCGCAGATGATGAAAAGACCAACTTAGTGACACCACTTTTATGCATTTCATTGAGCAAATTACGTGTTCCATCAACATTGACCTGGTGATACAGATCAGGTTTTTCAACAGATTCGCCAACAAGTGATTTACCGGCAAAGTGCATGACTGCATCAACACCGACAAGGGCTTGGGCTAAATCACCGGAATTAAGAAGTGAGCCTTGGATAAAACTCACACCTGCAGGGGCTGTATCGGCATGGCCGGTGCTGCAATCATCCAGAATTGAAATGTTATAACCTTGTTCGAGCAAAATATCTACCGCCGTTGAACCAATATAACCCGTGCCACCTGTTACTAGAACCTGCATTACAAAACTACTTCACGCAGTTGCGCTGCTGATTGTTCCGGTCGCATATCCATGATGAATGCACCCATGGCAGATTCAGATCCAGCCAGATACTTTAATTTTCCAGGAGCGCGGCGCACGCTTGTGATTTGCCAGTGCAAGCGCAACACATCCCGGCCAACACGAACAGGCGCTTGGTGCCATGCGGCGATATATGCCATATCAATTCCAAAGACACCATCAAGGCGTTTCATAACTTCCAGTGCGATGGGAGCAAACGCATCCCTATCTTGATCGGTCAGACCAGTTAAGTCTGGAACAGGGTTAAGTGGTGCAACATGAATTTCAAATGGATAACGCGCCGCATAAGGCACAAATGCAATCCACCGATCATTGCGGGCGATGATGCGTTCTTCATCGCGAATTTCACGGGCAACCACTTCATCAAATAAAACTTTTCCTGTGGAATCTCTATATTTCTTTGCAGCAGCTAACATCTTTTCAACACGTGGGGGGATAAACGAATATGCATATATCTGACCATGGGGGTGGGTTAGAGTCACACCAATTTCTTCACCACGGTTTTCAAAAGGTGCGATGTGCTCGATAAAGCTCTCTTGAGAGAGTTCATCAGTGCGATCTATCCACGCTTCAAGAAGTACCCGCACACGACCAGGGGTTAAATCCTTAAATGCATTTCCATGTACTGCTGTGAAACAAACAACTTCACATTTACCAGCAGCAGTTCCTAAATCAGTATCTGGTCCGACTTGATCAGGTAGTGCCCAATCACCAACAGGAGGGCGCAGAGAAGGGGAGCGGTTGTCAAAAACAACTACTTCAAAATCTGATTCGGGAATCTCAGTTAGGAGTTCTCCATTTGTCGGACACAGCGGACAGAGTTCTTTGGGAGGCAAAAAGATTCGGCCTTGACGGTGAGAGGCCATTGCGATCCATTCATTGACCAAGGGATCGAGTCGAAGTTCTCCGATTGCTGGTTGTTCTTCTACGGCACGCGCATCTTGAGCACTTCGGTTTTGACCAGAAGTGTCGTAATAGCGAATGGTTCGGCCATCTGCCATCAGGCGATCATTTCGAAGGATGCCAGCGCTTAGTTTTTTACTCTGCTCCATAGTGTCGTTACTCTACCTTTGTGACCAAGCAAACTGCACTACTGAGCGCTCCAACTTCCTCGTTGCTTATCGAGGTAGTAAATGGAGCCTTAGTAATTGCCCATTGGGGAGCCCCTATTCTTGGCCAAAACCATGACATCGCAGCAGCTAGTCGTGTATCGATTGCAAATAGTTCTTGGGATGAAGTGCAAGTTCCAGGTTTGATGCGCGAGAGCGCACGTGGTTTCTTAGGACGGCCTTCACTTTCTGGTCACCGAAATGGAAAAGCTTGGACTACTAAATTTGAAGTAACAGATTTTCATCATCAAGAAAATCACTGCGCAGTAACTCTTCGAGATTTTCATGCAGAGTTAGAAGTAATAGTGAGCTTTGATTTAGATTCTTTTGGTGTTCTCATTCAGAATGCCACAGTTAAAAACATTGGAAACTCTGACTATGTTCTTAATGAGTTTATTCATTGGTTGCCGTTGCCCCAAGAGGCAACCCAGACCTTAGATTTTGCAGGGCGTTGGTCAAATGAGCGTCAACCGCAACGCCGTGATATTCAAATTGGAACGTGGGTACGTGAATCCCGTGAGGGACGAAGCGGACATAATTTCTCAATTGCAGATATTGCGCTAACCCCCCACACTTCTTTCCAATCTGGTTGCGCATGGGCAACATCGATTGCCTGGAGTGGCAATTCTCATTATTTGGTTGAACGTGGTTTTGATGGCCAGAAGTCAATTGGTGCTGGTGAACTCTTACTTGCAGGTGAAGTCATTCTTAAGGCCGATGAGAGTTATCAAGCCCCAGCTCTCTATGCGGTGTTTTCAAATCAAGGGTTAGATGGCGTTAGCGCAGCTTTCCATTCACATCTTCGTGCACGTGAGATTCACCCAAAGCGCCCACGTCCACTGACTTTAAATATGTGGGAAGCGCTCTACTTTGATCATGATGAAACAAAGATAAGAGAACTTGTTGATGTTGCTGCCGAGATTGGTATTGAGCGCGTTGTTTTAGATGATGGATGGTTTCACTCCCGCCGCAATGATTGTGCGGGTTTAGGTGATTGGGTGATTGATCCTGCCGTGTGGCCACATGGATTAACACCAGTAATTGAATACATCAATAGCAAGGGAATTGAGTTTGGCCTGTGGTTTGAAGGCGAAATGGTTAGCCCGGACTCAGATTTATATCGTGCTCATCCTGAATGGATCTTGCATGAAGGTGATCGAACTCCACCGCTATGGCGCCACCAACTTGTTCTAGATCTAGGACATGAAGGTGCCTATAAGCATGTGCTAGAACAAACTTCTGCTGTCTTATCAGCTCACAATATTGTTTACATCAAATGGGATCATAACCGTGTCTTAGTTGATGCTGGGCATTTAGGTGCTGCAGGTGTTCACCGCCAAACACGTGCTATTTATCGTTTATTTGCAGAGTTAAAAAAGCGCCATCCAGGACTTGAAATTGAATCATGCGCATCTGGTGGAGCCCGTATTGATTTAGGTGTTATTGATTATGTGGATCGCTTCTGGACAAGTGATAACAATGATGCGCTCGAGCGCCAAACAATTCAGCGATGGACTACTCAAGTTATTCCACCAGAAATGCTCGGAACACACATTGGACCAACCCATGGGCACCAAACGGGGCGCACATTAGAACTTTCTATGCGGGCAACAACTGCACTCTTTGGGCATGCTGGAATTGAATGGGATATCACAGAAGCTACTGACCAAGAACGTGCAAACCTGGCAACGTGGGCGAAGTACTACAAAGATAATCGTGCCTTGTTACATAGCGGAAAGTCAGTTCGCGTTGATTATCCAGATGAGCATGGATACCTCTACGGCGTCATTTCTGCCGATACTAAGAAATCTATATACGCCTACGTTCAATTAACACCAACGGTCACAGTCCATCCATCACATCTTAAGTTTGTTGGATTAGATACAACTGCTTCTTATTCAATCAAAGCCGTTTATCCAGCTGGCACACCACGTTTCATGTTAATTTCCCCACCGATCTGGATGGATGGAATCACGATGTCAGGTTCAGCACTTGGAACAATTGGAGTTGCTGCGCCGATTCTTGCCCCAGCCAACGCAGTGCTGATCGAAATTACGAAAGTTTAATCCACCCAGTTCAACGTACGCTCAACTGCCATCTTCCACTTTTTATAGCCTGCTTCGCGCACATCTGACGTTGAAGTGGGTGACCAGCGGCGCGATTGTTGCCATTGTTTCTTCACTTCATCTTGTGAACTCCAGAAGCCAACAGCTAAACCAGCAGCATAAGCAGCACCTAAGGCAGTGGTCTCACCAATAAGTGGGCGAGTGATATCGATTCCCATAATGTCAGCCTGCATCTGCATGCACAAAGAGTTAGCGGTAATACCACCATCAACTCGCATTTCACTCATGGGAACTCCACTATCAGCAACCATGGCATCCATAACATCGCGTGTTTGATAACAAATAGCTTCAAGGGCTGCGCGTGCTAGGTGCGCCTTCGTTGCCGCCCGGGTTAAACCAACAATGGCACCCCGTGCATCACTTCTCCAATAAGGTGCAAAGAGACCTGAGAATGCAGGAACGAAATAAACTCCCGCAGTGTCGGTGACCGATGATGCAAGATTTTCAGTTTCAGCAGCGGTCGTAATGATTCCTAATTGATCCCGCAACCATTGAATGGCAGAGCCAGTAACGGCAACTGATCCCTCCAAAGCATAATGAGCAGGTTGGTTACCGAATTTAAAGCAGACCGTTGTAAGTAATCCATTTTTAGATCTCACAATATCTGTGCCAGTGTTGAGAAGTGCGAAGTTGCCAGTGCCATACGTTGTCTTAGATTCGCCGCGCTCAAAGCAAACCTGTCCAACCATGGCTGCCTGTTGATCTCCTAAAATTCCAGCGATTGGAATTGCAGTTCCAAATGGTCCGTGCGGATCGGTGTGCGCATAGATTTCAGATGAAGATCTAATCTCTGGAAGTAAAGAGCGTGAAACCCCAAAGATATCTAGAAGCTCTTGATCCCAATCGAGGGTTTCAAGGTTCATGAGCAAAGTTCGACTGGCATTTGTTACATCAGTAAGGTGGACACCACCACTAACACCACCTGAAAGATTCCATAGTAACCATGAATCAATTGTTCCCATACGCGCGTTTTCATTTTTTGCAGCAGGAATATTGCTTAGAAACCAGCTCATCTTGCTACCTGCAAAATAAGGAGCAATCGCTAAACCTGTCTTAAAGCGAACCTTCTCTCTTTGAGATTCAGTTAAGGTGGATAGAAAATCAGTGGTGCGAACGTCTTGCCACACAATGGCATTGGATAGAGGCTGCCCAGTTGTTACATCCCAAACAACGGTGGTTTCACGTTGATTGGTGATTCCAATGGCTGCTAAATCAGAACCTAATATGTCGGCCTGCTTGAGGGCTCCCGCGATTACTTCTTGTACCCGTTGCCAAATTTCAGCTGCATCATGCTCAACCCAGCCCGGGTGAGGCATTATTTGGCGATGTTCTAGTTGATGCTGGCCAATAACTTTGCCTGAGTGGTCAAAGATCATGAAGCGAGTACTTGAAGTTCCCTGATCCAAACTGCCGATATAAGTCACGAAGTGAAAACCTTTCACAATTAAGTTAGGCTTACTCTACCCAGATGCAATGGAGATGCAACGCTTATGTTCCTGTCACAACTAAGCCCGCAGCAGCGTGATAGCGCCCTCGCACAATTAGCGAGTGAATCTTTCGACATCGTGGTCATTGGCGGAGGAGTAACAGGGGTTGGTGCAGCCCTTGATGCAGCATCACGCGGCTTAAAAGTCGCTTTAATCGAATCTCAAGATTTAGCTTCGGGAACATCTAGCCGTTCCAGCAAACTCATTCACGGTGGATTGCGGTACCTAGAACAATATGACTTTAAATTAGTGCGTGAAGCCCTCCATGAGCGCGAACTTATGGTTTCTTCGCTCTCTCCACATTTAGTTAAACCAGTCGGATTTTTATTTCCGCTGACTGAGAAATTCAAAGAGCGAACGTATGTTGGTGCAGGTCTTGCCCTTTATGATGCACTTCGTGGCTTTCAACGCGCTTTACCTTGGCACAAGCACATCGGCCAAAAACAGATTAATGAGATTGCCCCTTCACTGCGCCCAGATCTCATAACCGGTGCTATTAAGTATTTTGATGCTCAAGTAGATGATGCACGACACACCATGACAATTGCACGCACTGCAGCACGTCATGGAGCAGTTATTGCAACACGAGTTAGCGCGCAATCACTCTTGCGCGAAGGTAAGCGCGTTGTCGGAGTTAAAGCTAAAGATTTGGAATCTGGAAAGACTATTAATATCTCTGCAACAGCAACAGTGATGTGTGCTGGCGTTTGGAGTGATGAGCTGCATGCAAAATTTGAATTAAAGCCAGGTTACGGTGTGACTATGAGCAAAGGTGTTCATATCGTTTTACCAGGCTCAGCAATTAAATCTAATGCTGGAATTATTCTCAAGACTCCTGTATCTGTCTTGTTTCTTATTCCTTGGGGAGATAAGTGGATAGTTGGAACGACCGATACTCCATACACGGGGGATCGGGCAGAACCTTTTGCTAGCCGTGAAGATGTGCAATACATTTTAGATCAAGCCAATCGTGTGTTGTCTCCTCAGTTAGATGTCTCCCAAATCATCGGCGTATATGCAGGTCTGCGGCCATTGGTGGCAAATATTAAGAGTTCAGTAACAACCAAGCTTTCACGTGAACACACAGTCGATCGTCCAGCATCTGGATTTGTGAGCATTGCTGGTGGTAAATACACCACTTATCGTGTGATGGCTAAAGATGTTATTGATCGCGCAGTGATAGAACTTCGTGCGATTAAACCTGAGTCGGTCACCGAGAAACTTCCATTAGTTGGTGCAGATGGTTACTTTGCATTAGTTCAACAAGTTGAGCGCTTGAGTGAGACTAGTGGCCTTGATATAGACACCATTACTCACTTGCTCAATCGCTATGGATCCATGATAAGTGAAGTTCTTGGCCTTATTGAGAAGAATCCATTGCTTGCAGGAAAAATTGACAAGGATTTGCACTATATAAAGGCTGAGATTGAGTATGCAGCAAGTCACGAAGGTGCAAGATCGGTCGATGATGTTATTTCACGCCGAACTCGTATTGCCTTTGAAGCAAGTGATCATGGCGTGCATTTAGCAGATGAAATAGCATCAATTATTGCTCCTGTACTTGGTTGGAGTGCAAAAGAGCGAAAAGCATCAGTGGATGCATATGAGGATTTAGTAGATCGTGAACTTGAAGCTCTCGATGAACTACTAGAAGCACAGGAAAGAGTTAATTCTTAATCTGATTTGCACAGCCATCAACTGAAGGTTTTTTGGTTGGCTTTACAGTTGGTGATGGCGTTGGACCTTGGACCACTGTGAAAGTTACTGGTTGAGAACTCTGCGCATGTGTTTGTGAGACATCGGTGTAGACAATATTTGCGCTATAGGTTCCGGCGGGGACTTCCTTCAGCGCCAGTGTCCACTCACCACTGGTAGCCCGTAGAACAGTTTGAATTGGTTGAGTGGCCGGCGTGGTTGCAGCGTCAAATATGAGTTTGATGGAACCAGTAACAACAGGTGTTGAATCAGGCCGTGTAACTATTGCTTTGAAGGTAACTGATTTATTGGTTGTACTTGCAGATTGGGCATTAATTACCATTTGAGTTGGCTCATTATTTGGCATCAAATCAACTACAGCAGGTGTCCAACTGCCTTTTGAGAGATTTAGGAAATCAGTTGGACTGCCTCTAAAGATGTTGAGATCTACTCGAGTTCCTGGAACACCGTATTTAGGTGCAATTCCGCATGATGTGTATTGCCAGATTGTCCATTGTGAATCACAGTTAGCGCCAGTCCATGAGTGCACAAAGCATCCACCGGCTTTGATACCCGGTTGGTTAATTGGATTAAATGGATCAATTGCATATTGAGCAAGCCACAGTGGATATTGGGATAGTTTTGTACTTTTATTCATTGAACTCTCGAGGAAGTTTGAAAAAGAGTAGAGAATTGGCGTTCGTCCAGTCTTTTCTTTAAGAATTCCTAGAAATGTTTCAGCCCATAAAGTGACTGCAGATCGGCTGGCATATTTCTGACAGGCACCTGAAGACGAGAGACGAACACATTTGTTTTCAAGATCTAAGGCATAGGGCAAGTCTTTTTCTGTGTACCCGCCAATGGAGGCTAACCTCCACAGTGCCTTTTGAGCTTGCGCTGTGGCATCACGAATAACTTCTTCTGGTTGGCTCACGTCAGGCAAAATCGCATAATGATAGAAACCGGTATAAAGTCCAGCAGCTTGAGCAGCAGCATGATCCATGACTAGATATTTGAGTGACAGGGCATCTGCATCATCTCTTGTGTCAGAGGCCTTTATCATGACAAAGCGAAGTCCAGATGCGTAAGCCACAGAAAAATCTATTGGTTTGTCATTTGGGTGTTGCCATCGGCTTATGTCGGCGCCATGAATACGAGCACCTGGGCCTAGAGGTTCAATAACTAATGCTGGATTTGAAGTAGAAATCTCTGGCAGTTTCTTAATTGTGATTGTGCGGATAGGGGAGTTTGTTATTTTGCCCGAGACTTTTACTTGCGCCCGATATTTAATGGGAAAATCAAATGAAGTTGCAACTGCAACAATCTTCCAGGTTCCAGCTCTTGTAGTCTTAGTAGCTAAACGAGTGGTTTTCCACGAACCTGAGCTGTTGCTCTGGATCTTTACACTTAACCCGGAGCGCGCTGGCTTTATTGTTCCGTAGAAGGTAACGAGTGATTCAGATGCCGATGGTGTTTGCCTCAGGGAAAGAGTAAGTGAACTAGTAGCTGCCTGGACATGTGGCAATTGCAGAGAAAATAAAGTTAGAGCAAATACTGCAACGATGGCCCGAATTCTCATATTTCACTAATTTCAACGGTGATAGCCAAGATAGATTCAATTGCCTGAATCAGAATCTGCTGGTGCCTCAAACGTGTTGGAGAGAATTCATGAGAGTGAGAGAGTTTGCGGACATCCGAAAAATCCAATGTGAGTATCTTGCCATCAAAATCTGCCAATCGAGCATCAAAGAATGCTAGCCATGAGATTCGATCAACTTCTAGAACTGCATCAAGAACTTCATTCCAACGGTTGCGGATATCTTGCAGCTCCATAGCCGCAAACTTTACCTATTAAAACAGTGGTATCAGTGATGTGGCGCGCCTAGCCATCGGTAATACTCACTAACTAACTGCACTCTCATATTCATATTGGTATCTGGCTGCACGTTTAATTCCTGGGCAACTCGTGAAATTACTTGCTCTACAGATTTTTCACTTACATAACGTGTGCGCCCAATCTGGGCATTGGTCATCCCACTCACAACTAATCGTAAAACTTCTACCTGTGTTTTGGTCAAGCGGGGCATCAAAGTCAGAACCCCTCTTTCTTCTACAACGTTGTTTCCATTTATCCACATCACGTTTTCTTTATCTTTTGCTGATGTCATTGATTCACTGATTGCGCTACATAAAACTGTGAGATCTGAGATTGATTTTTTCACTAAAATTTTTGCACCAACTGGGATGTCATTATTTGTTTCGCCCAATAATCTAAGGTCTAAACAATTATTCAAGATAACAATTCCAACACTTGGATTGATTTTGCGCATATTAATTGCGATACTTACTGAAGATATGCCTGCAATCTGCATATCTAGTATAATTACATCAGGTTGCAATCGCCTGAATAAATTAAGAGCCACACCCTCACTTCTAGCTTCTCCGATCACATCTATTTCATGCAAACGTAATGCAGCAACCAGTGTGGAAATTTCAAATACATCATCTATTACGATTAATACGCGCTCGTTCATGTCTATAAGGTTAACCTTAAGGTAGATAATTACTTAACATAGAAGAAGCTATTTAAGTAAATGAGAGATGGCACCAGATATGTGCGTTGTAATCATTTCTGCAGATATAGGGCCACCCCTAGAAGCATTCTTTGCAGCTTGTGCATGAATGTAAGCACCGGTTGCAGCAACATGTGCTAAGTGGTTATTGTCATTAAGAATTTCAATTGTATGAGTTGCAACGAGGGCACCAATAATTCCTGCGAGCACATCACCGCTTCCCGCAGTGGCAAGCCATGGAGTTGCAGCAGGTAGTTCGATGAGCAGATCATCATTTGCAACATATGTGACTGAACCTTTAAGTAAAACAGTTACACCTAGAGTGCGAGCTGCCTTACCGACCCATTTTTTAGGATCTGCTTCTATGGCCTCTATTGAAACCGGCACACCACGAGCTGTTAGAAGAGCAGAAAGTTCACCACTGTGCGGTGTTATGAGTGTCGGCTGTTCAAGTGAGCCAGTTAAGTACAGTGATCCAGCATCAAGAACAGTCGGAACACTTTGCTTACGAACTAATACAAACCAACGATGGCGCAGCCAAGTTGAAATATCTGAGTATTTGTTCGCTGCAATTCCAGAACCAACAAGCCACGCTGTTACTTTTCCAGGTTGCACAACACATGATGGAGTTGAGTGCAAAACCAAGTGAGCCAATCCTGATGAACTGTGGAAGCGAATCATTCCAATCCCAGTTGCAGCCGCAGCAGATGTTGTTAAAACAGCTGCGCCTGGGTATTGGGCAGAGCCAGTAATAACTCCAAGTACACCGCGAGAATACTTATGATCAAGTTCACTTGGAATGATGATGAATTGAGCTGCATCTTTAGCAGTCCACTTTTTGGCGTTTTTTGAATTTTGAGGCATAGGCAATTATCACACATAACAAATTGAGAGATAACCCTCAAGATATACGCGCTCAAAAATCTCCTGCGTCATGTATCACTCTATTTCTTCATACCTCAAAGATTAAAGAGAGTAATCTGAAAACGGTTAGGAGAGACATGAAAAAGTTACTTGTACTTGGTGGCGGGACAGCAGGAACTATTGTTGTCAACAAATTAGCTAGGAAATTGCCCAAAGATTCTTGGGAAATTACTATCGTAGATCAGGATTCGCAACACGTATATCAGCCAGGTTTACTTTTGCTACCTTTTGGCACATATGAGCCCAAACAATTAGTTAAGAAACGTCAGAGCTATTTTCCACGCAATGTGAACTTCATTTCAGCAAGAGTTGAAAGAATCAACCCTGAAGATAAAAAGGTGTATTTAGAGGATTCTCGAATATTAGATTATGACTATCTTGTCATTGCATCTGGGACTACACCTCGTCCAGATCAAACACCAGGGATGAACGATCCTCGACTTTGGTATAAGAGTGTATTTGATTTCTATACGCTCGAGGGCTCCATCGCTCTACGTAATGCCCTCAAAGAGTTTACTGGCGGAAGGTTGATTGTTCACATCTCTGAGATGCCAATCAAATGCCCAGTTGCTCCACTTGAGTTCATATTCTTAGCTAATGCCTACTTTAAAAAGCGAGGTATTCGGGAGAAAGTAGAGCTCGTTTATGTAACACCTTTGGAAGGTGCATTTACTAAACCTGTAAGCTCCCAAGCACTAGGTGAGATGTTAGATCAACGAATGATTACCTTGGAGCCCGATTTTGTCATTGAACATATTGATGTTGAGACTAAGACATTGGTTTCAATGGATGAACGTGAAATTCCATTTGATTTACTTGTCACAATTCCAGTCAATATGGGCGCTGATTTTGTGGCTAGATCTGGATTAGGCGATGAACTCAATTACATTCCAGTGAGCAAGCGAACTTTCCTTTCTGAGAATTTTGACAGTATTTTCGTGCTAGGAGATGCTTCAAATATCCCTGCCTCTAAAGCAGGCTCAGTTGCCCACTTTGCAATAGATTTGTTCGCTGAAAATTTCGTTGAGTATGTTCAAGGTAAACCAATGAAACATGACTTTGATGGTCACGCGAACTGCTTTATCGAATCTGGAGACCGTAAAGCTTTACTTATTGATTTCAACTATGACGTTGAACCATTAACTGGGAAATTCCCAATACCAGTCATTGGTCCGCTCTCGCTTTTGAAAGAAAGCTATCTCAATCATTTAGGCAAATTAGCTTTCAGGTGGATTTATTGGAACATTTTGTTAAAAGGTCGCTATTTACCTATCCCATCCTTAATGTCAATGGCCGGAAAGGTTCAAGTATCAATAATGGAAAAGGAGAAGCAAGATGCCCACAATTGAAATTGCAGGTAAGCAAGTAACTGTTAATGAAGAAGGATTCCTCACTGTTTATGACGAGTGGAGTGAAGATATTGCAAAGGTGCTAGCTGCCCAAGTTGATATAGAGCTCACACCGCGTCACTGGGAAGTGATTCATTTTTTGCGAGAAGATTTCAAAAAAGAGGGTGAATCTTCAACTTCTCGCCATACTCAAACTGTTGGTGGCTTTCCTATTAAGGAACAGTTTGTACTTTTTCCAAAAAAACCTGCAAAGAAAATGTCGTATATAGCTGGTCTACCAAAGCCTAAGGGCTGCGTCTAAAGGGGGATTGAAATGACTACACCTACAATAGTTCCAAATTTCGCAAGCGAAGATACTGGTCGCAAGTTGGCGATAATCTGCTCCAAAGGAAATTTAGATATGGCATACCCTGGTTTGATTTTAGGTAATGCCGCCCTCGGTGAAGGAGTTGAAACACATCTTTTTTTCACCTTCTGGGGTTTTGACATGATAATTAAATCAAGGATGAACGATCTTCAATTTTCACCAGCAGGAAATACTGCCATGCATTTACCAGGAACTAACGCACATATCCCTCAAGCAATTATGCCCGCACCTGGCATGACCGCCATGGCTACACATATGCTCAAGAAGCAGCTTGATGATCTCAAAATTCCAACTGTCCCAGATTTCCTAGAGCAAATCGTTGCTGCAGGTGGACATTTGTGGGCATGCAGATTGTCGGCAGATATGAACAATGTCTCTGAGAGCGATTTGCGAGATGATGTTGAAGGGATAATAAGTGCCTCAGATTTCATTGAAATGACTGAGGGTGCACAACTTCTCTTTATTTAGCCTCAATCTGATTAATTTGATTGTGCATGAATCGCTTTCTGTGATTGTGGGGCGGGTCGGGCTCGAACCGACGACGACAGAATTATGAGTTCTGGGCTCTAACCAACTGAGCTACCGCCCCCAAAACATCTTTGAGTGCATGCGTATGTTACGGGGCTAAATCTATAGTGGCAAAGATAAGGTCAGACTTATGAATCTGCGCCGTATTTCCACGCTCCTTGGCCTTGTGCTGGTAATACCCATCAGCAGCGCAAGCGCTGCACCTATTTATGTTTTTCCGGTGGCAGGTTGTGAAGTCAACTATGCCAAAGCCCACCATGATTATGCAGCCACAGATATTGTGGCCAAGAAGGGCTGCAAATTTGTTGCTCCAATTAATGGAGTTATAGATGAAGTCAATCGCATAGATAGTTGGAGCGGAAAAACCAATTTGGGTATCGATCGTGGCGGCCTCTATGTGTCAATTATTGGCGATGATGGTGTTCGCTATTACGGTTCACATCTTCAGACAATTCCAGCTAGCATTGAGCCAGGAGTATCAGTTTTAGCGGGTAGATTGCTAGGAAGCATTGGATCAACAGGAAGTGCCCGCGGAACTGCGCCGCATCTTCATTTTGGAATTTCATGGCCGACACCTCCTAATACTTGGTGGGTGCGCCGCGGGGAAATATTGCCATGGAAGTATTTAGATGCATGGAAGTCTGGTAAAGATTTATCACCTGTGAAAGAAGTCAACGCGCGCAAATTAAAAGTAGGTGAAATTCCACCGGTACCAAAAAAATAACCCCCACTGTTGCCAGTGAGGGCTATTTGTAAAGCGGTTTTAATTAGGCAGGATTAACTGCATCAGCCTGAGGACCCTTTGGACCCTGCACGACCTCAAATGAAACTGCCTGACCCTCTTCAAGGGACTTGTAACCGTTTCCTTGGATTGCTGAGTAGTGAACGAATACATCTTGTCCGCCACCATCAACTGCAATGAAACCGAAACCCTTTTCAGAGTTGAACCACTTAACTGTGCCTGTTGCCATGTTTTTACTTTTCCTTCGATATGTGGGTGTTCCGAGAAACCCTCGGATCACGGTCTTCCTCTTGCGCCAGCGATACCGAATATGTGTTACATGAAACGGGTACTGATTAAGCGTCCGACTGAGGTGAACTCTACCGCCTACTGAGCCGTATGCCTAAAGGGGGGTGGACAGTTTGAGCCTGCACGGTGTTCAATGAAGGCACTAGTAAGAGCAAATGCAGCTGGGGAAGGTCGCATTTAGCGCCCTTGCTAGGAGAAGATCATGCAACGTCTTATTACGCCTTCTGCCCAAATATCGGTGCGGGGCTTACTTACCATTCACTCAGCACCCTCTGCGCTGCGCCGACACATTGATTGGGCGATTCAAAATATCGTCGGAGCAGATGCTCAAGTGAACTGGCAGCCTCAAAGCTTGATGGTCGGCACCTTTAAAACCAAATGCCACTGGAGAGGTCGCGGCGGATCGGGTGCCGAGATTGCCAGCACATTACGAAGTTGGCATTACTTAAACTTCGAAGTTCTTGAGGAAAATGAAAATGGCGGCGAACTCTTTCGCTTCACACCAGAGCTTGGACTTCACAGAGCCGTCACAGATGTAAGTGGGGCAGTACTCCTGAATGAATATGTACTTAACACTGTGATTCAAAGCGCTTTCGATGATGATTCCATTAGGCAAGCACTAGAGCGGGCCATGGGCACTCCCTGGGATTTAGAGTTAGAAAAATTTAGGAGTGCTGGCATGGCCGAACCTGCTCGCTTGCATGCAATCTAGTCCGATAGAATAAAAACATGAGCCAACTCAATGAATCACCGATTATCACAGTAGAACGTCGCAAAGCAGTAACAATTATCGTTTCAGCGGTAATCGTTGCATTAGCGTTAGGCGTTGGATTAACTCAAGTGGGAACGGGTTTTGCAACTCGCGCAGGTAATGGAATAACTGTCACAGGATCGGCTAAGACAAGTGCGGTTGCAGATAATGCAGTGTGGACTCTATCTGTCAGCCTTTCATCACCGACTGTTGGGGCCGCAGTGAAAAAAGTAGAATCAGATGTTGCAGCTCTTTCCTCCTATTTAACTCAAGGTGGAATTGCAGCCGATGCACTCACCCTTGGCGCGGTATCCACATATGCCAATGAAGAGTACGTCAATGGTAATTCAACTGGACGCATACTTTCCTACCGTGCATCTCGCGATGTGACAGTGCGCACCAAGGATGTGCAGTTGGTGTCAAAGTTGAGCCAAGGTATTGGTACTTTGCTTGGAACTGGAATTAACGTTAATAACTACGGACCTCAGTACTACATTTCTAACTTACCAGAGCTTCGCCCGGAGTTAATGAGTGAAGCGATGAAGGATGCCAAAGTTCGCGCCGAGTCACTTACTAAAGCCGTAGGTGCTTCACTGGGATCTCTGGTAAATGTCAAAGCTGGCCCAATTCAAATTACAACCCCTGATTCAACGATGACTGCGGATTATGGTGCCTATGACACCAGCACAATTGAAAAGACTGTTAGCGCAACAGTCTCGGTCACTTTTAATACAAATTAAAGAGGAATATTGCCGTGTGAACCACGGCGATGAGGTGCCTCGGCAATAACTTTTGCTAACGCGCTTCGTGTTTTTGATGGCTCGATAATTTCATCTACCGCGCCTATTTCAACTGCACGTGCAACACCACCAGAAATCTTCTCATGCTCTGCGGCTAGCTCTAACTCCATAGCTTCACGTTGTTCGGCAGGAATATCGGCAAGTAATCGGCGATGTAGAACGCGAACTGCGGCAACTGCGCCCATCACTGACACTTCGGCTTGGGGCCAGGCAAAAACTCGAGTGGCTCCCAATGCTTTTGAATTCATTGCAACATAGGCACCGCCATATGCCCTGCGTGTAATAAGTGTTACGCGAGGGACAACTGCCTCACCAAATGCATGGAGCAGTTTTGCTCCCCGACGAACTGCGCCTTCCCATTCTTGACCTGCCCCTGGTAAAAACCCTTGAACATCAGCGATCACGATTAATGGAATCCCAAAAGCATCACAGGTGCGTACAAAGCGCGCAGCTTTTTCACCAGCGGCGGCATCTAAGACACCAGCGATATGTGCAGGATTGTTAGCTAGCACTCCAACTGTTGCCCCACCTAAGCGACCAATCATTGTTGTCATATTAGGTGCCCACATAGAAAGTAGTTCGATGTGTTCGGTCTCTTTATCCAAAATGGCATCAATTAATGGGTGCACCTCATAGGTGCGCACCTTTGCATCTGGAACGAAAACTGAAAGATCAATATCTTTCACATCGGCCTTCATGAAACCTTGATTGGCAAAGAGTGCAGTTAAATCACGAATATCGTCAATGGCTTCTTGTTCTGTAAGTGCGATGATATGTGCAAGACCGCTGTTTTTGCGATGCGCCTCAGGTCCACCCAATAGCGCCATATCTATATCTTCACCTGTAACGCTCTTTACTACTTCAGGGCCAGTGACAAAAATGCGCCCTTCGGGTGATAAAACCACAATGTCAGTTAATGCTGGGCCATAGGCACCACCGCCTGCAGTTGGACCAAGAACAAGTGATAACTGAGGAATGCGTCCACTTGCAGAGATCATGGATTGGAAAACTTCACCGAAGGCATCAAGGGAAGCAACACCATCACTTAATCGTGCACCACCTGAGTGCCAGATACCAATGATAGGAACTTGAGCACCCATCGCTGCTTTATAAGCGGTAACAATTACTTTTGAACCTTCAATACCCAACGCTCCACTTTTAACTGTGGCATCGGATGCAAAGACAATTACTTTATTTCCTTTGATATCACCTTTAACGGCAAGCATTCCGCAATCTGTGCGAGGGATGAGGAATTCATATTTTCCATCATCGAGTAAAGCTGCGATACGCTTCTCTGGATCGCGTGGGTCTAACTGCTGCGTTGACACTTATATGCTCTTAAATACCAATACGACGTTGTGGCCGCCGAAACCAAAAGAGTCATTAAGAGCTGCGATGTCACCGGCAGGTAGTGCTCGGGGCTTATCGCGAACAACGTCAACAGTGACGGCTGGATCTAAATCATCGATATTAATTGTTGGGGGAGCAAGGCGATCGTGCAAAGTCTTAACAATAAAGACAGATTCGATGGCACCAGCACCACCGAGTAAGTGCCCAGTCATTGATTTTGTTGCAGAGACTGCAACATGATCTGCATCTGCTCCAAGGGCTGCGCGCAAAGCATTGGCTTCGGCAATATCGCCAGCTGGCGTTGACGTGGCATGTGCATTCAAATGCACGATGTCTTTAGTGGTTAAACCTGAATCACGAAGTGCAAACTTAACGGCTCGCTGCACGCCAGCTCCATCTGGATCTGGAGCTGCAATGTGATAACCATCAGACGTTAAGCCTTGTCCTGCAATTTCGCAGTAAATCTTGGCACCACGGGCAAGAGCATGCTCATATTCTTCTAGAACTAAAATTCCGCCACCTTCACCTAAAACAAAGCCATCGCGGTTTACATCATAAGGACGAGAAGCTCGCTGTGGTTCATCATTTCTAGTCGATAAGGCTTTCATCGCAGCAAAACCTGACATCGGCATTGCGTGAATTGCAGCTTCTACACCGCCGCTGACAACAATGTCTGCGCGATCATTTCTAATCATCTCAAGGGCATAACCAATGGCTTCAGCACCTGAAGCACAGGCACTTACCGGAGTGTGAACACCCGCGCGAGCTTGCACTTCAAGACCAACATTTGCTGCAGGACCATTGGGCATCAACATAGGAACGGTGTATGGACTTACAAGGCGTGCACCCTTTTCACGCAAAATGTCATATTGATCAAGCAGAGTTGTTACACCGCCAATACCTGATGCAATAACAACGCCAAGACGCTCTTTATCTACATCAGGTGAACCAGCATCTTTCCATGCTTCACGCGATGCAATCATTGCAAATTGTTCGGATCTATCTAGACGCCGAAGTTCAACGCGCTCCATCTGCTCAGATGGTTCAACAGCTACTCGAGCGGCAAAGTGAACGGGAAGAGTGTGCGCCCATTCCTCAGTCAGGTTTCGAACACCGCTTGTGCCTGCAAGTAGGGCTGACCACGATGTTGTTACATCCCCACCAAGAGGAGTTGTGGCACCAAGTCCGGTGACAACAACGCGGCGACGAGACATGAAAGGTGAGTTCTTACTACTTACTTAGCTGCGTTAACAATGAAATTAACTGCATCGCCAACTGTGACGAGATCAGTTACTGCCTCATCAGGAATTTTCACGCCAAAGCGCTCTTCTGCAGCAACTACAACTTCAACCATGCTCAAGGAATCCACTTCTAGATCCTCAGTGAAGTTCTTATCAAGTTCAATTGATGCAGCTGGAATACCGGCTACTTCTTCAACGATCTCTTTAAGTCCTGCAAGTACATCTGCTTGTGCAAGTGCCATGTGATGTGTTCCTTTTCTTAAGCGATTAGTTCAATGGTTCAACAGGTGGTAATTGTCTATGACAAGAGTGCTTACTTACGAGTATTGACAGGCGTAAGTGTCATAAATCTCAGGGTGTAGGCGGAAGCTGCACGACTTGCCCCGCATAAACCAGGCCAGCCCCATAGCCAATGAGCAATGCTAATTTGCCGTGCATCTGGGGATGTTTTTCAAGCAAAATATCCATCGCAAGCGGAATGGATGCTGCAGAAGTATTTCCATTTACGCGAATATCATCAGCAACTAAAACTGTGTCCGGTAACTTCATTTCCTTCACCATGGTTTCAATGATGCGAATATTTGCTTGGTGCGGGATAAATACATCAAGATCATTAACACTTAACCCTGCTGACTCCAACGCCTTGAGCCCAACTTTGCTCATAGAATACACAGCCCAACGAAAAACAGTTTGACCTTGCTGTGAAATATTTGGCCATCCTAATTGTGCCACGCCTTTATCAGGGGAATTTCTAAACTCTGTGTATGCAGGATTCAATGTAATTGCATCGCGTGAATCTGCATCAGAGCCCCAAATCGTTGGTCCGATTTTTGCTTCTGTACTTTGTCCTATTACAACTGCTCCTGCACCATCAGCAAATATAAAAGCAGTTGCCCGATCATCTGGGTCAGTGAAGTCGGAAAGCTTTTCAACGCCAACGACTAAGACATTTTTCGATGTCCCACCGCGCACCAAATCACTGGCCATGCCAACTCCGTAACAAAAGCCAGCACACGCTGCACTGATATCAAAAGCTGCAGCTTTTGGATTACCAAGTTCATTAATCAGTTCAGTTGCAGCACTAGGTGCCTGGTAGGGATAAGAGATAGTAGAAAGAATCAACGTGTCGATATCGGCCATAGTGAGGTTGGCTCGCTTGAGCGCACTCTCACATGCAGCCTTGGCCATGGTGATGACAGTTTCATCAGGGCCAGCAAAGCGGCGTGATTCAATTCCTGTACGCTGCTGAATCCATTCATCACTTGATTCAATACGATCAACAATTTCAGAGTTAGGCACTAAACGCTTAGGGCGATAGGAGCCAACAGAGAGAATGGCACTATTGGTCGTTGGTGATGTCTTGATCATCATGCGTGCCTTCCTGCGAATTCCTTAGCAGCTGATATGTCATCTGCACTCTTGAGGGCGAATGTTTCGATCTCCGGAGCCGCGCGCTTGAGTAAGCCAACCAGAGTTCCGGCCGGTGGCAATTCAATGACACCCGTAACTCCTAAGTTTTTAAGTCTTTGCATACATAAATCCCAGCGCACTGGATTTGCAATCTGATTAACGATACGTGTGAGCACTTCGCCGCCATCACTCACAACTTCACCATCTTTATTAGAAATGACTGAGATTGTCGCTGGGGTAGTTGGAATGGTCGCAGCAAATGTGCGCAAAGGCTCAACGGCAGGTGCCATAAAATTCGTGTGAAAAGCGCCGGCAACTGCTAACGCGCGAACTCGAGCACCCTCAGGTGGGTTTTCAGATAGGGCGGTGAGTGCTGCTAAGTCACCGGCTGCAACAATCTGTCCGCCACCATTATCGTTTGCAGCTACAAGTTTAAGGTCTTCTATTTTTTTCAAAACAACGTCGCGATCCCCACCCAATACCGCCGACATTCCAGCGGGAGAGAGCGCTGCAGCTTTTGCCATCTCTAATCCACGTGCTCGCACTAAACGCAATGCATCTTCATCACAGATTGCACCGCTAATAGCCGCCGCTGCAAGTTCACCAACTGAGTGACCTGATGTGTAACCACAATTCTCAACGCCAAGTGCGTGTGCTCCCAATAAAGATGTGGCAACAATCAGTGGTTGGGCATTGGCTGTGTCTTTGATTTCATCAGCATCTGCTTGTGTACCAAGTTCAATTAAATCCACATCAATTCGCCTTGACCACTGTGATAGAAGTTGATGAAATACTGGATTTCTCACCCAAGAATTCAACATTCCTGGAGTTTGAGAACCCTGTCCCGGAGCAATAATTGCTAACACATTTATTACTGTACTCGAATGTTAGTACTACTACCTAGTACGAGTAACTAGCCAGACTTGTGCACTATGTTGTGCAACAGTGATTTTTGCTTGCGGTGCTGCAATTGCAGGCTCATAGGTTGCAACAACTTTGGAGGCATCAAAGATACATCGGAAAGCTTCACCCCACCTTTGATCAGGTAATGTGAAAACGGTTTCAGCATTAGAAGAATTCATGAGAAGAAGCAGACCTCGGTTTGAATCAGCTTCAACGAAAACAGTCAGACTACGTTTTTCTTCATCCTGCCAATGATTATCGCCCATCTCATGCCCACCTAATGAAAACCAAGCGATATCTTTACGCTTTGTTCCTTGATCAACGATTCCGGTAAAAAACTCAGATGCAACATCGGCTAAATAGATTGCACGAATCTTTGCTAACTCTTGGAGCGCAGCCAAAATATCTTTACTTTGTTCATTCAAATCCCAAGGCAAGGCCCAGCCACCACCCAGAGTTGCTTCGCTTTCATCTTGAAAATCTATTGGTAATGAGTAGCCGTTGTTTGAACCGTTTTGTGTGCGACTAACTTCATCGCCCATATTGAGCATGGGAACACCGGATGAGAGCATCAAAGTAGCAAGCATCGATTTCTTGAGCCAATGCCTAATTGTGTTCACACCTAGATCATCTGTTTCACCTTCAATACCAACGTTCCATGATCTATTGGTATCACTTCCATCGGCATTGTTTTCTAAGTTCGCATTATTGTGTTTGTTGTTATACATGACCATGTCATGCAGGGTGAATCCATCATGGGCTGCAATGAAGTTGATGGATGAAGTTGGACCGCGGTAATAGAAGATTGAGCTGGATCCACTGATACTGCTAGCAATATCTGCTACACCTTCGCCATACCCTCGCGCTAAATCTCCGAGCCAGAATTGGCGCACTGAATCGCGATAAGCATCATTCCATTCACGCCATGGATGCGGGAAGTCACCGAGTGAGTAGCGGGAGATATCCCACGGCTCTGCAATCATCTTGAGGTTTCGCAGAACTGAGTCAGACTCAATGGCAGACATGAGTGATGAATTAAAAGCGCTCTTGCTTGTGAAGAGAGCGGTAGCTAAATCAAAGCGAAAACCATCCACACCAATTACTTCTACCCACCAGCGCAGTGAGTCAATGATTTGTCGAACAGAGTGGGGATTACTTGCTGCAAAAGTATTTCCACAGCCAGTGACATCTATGTAATTTCCATTGGCATCTTGGCGATAGTAAGCCTTGTTATCTATTCCCTTATAGGAAAGAGTCGGCCCACCTACTCCACCCTCAGCGGTGTGGTTATAAACAACATCTAAAATTACTTCGATGCCTGCGTTGTGGAGTTGATCAACTGCTACCTGCAGTTCTGAAATGGGATCACTAGTTGATGCGTAGTTAGCATTAGGTGCACTAAATGCTACAGAGTTATATCCCCAATAGTTTTTTCTACCTCGTGCATAAATGCCAGGCTCAGTAACCGATGCTGCTATTGGTAAAAGCTCTAGCGCAGTTATTCCAATTGATTTCAAATGTGCAATCGTTGAAGGATGACCAAGAGCTTTATAAGTGCCCCGCTCATTTTCAGGGATATCTAGATTCTTGGCTGTGAGGCCTTGCACGTGTGCTTCATAAATTATTGTTTTTGCCCAGGGCACTAGTGGGCGATTGATCTGGCGAGGGCGATGATCAGTAACAACGCTATAGGGAAGCTTTCCTGCACTATCGCGATCATCGCGAATAGTTAGATCACCATTTCCCACACCATCGGTTGCAACATGGCCATAGATTTCAGGGACATAGTGAAGGTGACCATCAAGTGAGTGCGCATAGGGATCAATCAAAAGTTTAGAAGCGTTAAAGCGAACGCCATGTTCTGGTTGCCATGGTCCATAGACACGGTAGCCATATCGCTGACCCGGGCGCACGCCTGCTAAATAGCCATGCCAAATCGGTCCATTGCGATGTGCCATTGCAAAACGGGTTTCAACTAACGTGCCATTGACTTCGTTAAATAGGCACAGCTCAACTGCATCGGCGGCATTGGACCAGATGGCAAAATTTGTCCCACCTTCAGTGACAGTGGCACCAAGGGTTCGGGGATCAGCAGGAAGCACGGCGCAATAATGCCGTTAAAAGTGCGGCCGTGGGTTACGACACCCGCTCCTCAAAAACTTCGAGTAAGCCTGCTTCGCGATGATTGACAAATTCTGGGAAGTAAATCACAGCAGCCTTCTGCGAGTTTGGTTTCAAAAGCCTTCGCAAGTGTTCACACACAATCAAATAGAGTGCTGCAGGTAGCAGATCGACTGAACGCTTAAGAAACCACGGAGTGCCATTTTTAAGCATCCACCTCATGGATTCCACTCTTGGTTTTTTCACAATTGGATCAAGCTCTATTGGCGATATATCCCATCGTTTACTCAAGATTTCACGAAAGTGATGGGCAAGCAATTGATGTCCAAACTTGGATGGGTGCATACGATCAATGTGCCAAACTTTTCTTTCATAGATACCTTCGAGCTCACGGGTTCGGAGGATTTCGGTTCCGAATTCAGCAGCAATTGCCTGAGTAACTTGATTAACAGCGTTAATGCGGCGGCGTAATACGGCGCCCAGGGTTTTGGGCAAAGGGACAACCAATGTGGGATCGTGTAATTGCAAGAGTAGAACTTCAGAGCCAAGGGCTTTGAGTTGCTTAATAGTGCTGCGTAGATTGTGATGTAAATTCTCTGGTGAAAAACCGTTTCTTAAAGCATCGTTGCCGCCAACAATTACTGCTGTTATCGAGGGTGAATGGATAATCGCTTTAGGGAGTTGTTCATGGAGAATTTCATCTGATTTGGCACCAGGACGCGAAAGATTGACATAGACCAGAGGCTCTTTGAAGTTTTTAGCTAAGTAGTAACTCCAACCTCTAGAAATCCCATTGCTATCGGTGTCACCGACGCCTGATGCGGCGCTATCTCCCAAGACTGCGAAGGTTGCGACTCGCTCCACTTATGCCACCTGCAACTTTCTTTTAACTTCTTGGCTTTCACCATGAAGCTTGAGCATCAAAGACAACGTTGCGCTCCACGGAAAGTTCTCTGCTTGATGGAAACAGCGCTGAGGCAAATTGGGATCATGTCGCATTTCAAGCACGCGCTCAATTGCGTTTGCAAATTCATGTCCAGTATTGCCTGCAACGGCTCCAACTGGTTCAGAAGTATTAATGAGAAGGAATTCACCCACTGCACTTGTATTGGATGCAACTACGGGTGTCCCAGCAGCCAGTGATTCAAGGGCTGCTAAACAGAAAGTTTCAATGGGACCAGGTGCAAGTGAAACATCTGCAGTTGCCAAAATTTCAGCAAGGCGCTCGCGATCTGCGATATAGCCAAGAAAAGTGACGGGAAGATTCTTACTCTTCTCGCGCAAATCCACATACATGGGGCCAATGCCTACGTATATTAAGCGGGCTTTAATGCCGCGGTCCAATAATATTTTAAGAGCTTCAATAGAACGTGCTGGATGTTTTTCCCGGGACATGCGGCCGCAGTGAACTAGTAGAACTTCAGCGCCTTGCAATAAATCATGGCGGAATTCCTCATTACGCAAATATGGCGAGAACTTATCTAAATCAACACCCAGCGGAACTCTCACAAGATTCGTAGTTTTAATCTCCTCAAATTCTTTTGATGCAAATTCAGTTGTGGTAATTACATGCTTAAAGCGCGATGAAAGTCTGCGATTATGCCAGTCCACGATGCGCTTGAGGGAAAAAGGGAAGTAGTTCTTTGCTAATCCACTTAGAGTCTCATGGCTAAAAACTACCGCAGGGATATGCCGCGCACCCGCCCAAGCGCCAATTTTTGAGAGAGTGAAACGATCAGATATCTCTAATACATCTGGTTTAAGTGTGATCAGAAGTTTCTTGACATCGCGATTATTGCGAATGATGCGATAGCCACCACTAAAGGGGATTTCAATAGAGGGCATCGTAATTTTGGTGCCACTTGTTGACTCTTCACAGTAGAAACCTGTTCCAGGAACGATGTAGGTAAATGAATGACCTCGGGCAATATATCCGGTACCTAATTGATGAAGGGTTGTTTTAATTCCACCAGATTTTGGGCCGTAGAAATTGGCGATGTGGACAATCCTCATGCGACATTCTCCTTGACTTTTAGCTCTGACATCTGTATCAACTCTTTGTAGTGATTCATGAGCTGCGAATTAACAAGGTCCCAAGAGTTATCAATTACTGATGCACGCGCACGTTCTTGCAAAACAGCCGGCTCATGTTTATTCAGGAGGTTATTAACATTGTGATTAAGTGCCACAGAGTCTGAAGTATTAATCAGATATCCTGTCCAGCCATGCTTGACCAGATCAAGTGGGCCACCAGAGTTGGGTGCAATTACTGGGACACCTGAGGCAAGTGCTTCTTGAATGGATTGACAGAAAGTCTCATGTGCACCGGTGTGAACGAAGATATCTAGGGATGCGTAATAACGAGCTAGATTCTCACCACTGTGATAGCCAACAAAGCGAGCATTAGGCAACTGCTTTTCTAGGCGAGAACGCGCTGGACCCTCACCAACAATTACTAACTGAATATCATCTCGCATATCCAGGACTTTAAGATCGTCAATTCGCTTTTCATTTGCAAGGCGCCCAACGTAACCAATGATCTTGCGATCAGGTCTTGCACCTAGAAGCTCACATCTGAGATCAATATCGCGCTTTATTGGAGAAAACTTCGATGTATCTACTCCGCGTTTCCATAAGTGAACATTGTTCACCCCGCTTTGCTTTAAATCCTCACAAGACCATGTGGATGGAGCCAATGTGCGATCACTAGAGGAGTGAATCTTGGCCACCCACTTCTTGAGTGAGTTATGTGCAATAGTTAAACCATAGTGACGTGCAAACCCTGCTATATCGGTTTGATAGATGGATAAAGTTGGTATGGTGAGATTTTGAGCAATTTTGGCGGCATATTTGCCCAAAAATATTGGTGATGCTAAATGAATGACATCGGGTGCAAAGCCATCAATTAATGGCTCTAATGCTCTTTGGGGAAAGCCCAGAGGAATCATTCCTTTCAATTCAAAACTAGGGACTCGTTTAATACGAAAGCCTGAGTATTCGCGGGGGGCATCGATACTTTCAGGTGCTATGACTAAAGCTTCATGGCCTTGGCTTTCAAGATGTTCAAGAACTCTCAAGACAGAGTTAGTGACACCGTTGATCTGAGGTAAAAACGACTCAGTCACGATTGCAATGCGCATCTTCTGGCTCATAGGCCTAAGGCTCGATTGCCGCTAAAGACTCAAGTAGTACTTGAGGTTACGTGTTGGCAAATCATGCGTGAAATCTCAGGAGAAGAATGGCCTTTCTGGTTACTGGCCAGTAACCTTGCCTCTATGAAAATCGCCGTCTGCATCAAACAGGTCCCAGATTCATGGGCTGAAAAGAAGATGGTTGGTGGATTACTCGATCGCGCCAATGTCGATGCAGTTCTTAATGATCTAGATGAGTATGCCGTTGAAGAAGCACTTCGGATTGCAGAAGCACATGGCGGCAATGAAGAGGGCTCGGCCAACACAGTCACAGTTATTTCAATGGGACCAGAGCGCGCAACTGAAGCTGTGCGAAAGGCCCTATCTATGGGTGCAAATGATGCGATTTTGATTAGTGATGCTGTTCTAGTTGGGGCAGATGCCGTTGTTACCGCTGAAGTTTTAGCCAATGTCATCTTCAAAGGTGAGTATGACCTTGTTATCTGTGGAACTGAATCAACAGATGCTCGTATGAGCGTGGTTCCAGCGATGATGAGTGAGAAGCTGGGATGTGCTCAATTAACTTTTGCCTCCAAAGTCACAGTAGATCCAAGCGCCAAAAAGGTCTTGATTACACGAGTTACTGAAGCTGGTGTTGATGAAGTCCATGGAGAGTTTCCTTGCGTAATCAGCGTTGTTGAAAAGATTAATGAACCTCGCTACCCATCCTTTAAAGGCATTATGGCTGCGAAGAAAAAAACAATTGATATTCGTGACTTTGCTAGTACAGGTGCAGAGTTTACAAAGTCATGGTCTGCAGTCATTGATGCAGCTCCTCGTCCACCGCGTGCTGCAGGTGTTGTTATCACCGATGATGGCTCAGCTGGGCAAAAAATTGTTGATTTCTTGAGTGAGAAGAAGTTGATATGAGCACAGTGTTAATTCTGGCAGATTTTGTTGGCGAAAAGGCGACTAAAGCAACGGTTGAAATAGCAACTGCTGGCGCAGGCATTGGTGAAGTAACTGCATTAGTTTTAGCTCCTGTTGGAAAAGGCGCAGCTTATAGCGCCTCAATTAATCAGGGTCCTGTATCAAAAGTATTAGTGATTGAATCAGATGATTTTACAAAGCATGGAGTTGCAGCTTGCGCAGATGCGCTCGCACATGTCATCGGGCAAACCACGCCATCGGCCGTTCTAGTTGTTTCACATGCCTTTGGCAAGGAAGTTGCTGGGCGTGTGGCCATGAAGCTCAAGATTGGCATCATTACTGATGCTGTAGAAGTTGCTGCAGATTGCACGGCAACTCAATTAGTTTTTGGAGGATCCACAACTGTGCACTCGAAGGTTGCCGAAGGAACTGGGATTATCACTGTGCGCCCAAACACCATCACTGCAAACTTTGCGCCGGCTACGCCTTCAATTGAAAACACAAATGCGCCAATCTCTGATTGCTCTAAAAAAGCAACAATTACTTCCTCGCAACCTCCAGTTAAGGGCGGTCGTCCGGAGTTAACTGAAGCCAATATTGTTGTTTCAGGTGGCCGTGGAACAAATGGAGATTTTGCAACAGTGGAAGCATTTGCAGATTCTCTGGGAGCAGCAGTGGGTGCATCACGGGCAGCAACAGATGCTGGTTGGTATCCACATTCCCATCAAGTTGGTCAGACTGGAAAAACTGTCAGCCCACAGCTCTATGTTGCTTGCGGAATTTCAGGGGCAATTCAGCACCGTGCTGGAATGCAAACAAGCAAGAACATCGTGGTGGTGAATAAAGATCCAGAAGCCCCGCTCTTTGAATTAGCTGATTTTGGTGTTGTGGGCGATCTCTTTGCCGTGCTACCTCCTGCCACTGAAGGCGTTAAAGCCCGCAAAGCCTAAGATTGGACGTATGTCCTCTCTCTACCTAGACCATGCGGCCACAACGCCGATGGTTGAAGAAGCGTTAATTGCTATGACTGCGCAGTTAGCACGCTTAGGTAATCCTTCAAGTCTTCATACACATGGACGTGCAACCAGAAGAACTCTAGAAGATGCACGCGAAGTTATTGCTAAAGAAGTGGGTTGCTTGCCTAGTGAAGTCATTTTCACAGCCTCAGGCACTGAAGCAAATAACACAGCACTGAAAGGACTGTATTGGCAGGGTCGGGATAAGGGTAAGCACGTTGTGGTTATTAGTTCTATCGAACACCATGCAATTGTGGATCCAGCACATTGGTTAGCCGAGCACGAAGGTGCTGAAGTTATCCAGATTCCAGTAAATGCTGATGGCGTTATAGATCTTGAGTTCTTGACTCAGTTAGTTACTACTCGAGGAAATGAAATAGCTCTCATTAGTGTCATGCACGCAAATAATGAAACTGGAGTTATTCAACCAATTCCAAAAGTTGTTGACATTGCTGGAGAGATTCCGGTGCACACAGATGCCGCACAAAGCTTTAAGAAGATTCCATTGTCTTTTGCAGATCTTGGTGTATATGCGATGTCATTGAGTGCCCACAAGATGGGAGGCCCGTTGGGGATTGGCGCCCTTGTTTTGCGCAGAGCAGTTGAAATTCCAGCCTTGCTGCATGGTGGGGGACAAGAGCGAGAAATTAGAAGTGGCACGTTAAATGCACCAGCAATTGTCGCTTTTGCTGCAGCTGCTAAAAGCAAGTATTACGATTCTGCGAAAGTAAGTGAATTAAGAGACTCTTTCATTGCGGGTATTACCTCTGCTCTGCCTGAAGTTATTGTCAACGGATTAAAAGCTGATCGCTTACCTGGAATCGTCAATGTTACTTTTCCTGGAACACAAAGTGACACTTTGCTTCTGCTCATGGATGCACAAAACATCTCCTGTTCAACTGGGTCAGCATGTAGCGCTGGAGTTCATGAAGCTAGCCATGTGCTCCTTGCTATGGGACACAATGAAGTGAGCGCACAGTCTTCATTGCGCTTTTCTTTCGGTGCAACCAGCACTCATGCAGATGTGGATTTGGCATTGTCAGTGCTGCCTGATGTGATTACTCGTGGAAGGGCGGCAAATCTTTCATGAAGTTAATTGCAGCGATGAGCGGTGGCGTTGATTCAGCAGTGGCTGCTGCCCGCGCAGTTGATGCAGGTCATGATGTTATCGGTGTGCATTTAGCGCTCTCTTCCAATCCACAAAAATATCGCTCAGGTGCACGAGGATGTTGCACCATTGAAGATTCACATGATGCTCGTCGAGCCGCAGATGTGATTGGAATTCCTTTTTATATCTGGGACATGGCAGAAGAGTTTCATGATGGTGTTGTTGAAGATTTCTTGGCTGAGTATGCAGCTGGCCGCACACCTAATCCATGCCTGCGTTGTAATGAAAAGATCAAATTTGCTGCAGTCCTAGATCGTGCACGCGCTATGGGCTTTGATGGTGTTGTTACAGGTCACTATGCACGAACACAGATATCTGATTCTGGAAAAACACTACACCGAGCAGTTGATCACTCTAAAGATCAATCGTATGTTCTTTCAGTCTTAACAGTTGAACAAATTGAAGGTGCAATTTTTCCACTGGGAGACACAACTAAAGTTGATATCCGCAAAGAGGCAGAGGCGCGTGGATTAGCTGTTGCACAAAAGCCAGACAGTCACGATATTTGCTTTGTTCCCTCCGGTGATAACGCAGGATGGTTGCGTGATCGTTTGGGAAGTGAAGTTGGCCCAATCGTGGATCACAATGGCGTTAAAATCGGTGAGCACAAAGGTGCATACACATACACGATTGGTCAACGCAAAGGTTTAGGCCTTACCGTCCCAACTGCAGATGGTTCACCACGATTTGTGTTAAAGATTGAACCAGTAAGCAACACTGTTGTCGTTGGAGCCCGTGAAGATTTAGCGGTATCAACTATGCGTGGAGAGCGAGCAGTGTGGTGTGGACCTGCTGTTACAGCACAACCACAGCGCGGTTTTGTTCAAGTACGTGCGCATGGTGCAGCACTTACCTGTACATATTTCTTAGATGGGAGATTGCTGACGGCTCAATTAGATCAACCTCTCTTAGGCTTAGCAACTGGCCAAGCAATGGTTATTTATGATGGTGATCGCGTTGTTGGATCAGCCACAATTTGTGAGACTGAGTAATGAGTAATCAAGCCCGGCACCGCATGAGTGAACTCATGGCGCAAATCCGTGATCATCAATTCAAATACTATGTATTAGATGCACCAACAGTTACCGATGCTGAATTTGATGGATTGCTCAAGGAGTTAACTGCCCTAGAAGCTAAACACCCTGAGCTACGTGAGGCAGATTCACCTACGCAGCATGTTGGCGGCGGTTTTGCCACTCAATTTGAACAACGTGATCACATTGAAAAGATGATGAGTTTAGATAACGTCTTTGACAGCGATGAGCTCTCATCATGGTTTGATCGTGTTGAAAAGGAAGTTCCAAAGCCTTCGTACTTGTGTGAACTTAAAGTCGATGGTTTGGCAATTAACTTGATTTATGAAAAAGGTCAGTTGGTACGAGGGCTTACGCGTGGCAATGGTGTTACAGGTGAAGACGTGACGCTAAATGTTAAAACAATCAAGAATCTGCCTCATGTTCTCAAAGGCGAGAAGCTTCCAGATTTGATTGAAGTGCGCGGGGAAGTTTACTTTCCCATCGCAGCTTTTCAGGAGCTCAATGAATCGCTAGAGGAATCAGGTAAGGCTCTCTTTGCTAATCCACGTAACGGTGCTGCAGGATCTTTGCGCCAAAAAGATCCACGGGTTACTGCCTCTCGCCCACTTTCTGTTGTCGTTCATGGCGTTGGAGCAAGGGATGGGATTTCATTTGATTCTCAAAGTGATGCCTATGAAGTTTTGGCATCCCTAGGTTTACCTACCAGTCATCGCTTCAAAGTGTGTAAGAGCCGTACTGACGTTGAGAAATTCGTTCAATTCTACGAGGAGCACCGCCATGATGTTGAGCATGAAATAGATGGAGTAGTAATTAAGGTTAATTCATTGAGTGAGCAGGCGCAGTTAGGCTTCACATCCCGTGCACCTAAGTGGGCTATTGCATTTAAATATCCGCCAGAAGAAGTCACGACAAAACTCCTTGATATAAGGGTGAGTATTGGCCGCACGGGCCGCGTAACTCCTTTTGCTTTTATGGAGCCAGTTAAAGTTGCAGGCTCAACAGTAACGAATGCAACACTGCACAACGCCGAAGAAATTGTTCGTAAAGGCGTCCTCATTGGTGACGTAGTTGTAATTCGCAAAGCTGGCGATGTCATTCCTGAAGTCTTAGGAGCCGTAATTGAACGTCGCACTGGTAGTGAGCGCGCATTTGTCATGCCAACAAAGTGTCCAGAGTGCGGGTCAAAGCTGCGAGCGATATCTGAGGCCGATGTTGATATTCGCTGCCCCAACACACAAAAATGTCCTGCTCAACTACGTGAGCGCATTTACTACATTGGATCTCGTGCAGCGCTAGATATTGATGTCTTGGGCTATGAAGCAGCCGTTGCTTTACTTGAATCCAAGATAATTGTGGATGAGTCAGATCTTTTTGATCTCAATGAGGAGAAACTGGCAAGGAGTGAGTTCTTCACCAAAAAAGATGGCACACCTGGCGCTAATGTGGCAAAACTACTTGTTGCACTTGAAGAGGCTAAGAAGCAACCCCTCTGGCGAACGTTGGTCGCACTATCCATTCGCCATGTGGGTCCAACAGCAGCGCAAGCATTAGCGACAAACTTTGCATCAATTGCAAAGATTTCATCGTCATCTGCAGAAGAGTTAGCAGCAGTTGATGGTGTGGGATCAACAATTGCACACTCTATTATTGAATGGTTTGCTGTTGATTGGCACCGTGAAATTATTCGAAAGTGGGAGGCTGCAGGCGTTACGGTTGTTGAGCAAGAGAGTGCGCAGCTGCCACAGACTCTTGCTGGTTTAACTTTTGTAGTAACGGGAGGATTGGAATCTTTCACCCGTGATGGAATCTCTGAAACCATTACGGCCCATGGTGGAAATGCAGCCAGTGCAGTCTCGAAGAAGACAGATTACGTATTGGTGGGTGCTGATCCAGGTTCAAAGTTAGCTAAAGCACAAGAGATTGGCGTTCCAGTCATTGACGAGGCTCGTTTTAAGCAATTACTCAATGGCTTGGCATAGTAGGATTTCAATCATGATGAACTTAGCAACAGAGACCTTGCGTGAACTTCCTATGCCTGCTTATGCATACGGCATTATTGGTTTCGCGCTTCTTTCACTACTTCTATATTTAACTCTTCGCCTAGACCGGGACTAATTTGTCCCGGGTTGGAATCTATGGCGGAACATTTGACCCCATACATCGTGGGCACCTGCACGTAATTACACAACTATTTAATAAAGATCTTATTGATCAGTTACTAGTAATTCCTGCAGGACAACCTCAGCTTCGCACCTCAGTACCAACTGCTTCTGCCGAGCAACGTCGCACGATGTGTGAGTTGGCTGTTTCAACTTTGCCCGATGAATTTAAGAACAAAGTGCATGTAAACCCAATTGAAATACTGCGCCAAGGCCCCAGTTATACAATCGAAACCGTTGAAGCGCTCAGCCATGCATATCCGGGTGATCAGATCTATTTGATAGTCGGGGCAGATGCTTTGTCAAAAATAGAGCAATGGCATCGGGCGAAAGAGCTACAGAAAATGGTGACGATTATCTGCATCAATCGTCCTGGATACCCAGAATCTGGAATTGATATTGATGCCCTCGATACGGCTGCAACAACAATTCGCCAAGGTTTAAGCGTTGATGTGCCGGAAATTGTTGCGGGATTTATAAGAGACAATGGGCTCTATGGCAATCAGTAGAAAAACTCGCGAGATAACCCAAGTAGCTGCCCACGCCATTATTGAAAAGATTGGTACGGATCTCATCGCTATTGATCTATCAGATCAATTAGTTCTCAGTGAAGTCTTCTTGATTGCAACAGGACAAAACTCTGCTCAAGTTGATTCCATAGCCGATGAAGTTGAACGAAAACTCCTAGCAATAGGGGAAAGGCCAGCACGCCGTGAAAAAGGTGCTGAATGGATTTTGCTAGATTATTCAGATTTAGTGGTACACATCCAAAGCGTGGAACTTCGCAAGTACTACATGCTTGATCGACTTTGGAATGATTGTCCAACAATCGAGCTAGATGCTGTGAAGGAAGCTGCTTTAAATGGTAGGTAATCGCATTGTGATTTGGCGCCACGGCCAAACAGACTGGAATAAAATCAACCGATTTCAAGGACATTCAGATATTCCGCTTAACGAAGTTGGAAAAGTACAAGTAACACGCGCGGCACAAGTTTTAGCAGGAATGAATCCAACTCAGATTATCTCAAGTGATTTAGGACGCGCCGTTGAAACTGCGCAAACCTTGGCAGATTTAACTGGCTTGAGCATTAGTACACATGAGACATTGCGTGAGACAAATGGTGGTTTGTGGGAGGGAAAAACTGGTTCACAAAATCGTGCAGAGGATTTTCATAACTTTATTCGCTGGATTGATGGAGATGATAGTCCAGCTGGCACAACAGGAGAGCGTCGAAGTGAAGTTGCATCTCGTGCAGTCGGCGAAATCCTAAAAGCTTTAGAAGGAAAGACTGAACAACTCTTAGTTGTTGCAACCCATGGCGGAACAGCCAGGTGTGTCCTGGGTGAATTACTTCAACTTCCACTTTCACATTGGGGAGTTTTAGGCGGACTTTCAAATGCATCGTGGTCAGTCCTTCAAAGAAATCCCCGTCAGTGGAATTTAGTTGAACACAACGCTGGATCTATTCCAGAACCTGTCTATGGCGAAGAAAGTGGAGCAACTTTCGTTTAAAACCATCGCACATGTATGCGGTAAGGTCTGCACTTGAAGTAAATGGGGCTATAGCGCAGCTGGTAGCGCACCTGCATGGCATGCAGGGGGTCAGGGGTTCAAATCCCCTTAGCTCCACGTATGAGTAAAAACGTGAATGACGAGCGCGAGCACGCGGCATACGACTTTGCCTACGTGCAGGAAAAATGGCTGCCCATTTGGGATCAAGTAGAGCCGTTTAAATCTGGTCGCCCGGATGACAAACGCGAGAAGAAATATGTCTTGGATATGTTTCCTTATCCATCAGGTGATTTGCATATGGGCCATGCAGAGGCATATGCATTAGGCGATGTCATTGCGCGCTACTGGATTCAAAAGGGATTTAACGTTATGCATCCAATTGCTTGGGATGCATTTGGTTTACCTGCAGAAAATGCTGCAATTAAACGCAATTCTGATCCACGCATCTGGACCTATGAAAACATTGCGGTGCAGAAGGCGTCGATGCGTCGTTTTGCATGTTCTTTTGATTGGGATCGAGTTTTTAACACGTGCGACCCTGAATATTACAAATGGAATCAGTGGTTGTTTATACAGCTGCACGAGCGTGGTCTTGCTTATCGAAAAGATTCAGCCGTGAACTGGTGTCCTGGTTGCCAAACAGTTCTAGCTAACGAGCAAGTTGTTGCAGGGCTGTGCGAGCGATGTGATTCAGCGGTTACAAAGAAAAAGTTAAACCAGTGGTATTTTAAAATTACTGACTATGCCGATCGTTTACTTGATGACATGGCGCAACTTGAAGGCAAGTGGCCGGAAAAAGTCTTAATGATGCAGCGCAACTGGATTGGTCGTTCAACTGGCGCCAATGTTTCATTTGTAATTGAAGATCGAAAAGATCCAGTCACGATTTACACCACCCGCCCAGATACTTTGTATGGTGCAACATTTATGGTTGTTGCTGCCGATAGTGAATTAGCCGCAGAACTTGTCGTTGGTACAGGAATCGAAACCGAGTTTAATACTTATCTTGAAAAGATTAAGGCTGCTAGTGATATTGATCGTCTAGCGACAGATCGCCCTAAGAGTGGAGTTTTCCTCAATCGATATGCAATTAACCCAGTAAATGGAGCAAAGCTACCTATTTGGGCCAGTGATTATGTATTAGCTGATTACGGCACAGGTGCCATCATGGCTGTCCCCGCACACGATCAGCGAGATTTAGATTTTGCTCTAGCGTTTAAATTGCCCGTAGTTGTAGTAGTCGAAACTGGCGAAGAAGATCCCAACACCAGTGGGGTTGCAACTACTGGAGATGGCACATTAGTCAACTCTGGCACCCTCAATGGCCTCAATAAGGCCGATGCGATTGCTGCAATTAATACTCAACTTGAAAAAGATGGCCTTGGAAAATCAGCCCGTAACTACCGTTTGCGCGATTGGTTAGTTTCACGCCAACGATACTGGGGAACACCGATTCCAATTATTCACTGCCCTTCCTGTGGTGAAGTTCCAGTGCCAGCAGATCAACTTCCACTCACCTTGCCAGATGCTAAAGGTTTAGATTTAAAACCAAAGGGTACGTCACCACTTGGCGCTGCAACTGATTGGGTCAATGTTGCTTGTCCTAGATGTGGGACTGCATCAAAGAGAGATACCGACACCATGGATACTTTCGTGGACTCATCATGGTATTACTTGCGTTATCCATCCTCTACCGTGCACGACCAGCCATTTTTAAAGAAAGATATTGAAACCTGGTTACCTGTTGATCAATATGTTGGTGGTGTAACTCATGCAATTTTGCACCTTCTCTATAGTCGTTTCTTCACCAAGGTTTTGAACGACATGGGAATGGTCAATTTTAATGAACCATTTACGCGCCTACTCAATCAAGGAATGGTTGTCATGGATGGCTCTGCAATGTCGAAGAGCCGTGGCAACGTAGTGCGCCTTTCAGATGAACTTGAACGTCATGGAGTTGATGCAATTCGTTTATCCATGGTGTTTGCTGGTCCACCAGAAGATGATGTCGATTGGTCTGATGTTTCACCATCAGGGTCAGTGAAATTCTTAACTCGTGCTTGGCGCTTATCAGCAGATGTCACAACTGCCCCAGGAGTAGATTTTTCACAAGGAGATCTCTCTCTACGCAAAGCGACACATAAGGCTTTGCACGATGCTTCATTTGCAATTGAGTCATTCCGATTTAATGTTGCAGTGGCCCGTGTGATGGAGCTAGTCAATGCAACTCGTAAGGCTATTGATTCGGGGTGCGGCGCTGCTGATCCTGCAGTGCGTGAGGCAGCTGAAGCTGTTGCAATCATGCTCTCACTTGTCGCACCATTTACGGCAGAAGAAATGTGGGAGCGCTTAGGACATAAGCCTGCAGTGGCACTTGCAGGCTGGCCAGCGGTGGATCCAAAACTTCTTGTGGCAGATTCCGTGGAAGCTGTTATTCAAATTAATGGCAAGATTAAAGAGCGCATTGATGTCTCACCAACGATTACTGATGCAGAACTTGAGGCCTTAGCCCTTGCACACCCAACGATTGTTGCCGAACTAGGCACAGACGCACCGAAAAAGGTCATTGCGCGTGCGCCAAAACTAGTTAATATCGTCGCTTAACAATTGCGCATGTGGTTCCACAATGTGAAAGGTGATGTTAATGAAGACAATTCTAGATGCAATAGGTAACACACCATTAATTAATATTGAAGGAATCTGGGTCAAGATGGAATACATGAATCCATCTGGTTCTATTAAAGCGCGAATCGCTAAATACATGATTGAACGTGCTGAAGCCGAAGGATTGCTCAAACCCGGTGACACAATTGTTGAA
>Ga0214919_10000884_pt1 | contig 50822 bp, 38 predicted proteins | sample LL1503_MetaG_FD_177994 | JGI IMG/M metagenome (GOLD analysis project Ga0214919, IMG submission 177994) | Freshwater microbial communities from Lake Lanier, Atlanta, Georgia, United States - LL-1503 | ecosystem: Environmental > Aquatic > Freshwater > Lake | place: USA: Georgia | collected...
AGGCGAATCATTTTTTGGAGGCAAGGGGAGTTCTTCAAAGGAAACATCTTCGGCATCATCGTCTTTCTCATCCTCCCAATATTTTTGTGCTTGTGGTCCTTCTTTTCGAAAAACAAAGGCAAGCACAAGCCCTGTTAATCCACCATACAAATGTGCTTCCCAAGAAACATGCGGATCAAAAGGAAATACTCCCCAAACCATACTGCCATAGAGAAAAACAATAAGCAACGAAATAACTGCAAGCTGGCTATGTTTCCTTATTAGTCCACTGAAAAATAAAAACGAAGCCATTCCATAAACCAAACCGCTTGCACCAAGATGGAATGCTGGGCGAGCGAATAACCAAAGCAGAACTCCATTCAATATATAAATAACCCAAAAAACTTTTCCTGAAATTTCTTTGTAAGAATTAAATAATAAATAACCTAAAACAAGTAATGGGAGTGAATTGCCCAATAAATGTGTCCAGCCAGCATGCAAAAGCGGCCCAGTAATTATACCAACAATTCCATCAATTTTTCCTGGAAATAATGAATAATGTGACCAATCGGTTTGCAGGAATCCTTGACAAAGCTGAACCACCCAAATAAGCGCCACGAAAGTGAAAGGAAATAATTCCTTTAGCAAAATTGAATGTTTACTAATTTTAATCACGTATAAAGATAGTCAAGAGCCGTGCCATTAGCATAAAAGAAGACGGAATGGCAGAAAGAATTTTATACTTACTTTTGTTCCAATTATACTTACTTTTGTTCCAATTATACTTACTTTTGTTCCAATTATACTTACTTTTGTTCCAAATTCATAATGCTATCATTGCAAATAAAACAATAACGATCCAAAGGAAATTCAACTTGTTTTTAATAATTGTGGCTGCTCTAGGAGCGCATGAAAACCTGTTTTCTCAAACAATAACCATCAAAGACGAACTAACACAACTGCCTATAAACAAAGTTATAATTACGGCACAGCTTCCTAAACCAACTATTCGGTTGTGGGCAACGCTAACAAATGCAAACGGTGAAGCTGACATTACCACTATTGTGAATGAAGACAGTATTTATTTGCGCCATGCAGCCTACGGAACGCAAGGATTCTCAATGACAGAAATCAAAAAAAATAAATTCATAATTTCACTCCACTTAAAATCATTGCTGTTAGATGAAGTTGTTTTCTCAGCAAATAAAGTAGGAGAGCAAAAAAAAGAAGTTCCGTATTCGTTAACGGTCGTAAAAAGCAAAGACATAAATTTTTCAAATCCACAAACATCTGCCGATATGCTCATGAACACCGGTGGCGTATTTATTCAGAAGAGTCAGATGGGTGGAGGAAGTCCTGTATTGCGTGGGTTTGAAGCAAATAGAGTACTTATTGTTATAGATGGTATTCGAATGAATAACGCTATTTATCGTGCAGGACATTTGCAGGATGTAATTACAATTGACCCCAATATTTTAGATCGTACTGAAATTCTTTTTGGACCATCATCTGTAATTTATGGAAGTGATGCACTTGGTGGTACAATGAATTTTTATACCCGCCGACCAATTTTGAATTCGGATACTGGCTTACTAGCAAACTCGAATGCAATGGTTCGAACTTCAACTGCAAACAATGAATTAACTGCCCATTTCGATCTAAACTTTGGAAGCAAAAAATTTGCTTCACTTACGAGTGTAACCAGATCAGATTTCGGTGATTTAAAAATGGGATCGAAAGGTAATCCGTACCAAGGTGATTTTGGCTGGTGCAAATATTACGTTGAACAAATTGATGGCATTGACTCTGTTATTATAAATCAGAATCCCTTAATACAACACGGAACTGGATATTCTCAAATAGACATCATGCAGAAATTTTTGTATGCACAAAACTCAAAACTTACACATCTTTTTAATTTCCAAATTTCTAGTTCATCGAATATACCACGTTACGATCGTCTGGCATTAATTGGTTCAACTGGTCTTCCAACTTATGCAGAATGGAATTACGGCCCTCAAAAAAGAAATCTAGCTGCTTATACTCTTAACTATAAAAATACATCAGGAATTTATGACGAAATAAACCTAACACTATCGCGACAAGCGATAGAACAATCCCGCATTACAAGAAAGCTTAATAATACCAATCGTTTACATCAGATTGAAAGTGTTGGAGTTTATGCAATTAATACAGACTTCAGAAAAAATTTCTCAACTGGTCATGAATTAAGATATGGAATTGAATTTACATACAACGACGTTAATTCAAAGGCAAACAGCACAAACAGCAGCACAAACATTGCCACGCCAGCTGCAACACGTTACCCAGATGGAGGAAGTTCAATGATAAATTCTGGAATTTACATTTCTCATTCATGGGAAATATCACAGCGATTAATTTTAACTGACGGCATTCGGCTTTCATATATAAGTTTAAAATCGAACTGGGCGGACACTAGTATTTTTCATCTTCCATTTTCGGAAGCGGAAAATGCAAACGTCGCTCCTAGTGGATCAGTGGGCATCGTTTATATTCCTTGCAATCAATTTCGATTGTACATGAACGGGTCCACTGGGTTCCGTGCGCCAAATGTGGATGACATGGGAAAAATATTTGACTCTTCGCCTGGTCTTTTGATTGTACCGAATACCAATCTAAAACCTGAAATTGCCATTGGTGGTGAAGCTGGTTTGGATTGGACTTTTTCAGAAGGAGCAAAACTTGATTTTGCTGCATTTTACACTCAACTGAATAATGCAATTGTAACAAAACCATTTCAATACAATGGCGCCGACTCCGTGTTGTATGATAACACAATGAGCCAAGTGTTTGCACAACAAAATATTGATGAAGCATTTTTATATGGTTTTACAACTGGCATTACTGCAAATTTCAATGCCCATTTTTCAGCCCAGGGAACAGCCACCTATACTTACGGTCGATATAAAGATGTGCTGAACGATAAATTAATTCCAATGGATCACATCCCTCCTGTATTTGGACAAGTAGGACTTGTTTACAACACTAAAGGGTTTGAATTAGAATTTTTTACACGCTTCAATGGATGGAAACACCTTGTCGATTATAGTCCAAGCGGAGAAGACAATCTAAATCAAGCAACTCCGTATGGTATGCCCTCATGGTTAACGCTCAACTTGCGGACTGAATTACACATCAATAAATATGTGGGAATAAACTTTGCTGTTGAAAATATCATGGATCTCAATTATAGGCATTTCGCTTCAGGAATGAATGCAGCTGGTAGAAATTTTATCATAGCGTTGCGAGGAAATTTTTAGAAAATCTTTTTGCTGTTAACAACCATTCAGTTTTAACGCTTAATTCATTTCAACTTAACATTACTGTAATACAGCAGCTTTAGTTTTGTTCAATAAAAAACAGAAAAAATGGAAATAGCAGTAACAAAAGGTGAGATGGCTCGTATCTTTTTAAAAGATGGACAGATACAAATGGGCTTACTATTAAACGATGTTGAAAGCAAAGATGCATTTGAGGAAGGGGTAAAATTTATTCCACATAACAACGTTGGAGAATGGTTAAAATCATTTTCAACAGAATTTGTTCAAATTTTAAATGCCGAAACGGTAGATGGAATTGATTTATACATGAAATAGAATACAATATAAATTAATCAATTTCAGTTTTAAAGCATTCCTCGCTTCTTACGAATATTATCATAAGCTTCCTGTACCATCTGGAATTTCTCCTTAGCAATTTTCTGAGCATTTTCACCAAGGTCAATTACTTTATCAGGATGATACTTCACAGCCATTTTACGAAATGCTTTTTTTACCTCAGCATCAGTAGAAGTTTCGGCAACTTCTAAAATTTTATAATCGCTTTGGGTATCGCGCCAATACATTGCCCTTACAGATTCGAAATCGGTTCGGTCGATATTTAAATAATTGGCTATTTCACCTATGATTTTTGCTTCTTTCTGATCAACGTGACCATCTGACTTGGAAATACCAAATAGATAATGCAACAACTGAATTCGTTGCGCAACAGGCATGTATTGTCGAATTTGCACACACACATCTTGTAAGGGAATATCTTTTGCGAGCAAGTCACGCAATACAGGCAATAATTTTTTTGTCTGTTCGGCTCCAAATTGTGATACTAGAAAGTTTTTGACAAAATCTAATTCTGCTTTTACCACTTTTCCATCACTCTTCAAAACAGCAGCCGTTAGTACCAATAGACTGATCGCAAAATCGCCTTGCGCAGTACTAGAATTATAACGTAAACCTGATGCATCGCCGCTACTAGATGAACTAGAAGATGTGGCATTATCAACTACTGAACCTAATGCATAGCCAACTAATCCACCAATAGGGCCGCCAAGTACCCATCCCAATCCACCTCCAATCCATTTTGCAAAACTTACCATTAATTTATTTTAAAAATATACGCAATAAATGTAAAAACCTTTTGTGAATAAATACATTACCAACTTCCGCCACCGCCACCACCGCCACCGAAGCTACCTCCACCGAAGCCACCGAAACCGCCGCCGCCACTACTTCCTCCGCCGCCATGGCCCCAACCACCACCGCCAATAAAAAACCCAGTAGCCATTCCACTGCCAAATCCACCACCAGCTCCACCTTTAAAAACTCGGAAGAGAAATAGTATTAAAAGAAATGCAAGTAATAAATAAATTCCTTTTTGCTTATAAGAGGGTACATTATAACTCTTCGAATTAATTTCACCCTTTGCAAGTTTCATAAGCACATCGGTCCCTGCATTTAATCCTTCATAAAAATTTCCATTTCTAAATGACGGAGCTATTTCTTTTTCGCAAATGTGCTTTGCAGTTATATCGGGAATGGCGCCTTCTAATCCATAACCAACGGCTATATAAGGTGGAATTCTGTGACCTTTACGACCAGTTGGGTTTATCAAAACGATTACTCCGTTTTTAAAATCCTTTTGACCAACACCCCAAGTCCGTCCTAATTCAGTAGCAAATGAATTGGCATCATTATCACCGAAATTATCTACAATTACAACTACAATCTGATTGCTGGTTTCCTTAGAGAAATTTAACAATTTAGTTTCTAAAGCTTGTTCTTCACTTTTAGAAAGAAACTCAGGGAATTCTTTGGAAAAATTATTTACTAAACGAGGTGGATTTTGTTGGGATGGAATTGTTCCACTTTGAGAAAAGGATGGAACTGAAAAAAAAATAAAAGCAATAAAACTCAGTAATTTCATTTGAAACTTATTTCATTCGAGAGTTCATTCGCATCGTCTTCCGCATAGGGAAAATGTTGTTTCAATTGAATTCCTGATAATGTTATTCCTTCAACTAAACCCTCTGTAAATGCTGATTTTCTAAAATTACCTTCCATTGAACTAGCAATTTCATTCCAAAAATCAGAGGGCACCTTTTCATTTATACCTTGATCGCCATAAATTGAAAATACACGAGATTCTATCGCGAGATAAAACAAAATTCCATTTCGCAGTTTTGTTTCGTGCATTTTCAATTTAGCAAAAACTTTTTCTGCTTCCTTAACAACATCACCATTACATTTTTTTTCAATATGCACACGTATTTCCCCGGAAGTATTAAGCTCAGCCAAATAAATAGCTGTTTTAATTTGTTCCTTCTGTGCTGTTGAGAAAAAATTTTCTGCCGACATTATTTATTTAATAATGAATCTACATCAGGCGCTTTGTCAGAACCGGCCGCTTCTTTGAATGGATCTTTATGTGGAAATATTGCCGCATTCAAGAACATGGAAGAGAAAAATCCTCGGATATGAGAATTGTAAACCATGATTGCTTCGTTGTAATCTTTACGAGAAAAAGCAATTCGATTTTCTGTTCCCTCTAGCTGTGCTTGTAAATCTTGAAAACCTTGTATTGACTTCAAATTAGGATATGCCTCTACTGCAACATTTAAAAAAGCTTGAGCTGACTTTTCATTTGATTTTAGTTGTTTTTCAAGTAATTGAAGTTTTCCAGGGCTATCAGCATTAGCAATTTGGTTCTTTAAATCATTAATTTGTGTATCAGAAGGTAATCCAGCTCTTGCTTGAGTAACCTTTGTTACTATATCACCTTCTTTTTCAACACCCTTCATTACTACAGCAACCAATTTCGGAATTAAATCGGCTCGACGCTGGTAATCTGCACCAACATCTGCCCAAGCTTTTGTAACTTTTTCTTGATACGTTACTGCATTGTTATACATACTTCTGTAGCCCATAAAAATGCTAAGTCCTAAGACGGCTACTACAATTAATGCGATTAATCCTTTACTCATTTTGCTTTGGTTTTTTACTGTTTTCGTTCCTTTAATAAAATTATTGTAAATAAAAATTATACCAGTTAAATTAATTCCACACTTCGTTTTATAAATTTAGTCAATTCTTCTCCTTTCAATAAGCCCTGTGCAAGCAATGCTAAATCGCAGGCCTGCTTTAATAATTCCTTTTGGGTTTGCTCATTTTTTTCAGAAATAACTTTACTAACTAATGGATGATTTGTATTGACAACAAGATTATGCATATCAGGCATGGTTCCAAACATATTCATTCCACCACCGCCACCAAGCGCACTCATATCCTTCATTCTGCGCATAAACTCAGGGCGTGTAATCAACATAGGAGGATCAGTTGGACTCAAGGATTCTAAATTAACAGAAAATTTTTCATCTCCAATAACCGATTCCACCACCTTCTTCAATGCTTCTTGTTCCTTTTCAGAAAGCAAAGATGGCATTGGTTCCTCTTTTTTGATCAGCTTATCGATGGTATCAGAATCGACACGAACAAATGAAACATTATCAAGTTTTGGTTCAACAAAATTGATAAAATGTGCATCAATCATACTATCCATCACAAGCACATCGTAGCCACGTGACTTAGCCGTTTCGATAAAACTGTGCTGCTCCTCTATATTATTAGTATAAAGATGAATCACTTTTTGACTTGTATTGGTTTGAGAAGGTGCAATATGCGCTTTGTAATCGTCCATTGTAAAACACTTCCCATCGACATTTTTAAGTAAGGCAAACTTCTTTGCTTTATCATAAAATTTATCATCACTCAACATTCCATATTGAACAAAAATTCGAATGTCTTCCCATTTACTTTCAAAATCAGGACGATCTTTTTTGAAAAGTTCTTCCAATTTATCCGCCACTTTTTTGGTGATGTGAGAAGAAATCTTTTTTACGTTACCGTCACTTTGTAAATAAGAACGCGAAACATTAAGTGGAATATCTGGTGAATCGATTACACCACGAAGTAAAGTTAAAAAGTCAGGAACGATTTCTCCTACAGCATCAGTTACAAATACCTGATTGGAATAAAGCTGAATTTTATCTTTCTGTGTCTCAAAAGTTTTTTTGATTTTAGGGAAAAACAAAATTCCAGTTAGATTAAAAGGATAATCTACGTTGAGGTGAATCCAAAACAAAGGACTCTCGAAATTCATCGGATACAATTCACGATAGAATTTTTGATAATCATCATCCGTTAAATCTGCTGGCTTTTTCGTCCATGCAGGAGTTGGATTATTAATAATTGTGGGAACAGATTCTTTTTCTGCTGGTTTGGTTTCCTTACCTTCTTCGTCTTTCTCGGCTGGAACAACATCAATTTCGTGTGTCCCGAAATGAATTGGAACAGGTAGAAACTTACAGTATTTTTCAAGAATTCCTTCGATGCGAGCATCTTCTAAAAATTCAAGAGAATCTTCTGCAATATGTAAAATAATATCAGTTCCCCTGTCTACTTTTTCAGCAGGAACAATATTGTAAGTCGGACTTCCATCACAAGTCCAGCTCACAGCAGTTGAATCGTCTTTATAAGATTTGGTAACAATTTCCACTTTGGCAGCCACCATAAAGGCAGAATAAAAGCCCAAACCAAAATGTCCGATTATGCCATTTACTGCGTCAGATTTATCTTTATACTTCTCCACGAATTCCTCAGCACCAGAGAATGCCACTTGAGCAATGTATTTTTCAACTTCATCCTCGGTCATTCCAATTCCACGATCAGAAATAATAAGCGTCTTTGCTTCTTTATCAATTTGGATAGAAATGAAAAGATTAGAAAAATCGCCAGTCGTTTCGCCCATTGCAGAAAGGGCTTGCAATTTTTTGGTTGCATCAACTGCATTGGAAACTAATTCTCGAACGAAAATTTCGTGGTCCGAATAAAGAAACTTCTTAATAATTGGGAAAATATTCTCCGTTTGAACATTTATGGTACCTGTTGACATAATTAATCTGTTTAAATTTTGTTATTTATGAATTAAAAAAATCGCTTTCAACCTACGATTCAAATGATGTGCCAATGAAAATAAAGTGACAGGATGACAAAAACGAGGCGATTTGTCAGTACAAAAACAAGTGTTTGTCAGTATTCAACCTCTAAGTCAAAAGCTTGTTTCAAATTATTTATTTTGGGATTTATTTCCTCCAACTTTTTGTATCGATCTTGTGCCGTATAAACAAGTGCTTCACCCTCTTCCTTACTGACGATAATTGTCAGTTTAAAAACAAAATTTTTCAATGCTTTTCGTAAAAAAGTCATCAATTCAGTTTTATCTCCGTTCATTCGTTCTTCGGCCATGGAATTCAAAACCGTAAAGGAGACTAAATCAACATCCTCCTTTACAGGTTTATTTCCTGTAAAGGTGGCATAATCCATTTGTCGCTTTGCATCTTTAAGTAATGCTGCGTAACCAAGCCAAGCCGCTTCCAAATCCATTTGCGAAAAATTCTCCGCTGCTAATCCGATTTCTGAAATATTGACAATAGCTTCTTGCTTTTGCGCTGTTATAGTTGTAAAACTTGAAATACTTGGTGAGGTTTTCAGCAACATTTTCTTTACTTGTGCATTGGCTTTTAAAGGAGGAGCCAATGTTTGAATTGGTTCTGCTACACTTGAATCAATTGGCGTATTTTTTCCAACAGCAATCAAATTCTCATTTACAGAATTGACCTGCTCAAAATCACTTTTTCTTTCAAGCACAGGTGTTGTTGCACTAATTGGAGAAGCTTTAGTACCGAAAATTAGCTTGGGTTCGTCATTTTTTTTTTCGCCGGAAATTAACGCTCCGGAAATTGCTGTGAGTTGCATAAGGGCAAATTCAACTAACAACCTTTGGTTCCTCGCACTTTTAAAATTTACATCACAAGTATTAACCACTTTCAAAGCGCGCAATAAAAAAGGCGTTGAAGTTTTTTCTGATTGTTCTTTATATCGTTTTTGAATATTTTGACCCACTTCTAATAAACTAATTGTAGAGGAATCTTTGCAAACTAATAAATTTCTGAAATGTTCAGCAAGCCCCGCAATAAAATTATGTCCGTCGAATCCTTTACTTAAAATTTCATTGTATAAAAGGAGTGACCCAGGAATATTTTCTTCGAACAAAAAATCGGTAGCTCGGAAATAATAATCATAATCGAGAACATTTAAATTTTCGATGACGGCTTTATAGGTCAAATTAGCACCAGTAAAACTTACCACTTGGTCGAAAATAGAACAGGCATCGCGTAAGGCGCCGTCTGCTTTTTGAGCAATGATATGCAAGGCATCAATTTCTGCTTCTACATTTTCACTTTTTGCAATAAAGGCAAGGTGATTGGCGATGTCTTCAACCTGAATACGATTGAAATTAAAAATCTGACAACGAGATAGAATCGTTGGAATGATTTTGTGACGTTCTGTAGTTGCTAGAATAAAAATAGCATAGCGCGGTGGCTCTTCAAGTGTTTTCAAAAAGGCGTTAAATGCGGCCGCAGATAACATGTGCACCTCATCAATTACATATACCTTTTTTGCATTCGGATTACTCTCTAATAGCCGAGGAGGAATACGAACTGTATCCACTAAATTCCGGATATCTTCAACAGAATTATTTGAAGCGGCATCGAGCTCCATTATATCTATTGCTTGCCCATTATTAAAAGAAGTACAACTTTCACAAGTATTGCAGGCCTCAGTATCGGCTGTGAGTTGGGTACAATTAATTGTTTTAGCAAGAATTCGCGCGCAGGTAGTTTTTCCTACGCCACGTGGACCACAAAACAAAAATGCCGAAGCAAGTTGATTGTTTTTGACAGCATTTTTTAGCGTTGTAGTAATAGGCAATTGTCCCACAACACTATTAAAGTATGCAGGACGGTACTTTCGAGCTGAAACAATGAAGTTTTCCATTGAGGGCACTAAATTAAATCATAATTGGCTGAAAAAAAGACCCTTCTTGATAATTGCTGAATTAGTTTATTAACAAAATAACAAAATGTTGTGCAAAATTAATTTTATAAAAAAACCTTTTTTTATATTATTATAACAATAAATTTATCTAAATTTATTGCTGAATTATATATTCTATTCATATTCTTAAATTATAAAAATAAATATCAAATGAAAAAAATCTACTTTCTTATTAGCACTGCGCTTTTTTCTTCAGCATTATTCGCGCAATCTTCTTTCTCTGACAATTTCGAAAGCTACAATGTTGGCGCTTACCTTGGGCCTCAGCCACAATGGACAACCTGGAGCGGTGCTTCAAGTACAACTGAAGACACACAAGTAAATAACACAATGAACAACACTCCTGCAGGGGCAAAGTCTGTTCATTATGTTTCTACTCTTGCCAATGGCGGTCCACAGGATTGTGTACTTCCATTCGGAGGTGCTTACAATACAGGAAATTTTACTTACCAGATGGATATTTTTATCGAGCCAGGTAAAGGAGCATATTTCAATTTCCAAGCTAATGTTGTAATTGGTCAACTTTGGGCAATGGAATGTTACATGAACCAAGTAGGAGATATGTACATGTCAAATACTAATGGAATACTGGCGCAGACAACCTGTCCGTTAAACCAATGGTTTACTTTAAAATTTGATATTAATCTGAACACAAACACATGGAATGTTTACGTCAATAACATTCTGGTTTCTACTTTCTCTAATACAGTAAACCAGATTGCTTCAATTGATATCTTCCCTTGCAACATGGCTGCCTACAATGGAAATGGTCAGGCAGGATATTATGTTGACAATGTAAGTTACGTTCACACACCTTATGTACTTCCTGCTATAAATGCAGCAATTGTTGCAATCGGAGCATTAAATCCTGCGACACAAGCACCGGCAACTTTCACAGGAATTGTTGGTCAAACAAAAGCATTTGCTGCTACTGTTCGTAACCTTGGAATAAATGCAATAACTTCATTTGATATTTCATACAATTACAATAGCGGAACAATTAACCAATCGGTTAGTGCAGTAAATATTGCATCATTGGGTTCTTACCAAGTAAACTTTACAACGCCTGCTACTCTTGCGGTTGGAAGTCATTTGCTTTCAGTAACTGTTTCTAACGTAAACGGAAATGGTGCAGATGGTGATTTATCTGATAACACCTTAACTCAAAATGTAACTATTACAGTTGTTCCTGCAGCTGGAAAAGTTGTTGTTGGGGAAGAAGCAACAGGAACATGGTGTCAGTGGTGTCCACGCGGAGCCGTTTTCATGGATTACATGGAAACAGCATACACTGGCTTTTGGGCTGGAATAGCTGTTCACAATGGAGATCCAATGGTTGATGCTACTTACGATGCCGGAATAGCCCCATTGATTACAGGATATCCAAGTGCAATTGTTGATCGACTACCTTCTCTTGATCCATCACAGGTTGAAACAGATTTCATGACACAAGTTGTTATTCCACCAGTTGCTACATTGGTCAATGGTGCACAATACAATTCTGCAACAGGTCAGTTAGATGTTTCCATTACTTACACATTCAGTGGTTCTGCATCATCTGCATACAGAGTTGCTTGTGTATTAACTGAAGATGATGTAACTGGAACTACTTCACAATATTCTCAAGCTAACGCTTATGGAAATAATGCTGCAGGCCCGATGGGTGGATTTGAATTATTCGGATCAACAGTTTCCTATACACTTATGAGTTACGACCATGTTGCAAGAGTTATCTCTCCGTCATTCTTAGGAGGTTCTGGCTTTCCTGCTAGTGTTAGTCCTGGTTATGTACAAACATTCACTTATTCTTTCATAATTCCAGCAACTTGGGATATCAATAGCATGCATATAATCGGAATGTTAATTAAACAAACAGGAATTATAGACAATGGATCTACAACAACTATTGCGCAGGCAATAACAAACGGATACATTGCTGGAATTTCAACAGCAAATCTCGGATATGATGTACATCTTTTCCCAAATCCTACTTCTGCTGGGGAAACACAATTAAAATTAGATTTAAACACACCGCAAGATGTGGTGGTAAAAATTACTGATATAACAGGAAAAGTTGTAGCAACTCACAACTATGGTAAGTTAACTGGTCAATTGATACTCCCAATAAACACAGCTGAGCTTGCTAGCGGCATTTATATGGTTGAAGTTCGTACCGGCGAAGCAGCAAATACCACAAAGTTGATTGTGAAATAAATCACATTTATGTTTTTTAAAAAGGGCTATCAGCAATGATGGCCCTTTTTTGTAAGTGCATAATCGGTTTTCTTCTTAACTTCGTTGCTCAATTTTAATGTATGACAATCGATCCACTTTGGTCTATTTCACCTGTTGATGGCCGTTATGCTAGTCAAACCGAAGAGTTAAGCGCCTATTTTTCAGAAGGTGCTTTGATACGCTATCGCTTAAAAATTGAAACTGAATATTTCATCGCTCTTTGCCGTTTGCCTTTGCCACAATTAAGAGGTGTAACAGATGCCGATTGTACAAAAATGCGAGAAACATTTTGCCAAGAGTTTGCTCCAGCAGATGCCGAGCGTGTAAAAGAAATAGAGAAAATAACGAATCACGATGTGAAGGCGGTTGAATATTTGATGAAGGAAAAGTTTGTTGAAATTGGCTTGGAGGCATACAAAGAATTTATTCATTTTGGATTGACTTCACAAGACATCAACAATACCGCTACGCCATTATTATTAAAAGAGGCACACGAAAATATATTGAAGCCATTACTCATTTCAGTAATTATTGAATTGGAAAAGAAAGCAGCCGAATGGGAAAATATTCCAATGCTTGCACGCACACATGGCCAAGCGGCTTCCCCTACTCGACTTGGAAAAGAGATTCGAGTTTTCACAGAACGATTGAAACAACAATTACGTTTGTTAGACCAAGTACCTTTCAGTGCAAAATTTGGTGGTGCAACAGGAAATTTCAATGCACACCATGTTGCCTTTCCTGAAAATGATTGGAAAAAATTTGGCGATGCATTCGTTAGCTCATTGGGATTAAAACGATCGCACCCAACAACACAAATTGAACATTACGATAATCTTGCTGCCTACTTTGATGGACTAAAACGCATCAATACAATTTTTATAGACTTAAGTCGCGATTTCTGGGCATACATTTCTATGAATTATTTCAAACAAAAAATAAAAGAAGGAGAAGTAGGTTCATCTGCCATGCCGCATAAAGTGAATCCTATTGACTTCGAAAACGCAGAAGGAAATCTCGGTTGGGCAAACGCAATATTTGAACACTTAAGTGCTAAACTTCCTATTTCTAGATTACAAAGAGATTTAACAGATTCTACTGTCCTAAGAAATATTGGTGTCCCAATTGCGCATACACTTATTGCATTAAAATCATTAGCAAAAGGAATTGATAAATTAATACTCAATGAAACTGCATTAGCAAAAGACTTAGAAGAAAATTGGGCCGTTATCGCTGAAGCAATTCAAACTATTCTACGCAGAGAAGGTTATCCAAAACCTTACGAAGCATTAAAAGAATTGACAAGAGGAAATGAAGCGATAACTAAAGAATCTATTCATCGTTTTATAGATACATTAAAAATTTCTGATTTAGTGAAAGCTGAATTAAAAAACATTTCTCCTCAGAATTTTACAGGAATTTAATTTGCACCTATTTTAAATATTCGAAATTTGAAATAATGTTCGTTTCAGGATTTACCATTGTACGAAATGCAATTCGATTTGACTATCCAATAGTCGAGGCGATCAAATCAATCCTTCCTTTGTGTGATGAGGTTGTTGTAGCCGTAGGGAAATCGGAAGACGAAACCTTACAATTAATAAAATCGATCAATGATTCAAAAATTAAAATTATAGAAACCATTTGGGATGATTCCTTGCGAGAGGGAGGAAAGGTTTTAGCAGCGGAAACCAACAAAGCATACGATGCAATTTCCGAAAAAGCAGATTGGTGTTTTTACATTCAGGGCGATGAAGTTATGCACGAAAAATACCTTCCGACAATTAAATCGGAAATGGAAAAATGGAAAGACGATACGCGTGTTGAGGGCTTACTTTTTAAGTACACCCATTTTTATGGTTCGTATGATTTTGTGGGCGATTCCAGAAAATGGTACCGTGAAGAAATTAGAATCGTTAGAAAAAATAAGGAAATCCGTTCTTACAAAGACGCACAAGGATTCCGTAAATCAGATAATTCCAAGTTGGTTGTTCAACCCATTAACGCATTTGTTTATCATTATGGTTGGGTGAAGCCGCCAGCTGCCATGCAAGCCAAACAAGAGTCTTTTCACAAAATGTGGCACGACGATAAATGGATGAAGGAAAATATTCCTGCTGCAAAAGAATTTGATTATTCACAAATCGATTCCCTTGCAAAATTTGCAGGGACGCATCCAACAGTGATGCAAGAACGCGTGCAGAAACAAAATTGGAAATTTGATTTTGATCCAACCAAAAAGAAATGGGGTTTTAAAATGAAATTTTTAATGTGGGTGGAAATAAATTTTGGTTGGAGAATTGGTGCCTATAAAAATTATAGGATTAGGTAAACCAGCAGTATTTAAATAAATGTTGCGCCAAGCACATTTCAGAAAAATTTTTTATCGCTTCGCTATTCCCACCCTTGCGCCAACACATCTACAAGGTGCATGACGCGCATATTTTTATTTTGTTTTTTTATTAGTCCATCTAGATGGAGTAAACAAGAAAGGTCAGTTGAAATAATTAGTTCGGCGCCAACATCTTCAGCCATTTTTAATTTCTGCTCTGCCATTCCAACGGCGACACCATCAAATTTAGTAGAAAACATTCCACCGAATCCACAACAAACTTCTGTATTTGCCATTTCACGAAGTTCTAAGCCACGCACTTTAGAAAGTAAAACTCTTGGCTCTCTATGTATTCCATATTCGCGAAGCGCAGCGCAAGAATCGTGGTAAGTAGCTACACCATCAAACTTGCTACCAAGATCAGTAATTTTTAATATGTTGACGAGAAAATCAGAAAACTCATATAGATTTTTCTGCACTTGTTTATGCTGGTTGTGTAAAGCAGAATTATGAAACATTTCGCCATAATAATTTTTGACAAATCCCGAACAGGCAGCCGAAGGAGAAACAATGTATCTATCGTTTTGAAATTCATTGATAAATTTCTCTCCTACTTCCTTACAAGAATCGAAATACCCTGCATTAAAAGCGGGTTGACCACAACAAGTTTGTTCGTGATTATAATTCACACCACAGCCCACTTTTTCTAACACTTTGATCATGTTAAGTGCCGTTTCAGGATAGAGTTGGTCAACAAAACATGGAATAAAAAGATCGACAATCATTACAAATAAAAATTAATATTTAGTGAACAACATTGGACTTTGGAACGCGTAACAAAAGCAGGAAGCCAATAATAAATGTGACTACCACCGACAATATTGAATTACGAATTCCACCTGTCAATCCTTCGATCAAGCCGAAAGAAATTGTACCGATGGCAAGACCAACTTTTTCACAAACATCAAAGAAACTAAAGTAGGAAGCATGGTCATTTGTTTCAGGCAGCATTTTGGAATACGTTGAGCGCGACATGGCTTGAATACCACCCATCACCAAGCCCACACTTGCAGCGACAATATAAAAATGCATCGGTAATTGAACAAATTGGTAGGTTCCAAAACAAATAATAATCCATAAGAAAATCACGATGCCAATAGTTTTTAAGTTTCCAATAACACGCGAAAGTCTAGAAATTAAAAATGCCCCAAGTATGCCAAGAAATTGAATTAATAAAATACTCACAACAAGATTTTTACTTTTTTGTTCGGGACTATCCCATTGAATTGCTTTAGCCGCAAAAGGAACAGCCATAATCATGACTGTTTGAACGCCCATGTTGTACATAAAATAAGAAGCGAGGTAACGGCGTAATTGCTTACGTGTAAGAATATCTTTAAAAACAACCCGCAATTCACTGTAACCTTTGGTAAGAAAGTTTCCATCTTTATTGCGTTCATGAGTCTGCGCTATTCCTTTAGGTAAATTACGGAAAGTTATTTGTGCAAAACCAATCCACCATAAACCAACCAAAATAAAACATTGAGAAACACTTATAAAATGATTAAAAACAGAAATCACCAAAATGATAATTAATAAAATGGAGCTACCAAAGTATCCCATTCCAAATCCTCTTGCACTTACTTTATCCTGATCTTTCGGCTCAGCTATTTGAGGAAGGTAGGCATTATAAAAAACAAGACTGCCCCAATAACCAATACTTGCAAATAATAAAGCAATCATACTGTAACCTAAATGCTGTGGATTAAATAAAGCAAGTAACATACAACTTAGAGCACCGAGGTAACAAAAAAATTGGAGAAATCTTTTTTTACTACCCGAATAATCAGCAATACCCGAAAGCATAGGAGACGAAATTGCAACAATGATGTAAGAAAGTGCAACCACATAAGAATAAAATTCAGTATTCTTGAAATGAAATCCGAGAACAGTTACATCGTCAATTAATTTACCTCCAAATATGTAACTGGTTTTTTTCTCATAAAAAATTGGAAATATTGCAGAAGAAATTACGAGCGGATAAACCGAGTTTGCCCAATCGTAAAACGTCCAGGCACGAATAATTTTTGGGTCTCCTTTTTTCAACATAGTTCCAAATGTAGCATAAAAGTTTGAAGGTTGAAAGGTTGAAAAGTCGAAATTTGATAAGTTGATGTAGAACTTTCCAACGTTCCAACCTTTCAAATTCCAACTCATTACATGAAAAAATCTTCGTTGAAGCCGACTAAATAAACCTTTTCAGTTGTTCGTGTCAATGCGGTGTAAAGCCATCGTAGAAATTCTGTATTCAACATTTCATCGGTCATGTACCCTTGTTCAACAAAAACGGCTTGCCACTGACCACCTTGGGCCTTGTGACACGTTACTGCGTATGCAAATTTCACTTGTAATGCATTGTACCAAGGATCTTCTTTCATCTTTTTATAGCGGCCACCTTTCGACAAGTCGGCATAATCGGCTGAAACAGATTCGTAGAAATTTTTCTGTTGAATTTGCGTGAGCGCAGGTGCTTCGGTGTACAATGTATCGAGTATGATGCGAGTATCAAACTCAGGTTCATCTGGATAATCGAGTAATTGGATTGCTACATCGGCAAATCGTAATCCATGTATTTCATGAAATTTTGAAATCCTTTTTATAACAGCCGTATCACCATTTGCAATAAAACCCGCCTTCGATTCTTCAGGCAAATGGAAATAATTATTCTTGACAATCATTATGTGATCACCATTCGAAATCTCATCTTCTTGTCCGCGAATTCTTTTTCTAATTTGTTGATTGTAAATATTGGCGCGTTTATTGGAACGGCAAATAACGATAGTCTCTTCAGCACCATATTGTTGATAGGCCGATTCTAAATCATCCAACAATTCAGAGCCAATCACCCTTCGAATGTCTTTGTAATTTTCTAAATTAAATTTTGGTGCAATCAGTTTACCTTGAACAGCCGCTGCAAACGATTCAGCAATTTCAATTCTAAGTTTAGTGGCATTGAGTAACACACCTGAATCAAGTTCTTGTCGCACAACTTCATTCAATTCCACCTCGTGAATATTCAATCCAAAACATCGCTTGAGATAAGCTGGGTCGAGTGCCGGACTGTGCACTAAACCAACAGGTGGCAATTGCGCTGTATCGCCAACAAAGAGCAAACGGCAATCTTCGTTCTGGTACACATAACTTATTAAATCTTCCAAAACAGAACTTGGGAATAAACTCTTTTCAGAGCTTCCTTCACCAATCATAGAGGCCTCATCGACAATGAATATTGTATTACTATGAGGATTGGACTGCAAGGAAAAAAAACTTCCTTCAGTAGAAGCAGAAGGGCGATAAATTTTTTTATGAATTGTCCATGCTTGTTTTCCTGAATAACCAGCTAAAACTTTAGCTGCCCTACCAGTGGGTGCCAAGAGTATGCATTTCATTTTCAATTTGGGTAAGGCCTGTACAAGTGCGCTCAACAAACTTGTTTTTCCTGTACCTGCATACCCACGCAATACAAAAAGTTGTCTAAAATCTGAATTTTCTAAAAATTTAGCTATTGCTATTGATGCCTCACGTTGTCGCGATGTAGGTTCAAAGTGAAGTTTTTTTAATATTTCAGCCGCAAAATCCATGCGCAAATATAAGTATGCGTGCGCCAATAGGGAGGCGTGGCAAAAAATAAATAATCATTATTGAGCAACAAATACATTACTTACCTTTACAAGCGATGAGCGAAACACGCCGATCAATTATAGCCACAACTGCATTTAAAGATGCTGCATTTGACACTACTCAAACAGAAAAGTTCTGTTTAGTAATGCAAGTGAGCTTAGATTCGTTGACATTGGTCGTGTTAGATAACCTGACCAATGATTTTCTTGCTTTTGAACAATACGCATTTCGAAAAGTGACAAGCGAACGCATGCTATCCGAACAACTTGATAAACTCAGCGCAGAGCACGAGTGGTTGTGTTCAGGGTTTAAGCGTGTAGATGTTTGCATTGTAACTGAAAAATTCACGTTAGTACCAGCAGCACTTTTTGACAGCAGTAAAATTTCGGAATACCTAAATTTTAACCAACCAACAGCGGGCGATGATTTGGTATTGAACGATGTGTTGAGAAATGCAGAAGCAAGAAATGTATATGCCATAGATAGTTTTTTAGAAAAATCGTTAAAGAGTATTTCGCCAACCATTCGCATACGCCATCATATTTCTGGACTTATCGAACGAACGCTTTCGACAAATAAGAATAAAAATACAAAGCGCGCATTAGCACACATTCAGAACAATCGGTTCGATTTAATAATTTCAGAGGGGGGGAAACTACTACTTGCCAATTGTTTTAGCTTTCAAACCAGCGAAGATTTTATTTATTATTTACTTTTCGCCTGCGAGCAATTGAAAATGAATCCCGAAGAATTGAAATTAGAAATTGTAGGTGAAGTGGAAACCGACTCGGCGCTAGCCAACCTTACAAAAAAATACATTCGCTCAATAGAATTTGGTCAGCGCCCAACTTCATCGCGATTTGCGACTGAATTTGAAAAATTTCCTTCGCATTTTTACAACAATCTATTTTCACTACATTATTATTAATGATAAGAATTATAAGCGGTTCACGCAAAGGAAGAAAAATTCAGGCGCCTTCCAATCTACCTGTCCGTCCTACAACAGATTTTGCAAAAGAAGGATTATTTAATGTGTTGGTAAATAAAATTGATTTTGAAAAAACGAAATTTCTAGATCTTTTTGCTGGAACAGGAAACATCAGTTACGAATTAGCATCGCGAGGTTGCGAAGCTATTACTTGTGTGGATAACGATTCACGGTGTTTGAAATTTATTGCTGAAACTGCAATAAAATTAGAATTTAATAAAATTAGAACCATTCGTTCCGATGTTTTTACATTTATTAAAGGCGCCAAGGGCAAATGGGATTTGATTTTTGCAGACCCACCCTACGAAGACGTGAACGATACAGGAAAAATTCCCGAACTTATTTTTGCTAAAGAAATGCTAGAAGAAGGAGGATTGCTAATCATTGAACACCCGGAACGCATTCATTTTACTGATCGTAGCCATTTATTAGATACCAGAAAATACGGCAAAGTAAATTTTAGTTTTTTTGGATTTGAGGAAAAAATATAACAGCTAAATATAAAAGTTTTAAAACTGTTCTCTGCCAACCTTTTACTTTGTAACTTTATAAAATGACTAAAAGCAAAATTTAAAATTTCTACTATGGCCATAGCTGTTTTTCCAGGTTCGTTTGACCCCTTTACATTGGGGCATGAATCCATTGTAAAAAGAATGCTACCTCTATTCGATCAGGTTATCGTTGGAATAGGAACAAATACACATAAAAACTACTATTTCCATTTGGAAAAACGGAAAATATGGATTGAAAAAGTATTTGGTAATGAGAAAAAAGTTCAAGTTGAAGCGTTCAGTGGTCTAACCATCGATTTCTGTCGAAAGGTAGGTGCAAAATTTATTGTTCGGGGCTTGCGGACAACTACCGATTTAGAGTTTGAAAAAGCAATTGCACAAATGAATAAAACCATGGCAAATGACATAGAGACGTTATTTATTTTGCCAACACCTGAGCTTTCAGCAATAAATTCAACAATTATCCGTGATATAGTGCGCAACGGTGGTGACGCATCTCCATTTGTACCAGCTGGCGTGGATCTTAAACTTTAATTTTCTTCATTTGCTAACAAAAAAAGGCAAAAGATTTAGATTGCTAGTATGATGAAAAGTATTTTTCCATTTTCCATTTTTGTTTTTATGGTGCTGAATTGTTCAGCACAAGTAAAAACTTGCACAATTTTCGGAACTTGCCCTGGCAGGGAAGGAAATGTAATTGGTGCATACCAATACGATGACTACATTACCTACAGCGAAATTAAATTGGACGAAAGTGTTGTAAACGACAGCGGAAAATTTTCGCTTAAGGTGGAGGTAGATAAAGTTTCGTATATCTTTCTTCGGTGCAAAAAAACACATGGCTTTCTGTACGCCGAGCCAGGAAGAACTGTTGAATTGAATTTCCCAGACCGCGATTTCAAATCACAAATAAACCCAGAAGTGGATTATGTTGTTCCGCTATCAATTTATATTAGTGATTCGACAGATATGAATTTCCTAGCTGATGATTACAGCATTTACTTTGATAAATTTTGGCGAAAAAATTTCCAAAGCTTCGTAACAAAAGATTCCTTAGAAGTGCTTGATACATTTCATATGCAGATGAAACGACAATATGCATTTGTAAAAAATGAATACTTCATGCCTTGGATGGATTACGGATTAGCATCGATGGAAGATGGGATTTTGCATTCGCAAATACAAAGTGGTAGAAAATATTTATCGGGGAAAAAAATTTATTATCAAAACTCAGAGTACATGACCTTCTTCAATAGTTTTTTCAAAGAATACATGTACAAATGGACACCAAGAAAAGAAGGCCAAGGCATGTTATTTGCCGTTAACAATACGATAAGTTACGATAGTTTGCTATCCAGTATGAAAAGATTACCATGGATAGAAAATGACACACTTCGGGAGCTCGTTATGTTGAAAGGACTTTTTGAATCTTATAATAATCCAGCTTTTAATTCTAGAAATATACTTTCCATTTTACTGCAAGCAGCTACAAGAAGTAAAATTTCAGAACATCGTCGAATAGCTCGAAATATAATCTCATTTTATTCTAAATTAAAAAAGGGAACCGAAGCCGTACACTTTTATGGAACAAATAAAGCGGGTATATCCATTGACCCTTTAACAACCTACAAAGGCCACTTTGTGTACTTATTTTTCTTTGCCACCTGGAACGAACACGCAATGAGTGAATTCAGATACATGGCAAATTTGCAAAAAAAGTATGGAAAGAAGATCGATTTTGTAAGTGTTTCTCTAGACACAGACACCAATGCTTACAAAGCATTTTTAAAAGCAAATCCAAAATTCAATTGGATGATACTGCATTATGATTTTACACAAAAAACAAAAGATGATTACAATTTATTTACTGTGCCAACAGGTTATATTATTGATCGAGAAGGCAGACTTTTAATAACGCCTACCGATAATCCAACGGGCGATTTAGAATATAACTTGTATCAAATTGCGAATCCTAAAGCAGCACCATTCATTAAAATTGGTGACCGATAAAATTTGCTTTGCTTTTTAAATTTTCATGCTTAATTTAATCGCTCCTTTACTACATCAACAATAGAAAAATAGGTATTCTGGAGCGCAGTTTGAACTGCTGGTAAATCCATCCAACGCAAATCGGTAATTCCTTCCTCTGCCTGTGCATGAAGATTAGATGGATCTAAACAAATCATTTCGTACCAAAAAGTTTTTTTAAGTACAATTTTTTGATTGTGCCTATAGGTATGGTAAGTAGGAGTTAATGATTTAATAATTGACAATTTTTTTATACCACACTCCTCTTCCACTTCGCGCAATGCAGCAGCTTCAGGAGTTTCGCCATTTTCTAATTTCCCCTTTGGCAAATCCCATTTACCTAAACGAAAAATTAGCAGCCACTGGTCTTCGGTATTCTTAACTAATCCACCAGCCGCCAAAATAAATTTACATCGTACCTGCAGTTTTTCAAAAACTTCCTGTGGATTATCGGCCAACAAAAAAAACTGCGTAAAATATTTATCATACGAATGAGCTTGTTCTAAAATAAAATCTATAATTAATTCAGAATCAAAACGAAGAATAATTGTTCCATGTAATTCAACAATTGGGGTAGCAACATCACAGATGAAAATTGGATGGTTGTTGATGAAAACTTTATACATTTGTTGCATATGGTATCAAACGCTGAAATAGGTGCTAAAGTTGCAGAATTTCTTCTTAAAATCAAAGCAGTAAAGCTTCAACCCACGGAACCTTTTACATGGGCTTCCGGCTGGAAATCACCTATTTATTGCGATAATCGCAAAACACTTTCTTATCCGAAAGTGAGAACATATATTCGACAGCAATTTGTAGAAATTATTCAACAAAATTTTGCTAAACCTGATGTAATTGCAGGCGTTGCAACAGGAGCAATAGCCATTGGAGCATTGGTAGCTGAAGAAATGGGATTGCCATTTATTTATGTTCGTCCTGAGCCCAAAAAACATGGACTAGCAAATCTTATTGAAGGAGAAATTAAAGCAGGGCAGTCAGTACTAATTATTGAAGATTTAATTTCGACTGGTGGAAGTAGTTTAAAAGCTGTTGAGAGTTTACGCGCAGCCGAATGTGAAGTAAAAGGAATGGCGGCCATTTTTACCTATGGTTTTCAAAGTGCTACCGACAATTTCAAAGCTGCAAATGTAAAACTTGTAACACTAAGCAATTACCAGTCACTCATCCGCCAAGCTCTGCACGACAACTACATTAACGAGCAAGACCTAGCTGAACTTGAAAATTGGAGAAAAAAGCCAGAGACTTGGGGAAAATAATATATTTTTATTATTTAAAATAAATTAGAATTCTTTCATGACTACCATCGAATCAGAAATTATCCCAATACCTAAAAAACAAGAAGAAATATTTCTTTTTTTAAGCGACTTTACGAATTTCGAAAAGTTAATGCCTTCCACAGTTACCAATTGGAGTGCAACAACAACAACTTGTAGTTTTACTATTTCAGGTATGGCCCAAGTGGCACTAAAAATTGAATCTAATACACCACATTCAAAAATTAATATCATTTCTACCGATGAGGGAAAATTACCATTCTCATTTACATTGGGAATATTGCTTCAAATTATTGAAGAAAATAGTTGCACTGGACAATTAATATTTAAAGGCGAAATTCCTATTTTCATCAAGCCAATGGTACTTTCTCCACTCACAAATTTCTTCAACTCACTTGCCCATAAAATGAAAGATATTTAAGCCTATTTTTAAAAAATTAGAATTCACAATAAAATAATTAATCGAGTTTTTGCAACACACTAATACCTACCAATATGTCGAAAGGAATTTTTAATGTACCAACGCCAATTAACGAACCCATAAAAAATTATGCACCTGGTTCAGCAGAACGGAAAGCCTTGCAAGCAATGCTTAAAGAATTGCGCTCAAAAGAAATTGAAGTACCAATGTATATTGGGGGCAATGAAGTAAAAAGCAATGTAAAAGTTCGTATGTCGCCGCCTCATGATCACAAACACACGCTAGGATATTTTCATAGAAGTGATAAAAAACATGTGAGTTTAGCTATACGGTCAGCGTTGAGTGCTAAGAAAAAATGGGCTGACCTTTCCTGGGAACATCGTGCAAGTATTTTCTTAAAAGCGGCCGAATTAATTGCAGGTCCATACCGAGCAAAACTGAATGCGGCTACTATGCTAGGGCAAAGTAAAAATGCCTATCAAGCAGAAATTGATGCGAGTTGTGAAATTATCGACTTCCTTCGTTTCAATGTTCATTACATGACTGAAATTTATGCGCAACAACCACAATCTAGCGCTGGCATTTGGAATCGGATGGAATGGAGACCACTAGAAGGATTTATATATGCCTTAACTCCATTTAATTTTACGGCAATAGCAGGCAACCTGCCTACTTCTTGTGCAATGATGGGCAATGTGGTTGTTTGGAAACCAAGTAATACACAAGTTTATTCTGCCAATGTATTAATGGAGATTTTCAAGAAAGCAGGAGTTCCTGATGGTGTAATTAATTTAATTTATCCAACTGGTCCTGATGCAGCCGATGTTATTTTTTCGCATCCCGATTTTGCTGGCATTCACTTTACTGGAAGTACTGCTGTTTTTCAAAACATTTGGAAAACAATTGGAAATAATATTCATTTATATAAAACATACCCACGCATAGTTGGTGAAACAGGAGGAAAAGATTTTATTCTTGCTCATCCAAGTGCAGAAGCAAAAGTTGTAGCAACTGCAATTTCACGAGGCGCATTCGAATACCAAGGTCAAAAATGTTCCGCAGCATCACGCGCTTACATTCCTAAAAATAGTTGGAAGGAAGTAAAAGAATTGGTTCTTGCTGACTTGAAATCGATGAAGATGGGACCTACAGAAGATTTTGGCAATTTCATAAATGCGGTCATTGATGAGGCCTCGTTTAACAAAATCACTGGGTTTATTGATGCAGCCAAAAATGGAAGAAAAGCAGAAATTATTGCGGGGGGAAAATACAATAAAAGCAAAGGGTATTTTATTGAACCCACTATAATACTCACGAAAGATCCTTTTTATGTGACCATGTGCGAAGAACTTTTCGGACCTGTTCTTACCATTTATGTTTACGATGATAAAAAATTTGAAGAAACATTGAAAATAATTGACAAAACTTCAAGTTACGCCCTTACAGGTTGTATTATTGCACAAGACCGATATGCTATTGAAAAGGCCTGCAAAGCACTTGTCAACGCAGCAGGAAATTTTTACATCAATGATAAACCAACAGGTGCCGTTGTGGGGCAACAACCTTTTGGCGGCGCACGTGGATCTGGAACAAATGACAAAGCAGGTGCAATGATTAATTTATTAAGATGGGTTTCACCAAGAACGATTAAAGAAACCTTTGTTCCACCAACTGATTACCGCTATCCTTTTTTGGATAAAGAATAAGTTATAGCTTGTCAACCTGTGTATTTTCTTCCTAAAAAAATTACTTCGTTCCCTCCTCTATCTGAAGCGAATGCTGATGGACTACTTGCCATTGGTGGAAATCTAAACGTGGAGTCTTTGCTACTGGCCTATAAATCTGGCATTTTCCCATGGTACAGCGAAAGCGAACCCATTATGTGGTGGAGTCCAGATCCACGCTTTGTAATTCTACCAGGTGAATTGATAATTTCCAAAAGCATGCATAAAATTCTCAGAAACGAAGTTTTTGAAATCAAGTTCAATCATTCATTTGAAAAAGTTATTGCTAATTGCGCGAAAGTAAAACGAGCTGGTCAGCGAGGAACTTGGATTACAACTGCTATTCAAGCCGCTTACCTCAAATTACATAAAAAGGGATTTGCCATAAGTGGTGAAGCATGGAAAAACGGTGAGCTTGTTGGTGGATTTTACGGAATTCTAATTGGGAATTCTTTTTTTGGAGAATCAATGTTCAGCTTAGTTGACAACGCATCTAAAGTGGCGTTTCTTACTTATGCTGAAAAATTTTTTAAAGAGGGTGGCAAAATAATTGATTGCCAATTGTACACAAAACACCTGCAATCCTTGGGCGCAAAAATGATACCTCGGAAATTATTTATTGAAAAAATAACTACCAGAGTTGTATAGTATAAATATGATTATTAATTGTAACTGTTGCAATATCATCACAAGTTCCTGTGCCAAAATCCAAAGTACGAGCAGGTAGATTATCGGGAGTAATAACAAATACTCCTTGTACAAAATGTCGTCTGCATCCTAATGCCATGTTACGAATCAAAGGGCTCGTAATATTGACCGTGAAACTTTCACCGTTAGCACCAACTCCTGCAGCTGTTCCAGTAATAGAATAAATATCATCGTTCCATATTAGTGTGGACTCGCCTTGTACCCATTCGCGTTGCTTTTGTGAATTCCAATTTATAACACCCGCACTGTTTGCAAGTACAATTTGACCTACAACAGTAATGTCATAAACCAAATGACCAAGCGAATTATGCCCAAGATTGGTTACCGTTTTAGTTCCTAAAATTTGATTATCGTTTACAAAATAATTGTTGAATGTAATTGTATGTATTGAAGCAGAATCGCGGTACTGGCCTTGGTAATAAACAATAATTTCGCCTCTACGATTCCGTGAATCATTACACAAACAATTGACCGACCCAAAATCGATATGAATTGTGTCTTGGTCTGTAGAATTAGTAGAATCAAAAGTAACTGTAGCACAAGCACTGAGCAGCCCATCTTGATTTTCGCCCAAACGATAATTACTCAAAGTTCCTGTCCTGCCTGCTTCATCCGCAATATTTATAACATCATTATAACATGCCTCGGCCATTGAGTTTTCGCCAGCGGAGGAAGTATCGTTATCCTTTTTATCTTTTTTGCAAGATGTAAAAAGTAAAGAGGCACATAAAAAAGTTGCTAACGTTCTTTTACATAAAATGGATGTTTTCATAGCTCGTTATTTATATTTACTATTAGAAAGTAAAATTAAAAAACTTGTTTCAAACTATTTGTTAATTTCTTCTAATTTCTGAACAAACAATAGCCATAGCAATTGCTGCATTTAATGATTCTGGCCTATCATTCAAATCGTTTTGCGCTTTCCAAGATGGAATTGTAATTCGATTTGTAATCATTTGTTCCGTTTCCTCCCTTATTCCATTGGATTCATTTCCAATAACAACAATACCTGAGGCACTAAATTTAGTAGAGAAAATATTTTCTCCTGTCATAAAAGTTCCATAAACAGGAGGAAAGTCTATTTTATTTAATGAAGCGTACTTCTTCAAACGATCAACAAAATTTTTGGCTTCAAAAAAATGCACATTAACTCTCAAAATTGAGCCCATAGATGCTTGTACAACTTTCGAATTCCACACGTCCGCACAATCAGGTGAACAAACAATATTTTTTATTCCAAACCAATCGGCAACTCGTACAATTGTTCCCAAGTTTCCAGGATCACGAATGCCATCTAAAAAAATGCTGAAATTATTTAGAATAAATTCATCTTCTAATTCAAAGGTTGGAATAGCTGCGACCGCAACTACAGCTTGAGGGGACACTAAAGATGAAATTTTTGCAAGCTCATCATCATTTGCATCATTCTTTTGACAATCTTTGGGTAACAATTTTGCATTCTTATTAAGCCATTCTTTTGTAGCATAAACAGAATGCAAGACAAAATTAGATTGCAATAACTCAAGCACAAGTTTATCACCTTCGGCAACAAAAAGACCATGTTCAGAACGAAATTTTTTCTGCTGGAGTGATCGAATAAACGTTAATTGAGATTTAGAAATCATAGTAAACTAAAAGTGGTATTATCTTTGTAAAGTTACACCGAAATTCAAATCTTAAACTTGTCTAAACATAATTCATACTTCCTGCTTCAAGTGCTCGTTATTTTTGCAAGCGTTTTAGGAATGGGCTGCAGCACAAAGCGGCTGGCAAATGGAGAAGTGTTACTCAAAAAAGTAATTATCAAATGCGATAATCCTGCAATCAGTAAGGACGATCTTTACGGTTACGTCAAGCAAAAACCGAACAGAAAATTATTGGGGTTAAATACCATTCACTTACTAAAAAGAAGCAGTATTGGAAAAAAAGGCTTGTTAACAGATGGATCTGGCTACCCTCTTTACCTCATTATAAATAATTTTGCAAATCCAAAGCGTGAATTAAAAAGGAAAATTCGCCGCGATGAACGATTTGCAAAAAAGATGCTCCAATATAATGGAAATTCAAAAGGCAAAAAGCAAAATAAAGAGCCCAAAAAACACAAGACTTTAGGTGAATTTTTAATGAATATTGGAGAAGCGCCCTCCCTAATTGACAGTAACAAAACCAATCGATCTGTAAACCAGATTGTCTCCTATTTAAACAACAAAGGGTATTTTGGAAGCACTGTAGACGATACCGTAATTTATCCCCAATTACAAAAAAACAGAAGGCAAAAAGCAATTCAATGTTACATCATTCACCCATCACAACCTTATACACTACGCAGTATTGCTTGGGATATTAAGGACGAGGGAATTGCTATTGCTATTGTGTCCGATACTGCAACCGAATATTGTCAAATCAAACGTAATATGAATTATGATTTTGATTCCTTTGAAGCCGAGCGCGATCGAATAACAAAATTATTGAAGAATAAAGGCTATTATAAATTTTCAAAAGATTATATCCGATTTTCTATTGACTCTACATTAGGGTCACACCAAGCTGATGTACAAATAACAATAAATAAACAAGAGCTTAAACTAAACGACAGTTCTTTTGCAAACGTAAATCACCAACAATTTACAATCCGCAACATTTATATAAAATCTCTTTTTGATTTACAACAATTAAGAGAAGATAAAGACATTTCAAATTATGATACAACACTTTACCGCAACCTATTATTTCTTCGGAACAAAGATTCAATATATGGAACCAATATTGAAAAAATTCTGAAATTCAAACCATACATATTAGAACAAAGAATTTCTTTTCGTAAGGATATCATTTTTCGACAGCTTGATTATGAGACAACTTACCGACAGTTGACCAACCTGCGCGTTTTCCGTCAAGTAGTGATTGATCCTATTGAGGTAGGTGACAATAAGTTGGATATGTACATTAAATTATTCCCATTTTCAAAGCAAAGCTATACAGCACAATTTGAAGGAACAACGAACAGTGGTAGTAATTTAGGTATAGGGGGATCTGTTAGCTATGAGAATAACAATCTTTATGGTGGTGCAGAAATTCTGCGTTTAGGTATAAAAGGAGGAACAGAGGTACAGCAAACCATCAACGCAAGTTCAAATTCAGAGAATCTAGGTTTTAATACAATTCAAATAGGGGCAGATGCTTCATTAAATATTCCAAGAGAATTTTTTCCTTTTTCCTTGTTAGTTAATAAGAAAAAATTACCGGAAAAAATGACCACACAGGATCGCAGAACTGTCTTTCTTTCTTCTTTCAATTACCAGAGTCGTTCAGATTACGACCGTACTTTAGCAAACGTATCGTACGGCTATACATTTAAATATTTAAAGAACGGAAAAATTTCATTTTTCCCAATTGAACTAAACATTGTAAAAGTGAAGCCCAAAGCGGGCTTATTAGAATTGTTACAAAACCCTGATCCTCTTTTACAGTATCGTTTTACAGATCATTTAATTCAAAATTTACGTATTACTTATATCCTTAATAAGCAAAAGAATAACAATGGAGATATTTTATTTTTAAAAATTGACGGAGAATCTTCAGGGCTTTTATTAAGAGAATTTTTTGAACTTTCAAAAATAAATCCAGATGCAAATGGGTCCTATGAAATTGCAAAAATTCCCTTTTCACATTATATCCGACTTTTTGCTGACGGGCGCTTCAACAAAGCTATTGGAGCATACCAACGTCTCGTAGGAAGATCAGCACTAGGGATTGGCTTACCACTGAGCAATTACCCAACATTACCACTTGAAAAAAGTTTTTACTCTGGCGGAGCAAATGGCATTCGTGCGTGGGAAGCAAGAACACTTGGACCTGGTTCCTATATTATTCCAAGTGACCAAAAATATGCTCAGTTTGGAGACATTCAATTGGAATATAATCTTGAGTTGCGTTTTAGGATAACCAAAACTTTAAATGGTGCTGCATTTATTGATGGGGGGAACATTTGGGTATTAAAAAAAGACAGCTCGCGTCCAAATGCAGATTTCAGTTTCAACAAAATGAATTTTTTAAATGACCTAGCATTCGGACCAGGATTCGGACTTCGGTATGATTTAAGTTTTTTCATTGTTAGACTAGACTGGGCCTTTAAATTACGTGACCCATCCTACCCTATTGGGGAACGCTGGTATAATCCGAGTCAAAGGAAATTATCTAGTAACTTAAATTTTGGAATCGGTTATCCGTTTTAAGCATTGCCTAAATACCGAACGCAACCAAGTTAACAATAAAACACTGATTTACAACGCGCTAACTTAGTATTACGAAACCGAACAATTTTAGTAAATTTGCGTTTCTGAAACGCCTTATTAAAAAAAACAATGGCCCTTTCTAAAATTAATGAACTTCTTGGCAAACAGGCAGATAGTCTTCTGAATCACACCTGCAAAACAATTACCAAAGATCAAATCCACCTTCCTGGTGCTGATTTTGTAGATCGTATGTTTGCCCCAACAAATCGTAATCCACAAGTATTACGAAGTTTGCAATCCATTTATGGTCATGGACGCTTAGCGAATACTGGTTATGTATCCATTCTTCCAGTGGACCAAGGCATTGAACATTCTGCAGGCGCATCATTTGCACCAAACCCCATTTATTTTGATGGGGAAAACATTGTGAAATTAGCAATGGAAGGTGGCTGTAATGCTGTGGCAACAACCTATGGTGTACTCGCATCGGTATCCCGTAAATACGCACATAAAATACCATTCATTGTAAAAATAAATCACAATGAATTTCTTTCATACCCAAATAAATACGACCAAATAATGTTTGGATCCGTAGCTGAAGCATGGAATTTAGGTGCAACAGCTGTAGGTGCAACAATATATTTTGGTTCAGATGAATCGGCACGTCAAATTGTTGAAGTTGCAAATGCATTTGAAGAGGCCCATCAATTAGGAATGGCAACAATACTGTGGTGTTATTTAAGAAACCCCGATTTTAAAAAAGATGGCGTTGATTTTCATGCAGCGGCAGATTTAACTGCACAAGCAAATCATTTGGGCGTTACCATTCAAGCTGATATTATAAAACAGAAATTGCCAACCAATAATGGTGGCTACACAGCCGTTAACTTTGGAAAAACACATCCAAAAGTTTATTCCGAATTAAGTTCCGATCATCCTATAGATTTATGCCGTTACCAAGTTGCAAATTGCTATATGGGAAGAAATGGCTTAATTAATTCAGGTGGAGAATCAAAGGGTTCAACCGATTTAGCGGAAGCAGTTACTACAGCTGTTATTAATAAAAGAGCTGGCGGACATGGATTAATTTCAGGAAGAAAATCTTTTCAAAAACCAATGAAGGAAGGAATTCAACTTTTGAATTCTATACAGGATGTTTATTTATCTACTGCAATCACTATTGCATAAATAATTTTTTATTCATGAGCTGGTTTAAAAGAATTAAGGGCGGAATCACAACTTCTACTAATGAAAAGAAAGAAACTCCTGAAGGGTTATGGTATAAATGTCCCTCTTGCAAAAAAGTTTCTCCTACAAATGAACATGTAGAAAATTATTTTGTTTGTACTAATTGTAAACATCACGCAAGAATTGGTTCTGAAGAATACTTTGCAATATTATTCGATGAAAACGAATTTAATGAGTTAGACGCCAATTTAATTTCGACCGACCCCTTAAATTTTATAGACACAAAAAAATATCCAGACCGTTTGGTGGAGTCCATGAAAAAAACGGGATTGAAAGATGCTTTACGTACCGGCCATGGAAAAGTAAACGGAAATGAACTTGTTATTTGTTGTATGGATTTTACTTTCATAGGTGGATCAATGGGTTCAGTTGTTGGGGAAAAAATTGCAAGGGGAATTGATTTTAGTTTAAAAAACAAAACCCCTTTCATGATTATATCTAAATCAGGTGGAGCTCGAATGATGGAGGCGGCACATTCGTTGATGCAAATGGCAAAGACTTCGGCCAAACTCTCATTGCTCGACGACGCAGGAATTCCATTTATTTCTTTATTGACAGATCCAACTACCGGAGGAGTCACTGCATCCTATGCTATGTTGGGTGATATCAATATTGGAGAACCTGGTGCACTGATTGGATTTGCTGGACCGCGAGTTGTAAAAGAAACTATTGGAAAAGATCTACCAAAAGGATTTCAGACAGCGGAATTTGTACTTGAACATGGATTTTTGGATGCCATAGTGAGCAGAAATGAGTTGAAGTCAAAGATTTCTGGATTATTAGAGATTTTCAAGAACTAATTCTTTTTTTATAAAAATTTGATTAGTAGTACTTTAGATGCATTCCCCGCATTTTTCGTTAATAATTAACGCTGAAATCAAAATTTTTATTCCCAACAAGCCCGTTATTCTCATTACCGAGGTCTTGGTTTGTCATTTAGGTCTTCTTTTTTTTCTATCTTTGCACTCCTGAAAATCAGGAAAATCTTAATCCACAAACAGCAAATCTTATGTACCTGACGTCGGAAATTAAGAAGGACATCTTCAAAAAATTCGGAAAATCGGAAAAAGACACCGGTTCTTCTGAAGGACAGATCGCCCTCTTTACACATCGCATCAACCACCTAACTGGTCACCTTAAAATTAAACACAAAGACAAAAGCACAGAGCGTTCTTTGGTTTTATTGGTAGGAAAACGTAAAGCACTTTTAGATTACCTCAAGAAAAACGATATCGAACGTTACAGAGCAATTCTGAAAAAACTCGATATCAGAAAATAAATGTCAAGAAAAATTAATAACGGAAAGCATCCCTTAAAGTCAGATGGGATGCTTTCTTTTTTCAACCGCTGACGAGCTGCAATTAAAAAGAAAAAAGAAAATGAAATTAGGAATTCAAAAATCATTTGACATCGGCGATGGCCGCATGATCAGTATTGAAACTGGCAAACTTGCAAAGCAAGCAGATGGTTCTGTAGTTGTATCAATGGGCAACACAATGTTACTCGCAACGGCAGTATCAAATCCAGATGTAAAAGCAGGCGTAGATTTTATGCCACTTACAGTTGACTACCGCGAAATGTTCGCATCAACTGGAAGAATACCAGGAAGTTTTTTCCGTCGCGAAGCAAAACTTTCTGATTCAGAAGTTTTAACCTGCCGTCTTGTTGACCGCGCACTTCGCCCATTATTTCCATCCGATTATCATGCCGATACACAAGTACTCGTGTATTTAATATCTTCTGATAAAACGTTCATGCCCGATTGTTTGGCCGGCTTTGCTGCTGCTGCTGCACTTGCCGTTTCGGATATTCCATTCAACGGACCAATTTCTGAAGTTCGTGTAGGACGTATCAATGGTCAATTCATTGCTCAACCAACAATCGAGCAGATGAAAGAATCTGACATGGATATGATTATTGCTGCTACCGAGAAAGATATTCTCATGGTAGAAGGTGAAATGAAAGAAATTTCAGAAGCGGATATGCTTGAAGCAATAAAATTTGCTCACTCAGCAATTCGCAAAATGATCAAGTGCATAAACGAACTTGCTGCTGAAGTTGAAAAATCAAAAGTAAAACGCACGTATTCACACGAAACCAATAATGAAGAACTTCGTGATAAAATTAAATCAGCTTGCTACGACAAAGTGTTAACTGTTGCAAGAAAAGCAAATCCAAACAAACACCAGCGTAAAGCAGATTTCAAAGCGGTGTTTGAAGAATTTTGGACTTCACTTCCTGAGGAAGAAAGAACAGATGCAAATCTGGCACATGCGAAAAAATATTATCACGACGTAGAAAAAGATGCAATTCGTAATATGGTACTTGACGATCGCATTCGTCTTGATGGCCGTGGCCTTACTGATATCCGTCCAATCTGGTCAGAAGTAAATTACCTTCCGATGGCGCATGGTTCTGCTGTGTTCACACGAGGAGAAACACAATCATTGACAACAGTTACACTTGGAACAAAATTAGAGTCTCAATTAATTGATACTGCAGTAGTACAGGGTAACGCAAATTTTCTATTGCATTATAACTTCCCGCCATTCTCAACAGGAGAAGCAAAACCAATGCGTGGAACAGGTCGTCGTGAAGTTGGTCATGGAAACCTTGCCTTGCGTGCATTAAAAAACATGTTACCAGATGATAATGCTTACACCATACGAATTGTGTCTGATATTCTTGAATCAAACGGTTCGTCGTCTATGGCAACAGTTTGTGCAGGAACACTTGCGCTCTTAGATTGTGGTATCAAAATAAAGAAACCCGTTTCAGGAATTGCAATGGGATTGATTACAAACAGTACAGGCAAATTTGCTGTCCTTTCTGATATTCTAGGTGATGAAGATCATTTGGGTGATATGGACTTCAAAGTTTGTGGTACACGCGATGGCATTACCGCTGTTCAAATGGACTTGAAAGTGGATGGACTTCCATACGAAGTAATGGCTCAAGCGCTAGAACAAGCTAAACAAGGACGAGCACACATTCTTGGTGAAATGAACAAAACAATGAGTGAGCCAAGAGCAGAATTCAAAGCACACGCACCAAGATTAGTTCAACTTACAATTCCACGTGAGTTCATCGGACAAGTAATTGGGCCCGGCGGAAAAATAATTCAGGAAATTCAACGTGACACCGGTGCAAAAATCGTAATCGAAGAAAAAGGTGAGTTCGGTATTATTGATATCGTATGTGCTGATAAAGATTCTATCGATCGTGCAGTATCTCGTATCAAAGGAATCACAACAGTTCCAGAAGTTGGAACAATTTACGATGGGAAAGTAAAAACCATTATGCCATTTGGCGCATTCGTAGAATTTCTTCCTGGTAAAGATGGTTTACTGCACATTTCAGAAGTAGAATGGAGACGATTGGAAAACCTAGATGGAATTTTGAAAGAAGGCGATGCAGTAAAAGTTAAGCTCATTGAAGTAGATGAGAAAACCGGCAAATTCAAACTTTCAAGAAAAATTTTAATGCCAAAACCTGAAGGAATGACAGAGCGACCAGCGCGTCCTACAGGTAAATAACCGCAGCATTATCCAACATGAATAGTTGGATAAAAATTAGATAATTTTCTTTCAATAGAAAGCCCGTAACCTTAAATTGGTTGTGGGCTTTCTATTTATGAGGAAATTGCCAAAAGTCAATTTTAGAGGTCCAAACACTGCGATCAGCAAATTATTGAAAGTATTCTACCTTATAATGTAACCTTTTTACATCTGATTCGTTTATGCAATAACGTCAAAATTTAAAGGAATAAATATTGAAATTCCTAAGTTCTTTTTGTTTAAACAGTTAAGCCGACCCCAAAATGCGCCAACTTAAAATCTCAAAACAAGTCACTAATCGCGAGACTGCTTCTCTAGATAAATATTTGCAAGAAATTGGTAGGGTAGATTTAATTACAGCACAAGAAGAAGTTGAGCTAGCGCAAAAAATAAGAAAAGGTGATCAAGTTGCGCTAACTAAAATGGTTAATGCTAATTTACGATTCGTAGTATCTGTTTCCAAACAATACCAAAACCAAGGATTATCGCTTCCTGACTTGATCAATGAAGGAAATTTAGGATTAATAAAAGCAGCTCAGCGTTTTGATGAAACCCGTGGATTTAAATTTATTTCCTACGCAGTTTGGTGGATTCGTCAGTCCATTCTTCAGGCACTTGCAGAGCAATCTAGAATTGTAAGATTGCCTTTAAATAAAATCGGTTCCATAAATAAAATTAATAAGGCATTCGCAAGATTGGAACAGGAATATGAGCGAGAGCCAAGTGCGGATGAAATTGGAGTTGTGCTTGATCTTTCACCACAAGATATAAAAGATGCCATGCGTAATGCTGGTCGCCACGTTTCAATGGATGCCCCATTTGCATCGAGCGATGAGAGCACAAGTAATATGTATGATGTATTGCAAAGCGAGGACTCTCCAAGTCCAGAAAACGCACTGATTAGTGAGTCGCTTCGAAAAGAGATTGAACGTGCGCTTGCTACACTTACTTCTCGCGAGGCTGATGTTGTCCGCCTTTACTTTGGTCTTAATGGAGAGCATGCAATGACTTTAGAAGAAATTGGAGAACGCTTTGACCTCACAAGGGAGCGCGTTCGTCAAATTAAAGAAAAAGCAATTCGTCGTTTAAAACATACTTCAAGAAGTAAACTTTTGAAAACATATTTAGGATAAATACACGAGCATTAGCATTTGATTATGCTCAATAATTAAAAGAGAGTATAAATACTCTCTTTTTTTCGTTAATTTTATAGCCTAAGAAAAAGTCTTTAAACTAAATTTAAATTATCATTAATAAATTAAAAATAACATCGGAATATTTAAATCCATTGAATATGAAAAAAATTTTAATTGCCACATTCGTTTTAGTAAGCCATTTTGCAAATGCACTTGGAGGTGGGCCCGATGGTTTCGGATACACATGGAAAGACAGCAATGAACCTGGTGGACCAGCACACGTTTGGTGGGACATTTCTACTACAGGTACTTTAGTCAATGGACTGGGTGATGATAATTTTGTTGGACCCATTCAAATTGGATTTCCATTTTCATTTTATTGGTACAATGAAAGTAAAGTATGGATTGGTTCGAACGGATATGTAGAATTTGGGCCTGGCAATCTTGCGGCAAACTTCCCTCCTATTCCACAAACTGGTGGTGTGAACAATTACATTGCTGGTTTGATGGCCGATTTAACTTTTCTAGGAGTAAATAATCCTGGCAAGTGCTATTATAAAGCAACTCAAGATTCCTTTTGTGTGGAATGGTTAAACGTTCCTTTTTGGGATCAAAATTTTCCAACCTACAATGGCTCTACTACGTTTGAGATTATTTTTTGTAAATCAGATTCGTCCATCACAGTTAATTTCCAATCTAGTACAGGAAATTCAATTAGTAATTACTCTAGTGGCATTGAGAATAACATAGGTACAATGGGATTACAGCCCCTTACCTATATTCCACCAGCAAATTACTCGATTAAATATTATTACCCTACAGGTAATATTTTACAAGTGAGCGATGCAAGTGTAGCATGGAACCACCAAGACGGAAACGGAGCAATTTTTCTTGCAAATAATGGAAGTCCACACACACTCGTGACCAACATTAAAAATTCGGGGAACCTTGCATTTGGGCCAGTTACGGTCAATGGAAAAATAAAAGATATGCTGAACGTTCAATATGTAACGAGTAACGCATTTACTGGAGCTCTTAACCCAGGACAAAATCAGCTCGTCAGTTTTCCAAATCTTTATACACCAACAACAACTGGAACTCGGTTTTTTATAACGAGAATTTCTGGACTTCCAACAGATGCTATACCTGTCAATGATTCCATTTATCAAGAAGTTGTTGTAAAAGATACAACTGCTGCATCCATTCGACTTTCTTACACAGTTGACCAAACTAATCCTATTGGAAGTTCCATCTCCTGGGCTGGAGGCCAAGGTGGCGTAGGCGTTTACATAAAACCACCAACCTATCCTGCTAGAATTCTGAATACAAATTTCATCCTTGCATCTGCACCACCTAGCGGTCCTGCCTTTTTTGCAAAAATTTATGCTGACAATGGTCCTCAAGGCTCTCCTGGAACACTATTAGATTCTGTGCTTGTAGATGGGACACAAATAATTCCTTCAACCTTAACTGTTGTTCCTGTTGCAGGAAATGTAGTTATCTACAGTGGAGGAATATATGTGAATTGGGAAATGGCAAATAATAATTCTGTTTCAATTTGCACCGATTTAACACAACCCTTTTCGCGACAAACATATGAGACCTTTCAAAACATTTGGTCAACTTACCGCGATTATCAAAATGCCGATTTCTTTATAGGAGCAGATTATGTTTGTGCGAGTCCCGAAGATGTGGGAGCTGCAAGTATTTTTTCGCCTGCAAACTTATCGACAGTAAGTTCCCCAACAACTGTTTCCTGCTGGATTCAAAATTATTCCACTACACCCGACAACTACAACATCATGGTAAATTATAAACTTGCAGGAAATCCAACAATTGTGAGCCAACCTTATAACGGTCCATTGATTCCGGCAGCTGGCCAAATTTTATTTAATTTTTCAGTACCACTTATACCTCCATACAGTGGTGCAGATATATTGTACTGTTGGACGTCTAAAATTAGTGATGTAAATACCACAAACGATACAGCATCCAACGCTCTAAATTTAGTGGGTATAGAAGAGGTAATACAACTAGCTGGTGTATTTATTTATCCAGTGCCAGCAACAGACCAAGTAAATTTTCGCTTTGACATTGGTGTTGCAGAAAAAATAGTAATTACTGTAACTGACATTACTGGAAAAACCATAATCGTAAAGCAATTACCTAATGCAACAGTTGGAACTATTCAGCAACTTGACCTAAATGGTTTTGCGGCTGGAACCTATTTTTATTCTATTCGCGCAGGAGAAAAAACAGGAAAAGGAAAATTAATGGTAACTGAATAAATTACAGCAAAATTATTTAAAAACAAAAATCCCAATTCAATTTAGAATTGGGATTTTTGTTAAACTTATTTTTCAAGCAACGAGATGAATCGTAATTCAAAAATGAAATAATCAAAAATGATTGTTAGGTACAATTGAAAAGGAATTAAATAAATCAAATTTTAGCAGTAAAGGTTATTCCATAAATTAGTAAATTTGTATATGCCAATTCTAGTAGCCCCTTCCATACTCTCAGCAGACTTCGGTCATTTAGCAGATGATATCAACTTTATAAACAATTCTCCAGCAGATTGGTTTCATGTTGATATCATGGATGGTGTTTTTGTTCCAAATATCTCATTTGGATTTCCGGTAATGAAAGCATTACAAAAAGATGCAAAAAAGCCACTGGATTTTCATTTAATGATTGCAGATGCAGACAAATATTTAGAGGAATTTGCAAAACATGGTGCATACATGCTAACTGTACACTTTGAAGCCTGCACACATTTGCACCGTACCATTCAAAAAATAAAATCATTAGGAATGAAGGCAGGTGTTGCGTTGAATCCATCGACACCTGTTTCAGTTCTTGAAGATATGTTACACGAAATAGATATGGTTTTAGTTATGAGTGTGAACCCAGGGTTTGGTGGACAAAAATTTATCCCACATACAATTGAAAAAGTTCGTGCCTTAAAAAAAATGATTGTTACTCAAAAACTTTCTACGCTAATAGAAGTAGATGGTGGTGTGGATACATCGAATGCGAGAGCACTTGAAGCTGCAGGAGTAGATGTTGTAGTAGCGGGTAATGCTGTATTTGGTGCACAAGATAGAAATGCTACAATTACAATTCTTAAAGGATAAAATTTACTTTTGAAATTGGATAATCCTTAATGTCAAAACGATTCCTTTTAGTTTTTATTCGACAATTTTTATTCTGGATGATTTTTTTCCAGATCACTCGTTTTATTTTTCTAATTTGGAATAGAAATGAATTAACTGGAGCAGGATTTTCAGAAACAATTTCTGTTGTGTACCATTCTATTTACTTAGATACGGCAATGGCATGTTACTTCATGATCATTCCTTATTTTCTATTCGCAATTGGCTTATTTTCAGAAAAGTCAATTTTTTTAAAAATAAGCAGGTACTTAACGGCGCTGTTAATTTCCATGGTGAGTATGATTACCATTTTGGAACTTCCCATATATGACGAATGGCATACCAAACTTACATTCAAAACATTTTCGTACCTCCGTAACCCATCAGAAGTACTACATACGGCATCTGGGAAACAATTGTTATTTGGAACAATTGCAATTTTAGTATTGAGTTGGCTTGGATTTTTTCTATCGAGAAAATTTGTTCCTGTAACGATTGAATTAAAAAGAAAACCCATAGTCCCATCTATTGCATTTGTTCTTTTTGCACCCTGTTTTATTTTTTACGGAATGCGTGGTGGAATTTTCACCATACCGATTCAAGTGAGTGATGCCGTTTACTCGAAAATAAATATTTTGAATGTTACAGCAGAAAATTCCACATTCTATTTATTAAGTAATGTAATTGAAAATGCGCATGCTGGAGAACCTTGCCATTTTTTACCAAAAGACCAGGTTAAAAAAATTTTTGCTGAAATGAATTTTGCAAAAAAAGATACCACAGTTCATGTACTAACAACCGATCGTCCAAACGTTGTATTGATTGTATTGGAAGGTTGGTCAGCGGATCTCGTAAAAAGTTGTGGTGGCTATGATGGTATCACACCACATTTTGAGGAGCTGATTAAAAATGGAATTTTATTTACGAATTGTTTTGCAAGTGGTAGTCTATCTGACCAAGGAATGGCCGCTGTTTTTTCCGCCTTTCCCTCACAGCCAAAAACATCTATTATAACACAACCATCAAAATACATACACCTGCCTTGTATAAATACGGCTTTTAAAAAGGAGGGATATCATACTTCCTATATGTTTGGTGGTCAATTAAGTTATGGAAATATTCGTTCCTATATGTACTATAATAAATTTGATCGTATACTGGAGGATAAAGATTTTGACGAAAATTTACCAAGAGGAAAATTAGGTGTTGCCGATGAATACTTATTTGACCGACAACTAGTAGAATTGAAAAAAGAAAAAGAACCTTTTTTTGCTGGAATGTTTACGCAAAGTACACATGGTCCTTTTGACTTTCCGATGGAAGAGGTATTGCACTGGGGTGAAAAAGAAAAACTATATATCAACTCGGCTTACTATGCTGACCGTTGTATTTTTAATTTTATAGCGGAAGCAAAAAAAAGTTCTTGGTATAAAAACACTTTATTCATTTTTGTTTCAGATCACAGTCACAATTCACCAAAAAACTGGGCTTTTAATCAAAAAGAATACCGGCGCATTCCATTATTATTTTTTGGTGATGTTATTAAACCTGAATACAGAGGACTGCTAAACGATTGCATTGCATCACAAACTGATTTAGCTTCTACCCTACTGCATCAATTAAATATGGATGCTGATAATTTTATTTACAGTAAAAATTTATTTAATCCGTATACAACACACAACGCTTACTACGCATTCGATGAAGGGTTTGGTATTGTTGCAGCAGAAGGAAGTATGGCTTGGAATGTAAAAGATAATAGGACGGAATTTGAAAAAGTTAATTCGAAAGAAGATGGCAAAAAGTTAAAACAACAAGGACAGGCGTTTTTACAGTTTTTGATGGACGAATATTTTAGGTATTAAACTAGGCGATTAAAAGATAGTGTAAATGAGTTGCTGTATTTTTTGCTGAATTAAATTTACAAATCAGATTGCTCCAGTTAATAGGCAAAATCGCTAAGGAATTCAAATCGTTGAGTAAGTTTTCCGTCTTTACAAATACTTGCTCTTTCAATTAAACCATCAGGATCGTTTCCTAAAAGTGCGGGAATAACTTTTTCCATTAATTCTTTTCCAAAACTTTCTGAGGCATCACGCGGTATTTCACAAGGAAGATTATCAACAGCCATGACGGTGATGACATCGTTATCAAATGAATAATCAGTTGTTTTTTCTGTCAATGGGTTGTACCCATAAAAAGGTTCGGCAATTGAAGAAGCTTTTGTAGTGGAAGGAATTGAGCCGTTGATATCGCAGGTAACATCGGCAATAACACTGAGACGAAAATCGGGTTTTTTCATATCGCTTTTCTCAAATAATTTCGGAGCCCGCGGATCCCAGAATGAACAATGAATGAGCATATCGCAATGCGGAGTAAATTTTGCAAATGTGCTTTTAAATTTTTCAGGGTGCGCATAAAACTCTTCTCTATTCCATTGTAACCCGGTTCTCGATTCGTTGTAATCGTTTGAATGTAATTGTGTATAAACCGCTTCTCGAAAGCTGTAATTCATAAATTCGTATGGGGTAACGCGACGGGTACGGAGTAAGCCCATCATTTCAATTGCTCCGTTTGCTACGCGCCCATTTCCGGTGACAATCATTTTGATATTTGTTAAACGCACCTTGCGAAGTTCTTCACGCAACTCAACAAGATCGTGACATTGAAAAGCGGGTTTTAACTCGAATAGTGAAAAGCGTTTGCCATAGGCACGAATAGCATTGAAAGCACCCACAATGCCAGCAAAATATCCAAAACCGATGATGCGATTAAAATTTGGATCGGTGAGGCATTCATAATCGATCATTTGAATTTTTTGCTCGATTAATTTATGCATCAATTCTTTATTGTGTGCTTGTTTTTTTATGGTGTGTGAAAAGAATAAATATTTTTTTCCTGCTATGAATTCGGATTTCTGAACTTCTTTAATTCCAATGAGCACATCGCAATCAGAAACGTCATCTTGTAACTTTATTCCTAGTGCTGTATATTCAACATCGGCAAAACACCTCCAAGCGCTGGGCTGAACAATTAAATTAATACCAAATTCTTTTTGTAAAATGACACACTGTGCTGGAGTAAACGGAACACGTTTATCGCGGGGCATTTTTCCTTCTCTTAGTATTCCGATTTTCATGCAACAAATGTAATGACTAGCATAGCAGAAAAGTTAGTCGATTTTAATTTTGCGTGAGGGATTGCAGCAGGCTACCGTGTAGCGCGTAAAGCCCGGTCCGCCTTGGCGGACACGCCCTAGTAAGTATTCAACAATAAATTTTAAATATTGGTTTCTATTTTTGGCTTGACAAATGCACTTAATAAGGCATATATTTGTAAATTGAAATGGGCCCGACCGGTTTTGACAGCGGGTGGCTATTTGTGTAAGCATGTCGTGCGTTGTGAATATGGCACGTAAATATCAACTCTCAAACTACAACAGGCGAGTCTAACTACGCCCTTGCTGCTTAATCCTCAGGATTAATCAAGCGATGTTCCCCCGGAAGTTTCTCCCTTTAACGTCCGGACCAGGAGCACCATAAATACGGGGAGTGTGAGATGATGTTACGGCGTCGGAGCACTATTAGTAACTACGGAGAAAATTGGTCTGCAGATTAACCTGCTTTTTCCCGACAATTAATAATCGGCTACACATGTAGAAAGCATATTTAGTGCTTGTTTGGACCAGAGTTCGATTCTCTGCGGGTCCACTTAAAAAAAGGTTCAGCATATTGCTGGACTTTTTTTATTTAGTTGCCACAGAGAATTGTTTGCTACGCAAAGCAGGCCTTCGACCTCTGCGGGTCCATTTAAAAAAAGGTTCAGCAATATGCTGGACCTTTTTTATTTTGTTGCCACAGAGAATTGTTTGCTACGCAAAGCAGGCCTTCGACCTCTGCGGGCACTGAATCAGTTCAGTTGTATTCAAATCCCTTTGCCTCACTGGCTTAGGGATTTTTTTTGTTTCAATATGATTCAGTTCAATTCAAATTTTACCTATGCCTGTTTCAGCTAAGTTTCACGCTATAAATTATGTTTCAGTAACTGAAACGAGCAGATATATAAACATCCGATTCAGTGATTGTAAAATTTAATTGCTCATAGATTAAGATACGAAACTTAAAATGTACAATACATTTCAATCTAAATAAAAATAAATCTCTACTTTTAAGAACTGATGAAAAGCCCTCATTTACATACATTCATTTTATTGCTGACATTGTTCTATGGTTGTAACGATAAGAACCAACAAGGCGAGCGAACACTCAGATTAAAAGTAGTAGAAGCAAAAGGATATGTTGTTCCCAAGGACAGCATGGCAAAACCAAAAATAATTTTTGTTGATGAAAGTAAACTAAAAAAAATTCCCTGCGGTAAGCCAAAAGTAATTCCAACAAACACTAATATTCGTAGTGCCAAAAATACCAACATACGTAAAGCAGGGATACTAAAAGTATGCACACCAGGTACCGATACTTTTTCACTTCCCAAAATTGTACCTGCCATTGATAGTCCATTTGTAGCTGGCACCCCCGAAATTGTAATTGCAAAAGATGCTTATACTAAAGACCAAAACCCACACAATTTTAGTTCATTTAAAAAACTACAAGGATTAAAAAGCGGAAATATAAATTGTTTATTACAAGACAAAACCGGAAATCTATGGTTAGGTACTGATGCTGGAGTATCTAAATATGACGGGAAAAATTTCACTCATTACACCAAGAAGGAAGGACTAAGCAATGATGCTGTTAAAAGTATCTTAGAAGATAAATACGGAAACATCTGGTTTGGTACTAATGGTGGCGGTGTAACTAAATTCGATGGAAAATACTTTACTCATTTTACAGAGAAAGAAGGGCTGAGCAATAATTCTGTTTTATGTAGCATAGAAGATAAACACGGAAACATATGGATCGGCACTAATGGTGGCGTTTCTAAATACAACGGGAAAAATTTTACCCATTTTACAGAAAAAGAAGGACTGAGTAATAATGTTGTTTCGTGTTGCTTAGAAGATAAATACGGAAACATTTGGTTCGGTACTGAAGGCGGTGTGTCAAAATATGACGGAAAAAGTTTTATTCATTTTACAGAGCGGGACGGACTGATTAATAATGATGTTTTGTGTAGCTTAGAAGATAAACAAGGAAACATCTGGTTCGGCACTAAAGGAGGCGTTTCTAAATACAATGGAAATAATTTTACGAATTTTACAGAAAAAGAAGGCTTGAGTAATAATTTTGTTTTATGTAGCAGAGAAGATAAACAAGGAAACATATGGTTCTGTACATATGGTGGCGGAATAACGAAATACGATGGAAATAATTTTACGAATTTTACAGAAACAGAAGGGCTGAGTAATAATTATGTTTTAAGTAGTTTAGAAGATAATTCCGGAAACATTTGGTTCGGTACTAATGGTGGTGGGGTTTCTAAATACAATGGAAAAAGTTTTACTCATTTTACAGAAAAAGAAGGACTGAGCAATAATATTGTTATGAGTAGCTTAGAAGATAAATCCGGAAACATCTGGCTAAGTACTTATCGTGCTGGAATTTCGAAATACGATGGAAAAAGTTTTACTCATTTTACAGAGAAAGAAGGACTGAGTAATAATTCTGTTTTTTGTAGCTTAGAAGATAAATACGGAAATATCTGGTTTGGTACTCTTGACAGCGGTGTAACTAAATATGATGGAAAATACTTTACTCATTTTACAGAGAGTGATGGACTGAGCAATAATTCTGTTTTTTGTAGCGTAGAAGATAAGCACGGAAACATTTGGTTCGGAACTGATGGCGGAGTATCAAAATTCAATGGGAAAAGTTTCACTAATTACACAGAGAAACAAGGGCTAAGTAATAATGTTGTTTACTGTACCTTAGAAGATAAGCAGGGAAACCTTTGGTTCGGTACCAAGGGCGGTGGAGTTTCAAAATTCGATGGACAGCGTTTTACCCATTTTACAGAGAAGGAAGGGCTGAGTAATAATTTTGTTTGTTGTAGCGTAATTGATAAATATGAAAACATTTGGTTCGGCACCAATGGAGGGGGAGTTTTAAAATACGACGGAAAGAATTTTACTCAATTTACAGAGAAAGAAGGACTGGGCAATAATTGTGTATACAATTGCTTAGAAGATAAATCTGGCAACCTCTGGTTTGGGACTCGATTTGGCTTAAGCAAACTAACGCTTTCCAATTTAAACGAATCTTTGAAAGGAGTCAAAACTAAAAGCTCAAAAAACACATCCATTTTATTTAAAAACTACAGCTACGACGATGGTTTTTTGGGGATTGGCTGCACTATAAATTCTATTTGCGAAACCAAAGATGGCACTATTTGGACTGGTACAAATGATAGACTCAGTGTTTACCATAGTGAAGGACAAATTACAGATACAGTTGCACCAACTATTCGTTTAACTGGAATAGACTTATTTAATGAAAAAATAAATTGGATAGATTTAGAAAAACAAAAGGACAGCACACTCACACTTGATAATGGAGTTTCAATAAGTGAAATTAAATTTAATGGTGTAAGCAAATGGTATAGCGTACCTGAAAACTTAAGTTTAGCATTCAATAACAATTACCTCAGCTTTAATTTTATTGGAATTACAATGGCGAATCCCAAAAAAGTAAAATACAAATATCAATTAGAAGGAATAGACGAGAACTGGAGTGCATTGACATATAAAACAGAAGCGTCGTATGGTAACTTGCCACACGGCGATTATACTTTTAAAGTAAAAGCAATGAATAGTGAAGGTTATTATAGCAATGAGTTGAATTACACATTTTCTATTCGTCCACCATGGTGGAAAACTTGGTGGTTTAGAACGCTCGTAGGTTTACTATTTATTATTTCAATTGTTTTTTATATAAAATGGCGGGAACGGTCATTAAAAGCTGAAAAAGTAATCCTGGAGCAAATTGTTGCTGAAAGAACTGCTGAGGTGATTGATCAAAAAAAACGAATTGAAGAAAAACACAAAGAAATTTCTGATTCTATCAATTACGCGGAAAGAATTCAAAGAAGTTTTCTGGCCACAAAAGAATTGCTGGATGAAAATCTTCAATCCTATTTTGTATTGTTTGAACCCAAAGATGTGGTGAGTGGAGATTTTTATTGGGCAGCTAAATTAAGTAATGGAAATTTTGTTTTAGTAACTGCAGATAGTACGGGGCACGGTGTTCCTGGAGCTATTATGAGCATCTTAAATATCTCGTGCTTGGAAAAAGCAATTGAAACATTAATTCAACCAGCTGCTATTTTTAATTCAACTCGTAAAACAATTATTGATCGTCTTAAAAAAGACGGAAGCGCAGAAGGTGGTAAAGATGGAATGGATGCTAGCTTAATTTGCTTTGACTTTTTAAATTTAAAATTAGTTTATGCCGCAGCAAACAATCCTATATGGGTTGTGCGACAGAATATGCTGATAGAACTGAAACCTGATAAGATGCCAGTTGGGAAACACGATAAAGATCAAATATCATTTACACAATACGAGTTTGATTTAGAAAAAGAAGATGTGATATATGCACTTACAGATGGTTTCCCTGATCAATTTGGCGGACCTAATGGTAAAAAATTTATGACTAAACAATTAAAGGAATTACTCATTAGTATTGCTCCACTTCAAATGGCAGAACAAAATGAAATCCTAAAATCATCACTGAATAATTGGAAGGGCGACCTGGAGCAAGTGGACGATGTGTGCTTAATTGGCGTCAGGGTATAATTCGTTTTTTGTTTCATTTGTACCAATTAAAATTTCAAATTGTCTCGCAAAACATTTCTATTGTAGAGTCTATTCCGAATAAGATGTAATTAAAATGTTTTTATATATTTTAGAAAAATCAATCTTGATATTACTTTAACCTTTCCTGAGATTTTAAAATAAAAAGATTCATCTGTTCACAACTTTTAAAGTGCTTAATATCAGGAAGAAAAATAATTCTTAACAAGTGTTTTTGGAAGTCCTAGCTTTCTCACCTTTGAATATAAAATTCAAAAAAATGAAAACACTGGTCGAAATACGTGATGAGTATCTGAAGAAGCTTACCGATAATACTTTTGGCACAAATAAACAAATACCAAGCGGCTTTTCTGAGCTCGATAAACTAACCGGGGGGTATTGCAAAGGAGAGTTAATTGTACTTGGTGCCCGTCCTGCAATGGGGAAAACCGCATTCGCAGTTACCCAGTCAATTCAACTTTTACAACATGGAATTCCTGTGCTGTATTATTCAATGAATTTGACAGAGCTCCAATTGCTGTATCGATTTCTTGCACAAATTGGAAATAAAACCATAAATCAATATCCAGAATTTATTTCTAACCATAAAATATTCAAAGATGTAACGGAAAAACAATTGGAAAAATTAAAATCTTTTCAATTGCAAATCGACAACAATTATTCCAAAGGTTTGAAAAGCTTTGAAAAAGCTGTTGAAGAATTTAAAGCAAAATATAAAAATCGAGGATTTATTATTCTCGATTATCTCCAACTTTTATACGATCGTTCCTACAATAGGGAAAATGAAATTTCCAATACCATGCTCAAGTTAAAAGCCATTGCAAATGAAACCGGATTTCCAATCTTGATTTTGTCACAACTTAATCGTGCGGTGGAAACGCGAGGCGGGGACAGACAACCTCAACTATGTGATTTACGAGATTCTGGGTCCATTGAGCAGGAAGCAGATAAAATATTATTTCTGCATCGTCCAGAATATTACGGATTTAGTTGCGACGAAGATGGAAAAAGCACTAATGGAGTAGCCAAAATTATTATTGCAAAAAACAATATGGGCAATACAGGAAACATCTTATTACACTTTGAACATAAAACAGCCACTTTTTCAGAAGCAATAAAACTAAACAATAAAAATTTCCGCGATATGCGTTCTGATGAATTTGAAGACGACCCTCCTTTTTAATTTTTTGTGCAATCCTAAATTAAAAAATAGTATTCAATATTATGAAATAAAACAGGCAGGAAAGAACTTTGACCATACGTAGGGTTTAGGACTGTGTACCTGCAGTCTAGCGAGAATGTCGCAGATACGAATCCGGATTTTCCTTCGGAAAATCCGGAAGAAGAAAAAAGAAAGTTCGCCTGCCTGTTTTTAATTATTAAGCAATTCAAAATATACATGAATAAAAATTATGATAACCTGGAGCAATTAGCTAATATCAAAACCCCTGATGAGTTACTTAATTTATTAGAGGTTTCTCCCAGTTCTTTAATTGCAATGGTTGAAAATCCACAATACGAAACATTTCATATTCCTAAAAAAGCGGGAGGGTACAGATGCATTGATGCACCCAGTGAAGATTTAAAAAGGGTTCAGCAAAAACTTGCCTCACACCTATCCTATTTCTTTATAAACTTTCAGACAAGGTCAGTCATGGGATTTGTTCCTCATTACAAAGGGATAAATAATCCTGCAGGAATAGTTGAAAATGCAAAACGACACATTGGACAACCAATTGTATTGAATATTGATGTCGCCGATTTTTTCCCATCTATAAAAATATCGAGCATCAAAAAAATGTTTATGCAAAAGCCATTTAGTTTCAATGATGAGCTTGCTCACCTATTAGCACTACTTACCTGTTACAAAGGAAAATTACCACAAGGCGCACCCACTTCACCTATACTTTCTAACTTTTTTCTTCTGCGCGCTGATTTAAAAATTGAAAGAATAATGAAAAAAAGGGAGCTAAATTATACCCGTTATGCAGATGACATTACGCTTTCTGGTTTTCTTTTCCCTCAAGATAAATTGCCTGACATCGTGCAAGAAATTCTCACACCTTTTGGACTTCGACTGAATGAAAAAAAAATTCGTTACCAAACTTTTATTGGCCGACAAGAAGTTACAGGCATCAAAGTAAATGTAAAGTTGAATTTAGATCGTCGATATATTCGACGTATTAGAGCAATTCTTCATTGCTGGGATATAAAAGGAATAGAATATGCAGCAACAGTTTTCCAAAAACGAAAAATTAATAACGCATTGGAATTTATGAGTACAATACGTGGTATGATTGCGCACGTGGGCAATGTAAGGGGAAAAGACGATACTATCTTTTTAAGATTTCATGAAAAGTTCAATAGTCTATCAATTTTTGAAGAAATGAAAGTAGTGGCTATGTAAAAAAGGGCAAAAAAATTATTTAAAATAGTTTTCATTCTTAGCTGAAAATAACCAGTTTTTCAGCAAACATTTAGGGAATAAATAAACAAGCAAGTTTTAATTGAAAAAACTCTTGTTCCTACTTTCACCTGTATTGGTCAACATATAACGCAAGGAGATTTCGAATCCACCGCGTGATCTACTTGCCACAGTCAAACCAGATAAATTAACATCGTAGCTAAGACCAATTCGAAAGGAACTAATTTCATAACCAGCCACAACATTCACAGCATCGCCAACACGGTAATAACCTCCTAATACAATTGCAGCAGGTTGTTTTCTTCCAGTATAATGTGACGCGTTCTGCATCCAATACTTGACTAACATTCCCGCATTAATTTCATGATGGGGACCTTGAATCATTACAACATAACCTGGCTCAAGTACGAGACTGTAATTTTTTATTCCTATCTCAGCATTTCCATGTGCTACAAATTTCATTGGAAGCTTCAAGTCGCTATTGCCGTAAAATGTGTAAACAGGTGTATTTAGATGTTGCGCTGCAAATCCAACAGTAAAATTCATTGCATCATTTGAACTAATTGTAGCGTGACCTTTTCCAAAAAACCAAGCAACGCCGGCTCCTAAATCGGCGTATGTTCGATTCGAAAAAGTAAGTGGCTCCAAGGAGGGCGCAGTAGCATCAAGGTATCCACTTATATACTGATTATCCCAATTCAATTTATCATAGGTTAAACTTCGTTGTCCAAATCCACCATAAATTCCTGCTGAAATTAAATTTCTATTATCTACAGCAAGCACACCAGAAAGATGCAATTGACCAGTTGTAGTTCCCATTCCCCCATCGCCAGCTTTATCAGAAAAAACGTTCAACCCTACTCCCAAATGATTTCCATTCTTTTTTTTCATGAAAGCTAAATCAGTGCAAAAGTTAAAAGTTTTGAATGGATTACTACTTACACTTCTCCATTGGTCTTTGTAATTAACAATTGCCATAAACTCGTGCGACAATGCAGTTTGAGCGGGATTTAATAGCAATGGCATCTGCGAAAGCTGAGAGAAATGAATATCCTGCCCAGAAGAAATCAACGACAACAAAGAAAAAGAAGTAATTATAAAAAATATTTTATTTTTTTTCATTT
>Ga0214919_10000885_pt1 | contig 50737 bp, 50 predicted proteins | sample LL1503_MetaG_FD_177994 | JGI IMG/M metagenome (GOLD analysis project Ga0214919, IMG submission 177994) | Freshwater microbial communities from Lake Lanier, Atlanta, Georgia, United States - LL-1503 | ecosystem: Environmental > Aquatic > Freshwater > Lake | place: USA: Georgia | collected...
CCCTTAAAGGCCAAGTGGGGCCAGCCTTTGGTGGTTGAAAACAAGCCTGGCGCGGGCGGTACGATTGGCATGGACGCGGTGGCCAAGGCCGCGCCCGATGGTTACACGCTGGGCATCGGCTTCAATGGCCCGATTGCGTTTGGCCCTGTCATGTTCAAGAAGATGCCTTATGACCCGGCCAAGGACTTGCTGCCCATTGTGTTGACCACTTCGCAACCCAATGTGTTGGCCGTGCCCGCCAACCACCCGGCCAACAATTTGCGCGAGTTTGTGGCCTGGGCCAAGTTGCAGGGCAACAAAGTCAGTTATGCCTCGGTAGGGCTGGGAAGTTCTTCGCACTTGTCTATGGAGTTGCTCAAAACCACCGCGGGTTTTGAGGCCACTCATGTGCCTTTCAATGGTTCCCCTCCAGCTGCCTTGTCGGTCGCGCAAAGTGAAACGCAAGCCTTGCTGGCGGTCGAGCCGGCCTTGTTGTCACTCGTTCAAGGTGGGCGTCTGAAATTGATTGCGGTCACCAGTCCACAGCGTCTGCCTTCGAGGCCTGATTTGTTGACGGTGGCCGAGTCAGGCTTTGCGGGATTTGATGCCTTGGCCTGGAACGGTTTGTTCGCGCCGACCGGCACGCCGCTGGATGTGGTCAACCGCATCAACGCCGATGTCAATGCGGCCATGAACGACGCTGCTTTCAAGCAGAACATGGCCAAGCAGGGCTTGATCATCGGTGGCGGAACAGCGGCCAAATTCAAGGCCTTCATTGACAGCGAGTCCCGCAAATGGGGCGCCATCATCACCAAGGCCGATATCAAGCTGGATTGATCAGGCGCTTCAGGCACCGCTCCCTGCTGTATTAGCTTATTGCGCTGCTTGGCACAGTGACTGTGTGGCTTGCTGATGCGTTGCTGCAAAAGGCCCGCTCGCAAGGGCCTTGCCAAAAAGGCTTTGTTGAGCCGCATGCAGCGCTGTTGAAATCTCGCCGCGTTCCATCGCACGGGTGTTGGCTTCGCGGGCTTGCTTGAGCAGCATGTGGATTTGCGCTTCGTCGTCCCGGCGTGAGGCGACGTGTTCAAGGCCTGTGGCTTGCCAGCGCTGGGCCAATCGCGCTGCGGCGCAAGAGGCATCACGGGCCAGCAAGTCAAAGCGGGTGGGACGGTAACGCTGGATGCCGCCGATCAAGGGCGCAATTTGGTCGCCCATCACCCCTCTGGCCACAGCCCGTCGGACCGGCGAGTGCGCCACATAAATCGATCCATCCGGCCCGATGCTGGTGACAGCAATGGATTCTTCGCGCCCTTGCGCAAACCAGCGCAATTGACCGGTTTGGCGGTCGAGCAGGCCCATGCCGAATTGGGTGCCGATTTGTGACCGGCCCAGTTGTCGACCTGCCCCCACGCTGACGACCACGCCATTGGCCACGATGGTGGGGGTCAGTGCATTGAAATTGCTAAAACCTGGATACGCATCGAGCTGGGCTCGCCAGACTACGCGCCCTGATGTCCCGGCATTGTGCAGCTTGAAAATATCAGATTTGGTGACGGCAAACATCTCATCGCCATCGGCGGCTACCGCCACGGATGCAGCCACTTGGTCGCCCACATTCAAGCGCCACAACTCCTTGAAGTGGCGGTCCAGTGTGATGACGTTGCCGTTGTCATCCGAGACCACCACATAACGACCGTTGGCCGACAGCGTAGGGGTGGAGCCGGTGCCACCAGAAAAATAAAATTGATGGGCTATTTGCAAACTGCGTTGGCCATTGGCAGAAGATTGCAGGCGCAATCGGTACAGTGCGCCGTTAGCCGATACGCCATCGGTTTTACCATCCTGTGCATCGGGTGCAGTGGCCGCTATGACGATGCTGTCATCGCTCGGGTCGACCGCATAGTAATTGGCCACATTCACGCCATTGCCATAAATGACATCAAGGATGGTGTCAAAGAGGCCCAGTCCGTCATCGGTATTGCCAAAAGCAGCAGTCGTTTCGCGGTTGGCCAAGCGGGCCAAAAATTTTGGAATTCGCGCCTCGATACGCGCTGCGGGCGCACCGGGTAACTGAAAGGGCTGGGTCAACAAAGGTGAGCCGGTTTTGCGGTCAAACAGGCTGACCCAGCCGTCCATGCTGACGGCCACCAACGCGTCTGCGTTAGGCATGTAGTTCATGCCCCACATGTGGGTTTGCGAGCGTTTGCCGGGCACTACAGGTGGCAGTTTCAGTCCCGTGGGGACGCTCCAAACGGTGGAGCCATCAGGACGCAGTGCCATGGCCGTGGTGTAGGTGCTGTGGTAGATCACTTGCTGTCCGGGATGCGCAGGATCGTTCAGCACGAGTGGGGCACCGGCGCCCGCCCCTTTGCCGGGGATGGCCCAGCGACGCTTGCCCGTGACGCGGTCCAGCGCGACCAACGATACCTCTTCGGGGCTCCAGCTGGGTGAAAAGTACAAATTGCCTGCGTTGTCAAAAGTCGGCCCCTCGGCAATGTAAAAACCGGTTTCTGCAACCCAATCGGCTTCAAAGGTGGGTGCAATCGCGGTCCAAATTTCATCGCTGTTGACCGTGTTGACATGCATGGTGTGAAACGCATCGGGCGCAGGCAAAACCGCAGAAGCGGGCGGTCCAGCCTCTCTGACGCCTTGAGGCGTCCAAAGTGACAAGGGCGGTGTTGGAAATGAACGTACTTGGGGCAGGGCGGTCAGCCAGAACCAAAACACCACGGCCGCTGCGGACACAAACAGCACCAAGCCGAGGAGTAAATAACGAAGGCGTTTGCGCATGGCTTACCGATCACGTGTTTGTCGAATGCGTTTGCCTTGCAAGGACAAACTCGGTGGGCTGAAAGCGACGTAAGCGCCAACGCATGTACATCGTACTCCAAGGCCAATTGGTGCTGTTGCGCCCGTTACGGTCCAAAAAGTAGCTGGTACAACCGCTGTTCCAGACGGTGCTTTGCAAGGCGGCTTGCACTTGTTGGTTGTAAAGGGTCAAACGCGCGGGGTCGACATCGATCCGCGACAAATCATGTTGGCGTGCAAACTTCAATGCGGACTGGATGAATTGAAGTTGGGCTTCGATCATCACAAACGCCGATGAAAAGGTATAGAGGTTGGGTCCGAAAGTCAAAAACAGGTTGGGGCAATCGGGCAGCATTGTGCCCAGATAGGCTTGTGCAGCGCCTTGCCATACAGCGGTCAGTTTTTGACCGGACGCGCCCACAATGGCGTTGGCAATGGGTGGGTGAGCAACCTCAAAGCCGGTGGCGAAAATGAGGACATCGACTTGCGCGCTTCGGCCTTCCTTGTCCATGATCTGGTTGCCTTGGATTTCGCGGACACCCTCCATCACGGTGACATGTGTTTGGGCCAAGGTCCGGTACCAGGTGTTGGACAACAAAATGCGCTTGCAACCCAGCGCAAAGTTGGGGGTGAGCCTTTGACGAAGGCTCGGGTCTTTCACGCTTCGCTCTAAATTTTTAAGGCCAAGCTTTTGCAAGCGTTTAACGAAAAAGGGAAAGCGCAAACCGCTGTTGAGCAATTCAAATTGGAGGTACAAGGCTTTGCGCAACAAGGCTTGTAACCAAGGATGACGTGAAAAACGATCTTGCCAATCCGCAGAGATGGGGCTGTCCATTTTGGGCAAAACCCAAGTTGCCGTGCGTTGAAACAAGGCGAGGCTTGCCACTTGCTTGGCGATCTCAGGCACGAACTGAATGGCCGACGCGCCCGTTCCAATCACTGCAACGCGTTGGCCTTTCAAGTCAATGCTGTGGTCCCATTGTGAAGAGTGGAATTGACGACCAGTGAAGGTGTCCAAGCCAGGGATGGCGGGGTGTATGGGGACATGCATCGGACCGCTGGCCATGATCACAAAGCGGGCAGTAAACAGGCCGCTGTTGGTTTGTAAATGCCAGCATTGCTGGGGTTCATGCCAGCGGGCTTCAAGCATGTGTATGTTCAGTTTGACTTTATCGAGCACTCCAAACTGGCGTGCAGTGTCAACCGTATAGGTTTTGATCTCCTCTTGCTTGGCAAACAAGCGACTCCAGCGCGGATTGGGTGCAAAACTGTAGGAGTAGAACGCTGCGGGCACATCGCAACCGCAGTCAGGGTAGGTGTTGTCGCGCCAGACGCCGCCAATCTCGGAGGCTTTTTCAAGCACCACAAAATCAGACCCCATTTGCTTTAACTTGATGGCCGAGCCGATGCCCGCAAAGCCTGCACCCACCACGATGACTTCATAAAGATGAGGGATGCTTTCAGTCATGGACCATGGGTTGTGGGGTTGTACGTTTCAAGAAAAAGAGAAATGGTCTTTGTCTATTTGCATCACTGACTGTGTCGAAGCCAAAGCGGCTTTGCGGTGGCCGTGGGTGCGCGGTAGCAAGCGGGCAAAGTAAAACTCGGCCGTCTGGATTTTGGCGCGGTAGAACTCGGGGGACTCGGCGCCTTGGCCTTTGTCCAGCTGTGTTTGAGCGGCGGCAGCTTGTTGAGCCCAGGCCAGCGCCATCATCACATAGCCGCTGTACATCAGGTAGTCGACACTGGCCGAGCCGACCAATTCGCGGTCCTTGGGGGCACGCAGCATGATGGCCAAGGTCATCACATTCCACTCCAATGCTTTGCGTGCCAGGCTGCGTGCCATGGCGCCCAGGGGTCCCGATTTGAGCAGATAGGGCTTGGCAAATTTCAGCATCTCTGCAGCGTAGTCCCGCACACATTGGCCCTTGCTGGCCAAAAGCACTTTGCGGCCCAGCAGGTCCAGCGCCTGGATGCCGGTGGTGCCTTCGTACAAAGTGGAGATGCGGGCATCCCGTGCGTTTTGTTCCATGCCGTAATCTTTCACATAGCCGTGGCCGCCATACACTTGGATGCCCAGGTTGGCCGCTTCCAGGCCAAGTTCCGTTAAAAATCCTTTGAGGATGGGGGTGAAAAATCCCAAATGCAAGTCGCTGGCTTTGTAGCCGGCTTCATCACCCACCGTGCCTGCATGGAACATGTGATCGGCAATTTTGAGCGCGTCGTACACCATGAAGCGGCCGCCCTCTGCGATGGCTTTTTGCGTCAGCAGCATGCGCCGCACATCGGGGTGCCAGATCAGGGCATCGGCTTTGTGTTGCGGCTCTTTTTTGCCCGACAAGGCGCGCATGGAGCGGCGCTCTTTGGCATAGGGCAGGGAGCCTTGGAAGGCCGCTTCGGCATGACAAACGCCCTGGATCGCAGTACCGATGCGGGCGGTGTTCATGAAGGTGAACATGGCTTCCAGACCCTTGTTGGGCTCAGAAATCAAAAAGGCTTTGGCCCCATCAAAATGCAATACCGATGTGGCCGATGCGCGAATGCCCATCTTGTGTTCAATCGAGCCGCAGAGGACACCATTGCGCTCAGTCAATTGGCCTTCGGCATCGACCAGGACTTTGGGCACCACAAACAGCGAGATACCGCGAGTACCCTCGGGCGCATCGGGCAACCGTGCCAACACGATGTGAATGATGTTGTCCGTTAAATCGTGTTCACCGGCAGAGATGTAGATTTTGGTGCCGGTCATGGCGTAGCTGCCATCGGGTTGTGGCACCGCTTTGGTGGTGATTTGCGCCAGATCGCTGCCGCATTGCGGCTCAGTCAGGCACATGGTGCCGCACCATTCGCCCGACACCAGTTTGGGCAGGTACTGGTGCTTTTGCGCTGTGGTGCCATAGCGCAGCAAAGTGTTGATGCAACCCACGCTCAAGCCGGGGTACATGGAGAACGCCCAATTGGCGGTGCCCATCATTTCGGCTTTGAATAAATTCAAAGAGGCCGGCAGTCCTTGTCCGCCGTATTCGGCCGGAAAGGAAATGCCCTGCCAACCCCCTGCTTGGTATTGTGCATAGGCCTCTTTGAAGCCTGCAGGCGTGGTCACCACCCCTTGGTCATGGTGACAACCTTCGCTGTCGCCTGAAGCATTGAGGGGTGCGAGCACGTCTTCACACAATTGCGCAGCGCCTTCCAAAATGGCGTTGACGGTGTCGACATCGGCGTCGTTGCCGCCGGGCAAGCTGGCATAGTGCTTGGGAAAATCCAGTACTTCGTTCAAGAGAAAGCGCATGTCGCGCAGCGGGGCTTTGTAAGTGATCATGGGATGAAAAGGTAATGGGGTAATGGGGTAATGGGGTAACGGGGTAATGGGGTTCAGCGCTCGAGGATGGCCACAACGCCTTGTCCGCCTGCAGCGCAGATGGAGATAAGACCGCGGCCGCTGCCTTTTTGGGCCAGCATTTTGGCCAGCGTCGCCACGATGCGCCCGCCTGTTGCGGCAAACGGGTGACCTGCGGCCAAGGAACTGCCGTTGACATTGAGTTTGCTTTTGTCAATGGCGCCTAAAGGCTGGGCAAGGCCTAATTTGTTGAGGCAAAAAATCGGGTCTTCCCAAGACTTCAGCGTGCACAGCACCTGGGCTGCAAAGGCTTCGTGAATTTCGTAAAAGTCAAAATCCTGCAAGCTCAACTGAGCACGCGCGAGCATGCGGGGAACCGCGTAGGCGGGTGCCATCAGCAGCCCTTCTTTCTTGTCAAAGAAATCCACCGCGGCCACTTCACTGAACGTCAAATAGGCGAGCACCGGAAGCTGATGTGCCGCAGCCCAGGCTTCGCTGGCCAGCAATACGGCGGAGGCACCGTCGGTCAGTGGCGTGGAGTTGCCAGGGGTCAGTGTGCCCTGTTCGGGGCGCACTTTTTTGTCAAAGCAAGGCCGCAGGCTGCGTAATTTTTCAAGACTCAAATCGGCGCGTAAATTGTTGTCCTGGGTGACGCCTTTGTAAGGGGTCATCAGGTCGGTGAAGAAGCCGTCTTTAAAAGCGCGGGCCAAGTTCTGATGGCTTTGCAAGGCCAGTGCATCTTGGTCTTCGCGGGCGATGTCCCATTCCTGGGCCATCAATTCACAGTGTTCCCCCATGGCGTAGCCCGTGCGCGGTTCGCCATTGCGCGGTAAGGCCGGCTTGACCAGCATCTGGGGTCTGAACTGGCTCAGTGCCGCAAGCCGCTGAACGCTTGTTTTGGCGCGGCTGACCTGCAACAAAATTTTGCGCAATGCCTCGTTCAGGCCCATAGGTGCGTCAGAGGTCGTGTCCACGCCGCCCGCAATGCCGCATTCGATGTGACCCAAGGCAATTTTGTTGGCTACCAACATGGCCGCTTCAAGGCCCGTACCGCAGGCTTGCTGAATGTCGAAAGCGGGCGTCTCAGGCGCCAAGGTGGTGGACAGCACACTTTCTCGTATCAAGTTGAAGTCGCGAGCGTGCTTCATAACCGCACCACCCACGACCTCACCCAAGCGCTCGCCATGCAGATTGAATCGGTCCACCAAACCTTGCAGCGTAGCGGTCATCATGTCGTGATTGCTGGCGTTGGCATACACCGTGTTGGAGCGGGCAAACGGAATCCGATTGCCACCCAAGATGGCCACGCGGCGAATGGCGGGAGGAGCTTGTGTCATAGGTCGTGGGTATGAGGGTGCAGAAGGTCAAGCCAAGTTGTAACTCAGGCTGGCGCGAAGATGGGGTTTGTCGCCTTTGGCATTGCGAGCTTCAAACAATGCGTTGTGGGACAAATCGCCTTCAATGGCACGGGTAGTCCAGAGCGTGGGGCGTGCTGGCAAAAACAGTGGGGTCTTGAATTCGACGTGCACTTGCGCTTGTGCGATGGCGTGGCGCGGCAACATTGCCGACAAGGCGCGGGCCTGGGTCCACATGCCGTGCGCGATGGCCCGGCGAAAGCCAAAAATGCGGGCCGACAGCGCGCTGAGGTGAATGGGATTCAAGTCGCCCGAAATTCGGCCGTAGCGACGACCGATGCCACCGTCTGCTACAAAACTCGATTGCAGTGACAAGGGGTGGTCGTTGTTCAATGCGCTGGCATAGTCGGGGCCGACGGGATTTTTAACGCCCAGACGAAGCAGGGTTTGCGTGGCCTCCCACACCAGCTGGTCGTCTTTCAAAACGCGAAACTCGAGATTGAACACCTGGCCTTTGTCATGTGCCAGAAGCTGCCCCGTTTGCATTTCAACGCGCAACACATCACCAGCGTGTATCGGGGTGTGTTGCCGGACATGGTTCGCCAGGTGGACGGTGCCCATGGCAGGCCAAGGGCAGTAGCTGGACGCAAAGTACGCCATGGCCAAAGGAAAGGTGAGCATTTGCGGATAGAGCAGTGGCACGCCTTGGTCCGGCGTGCCGGCGCAGACCTGGGTATAAGCTGCCATGGACAGCGCGTCCAGTGTGACGGCAGGGCGAACATACACCACCGGCTCCAGAGATTCGACGGTGGCTGGACGTTTACGACTGGCCTGAAGCACAGCCATCAAGCCCGCCAAGGTGCTGGGGATCGACGTGATTTCGATGGTCGGAATCTGTGACACGGCTCAAGCGCCCATGATGCTTTGACCGCAGACACGCACCACGTTGCCTGTGACACCGCCCGACGCAGGCGAAGCCAACCAGCAGATCGCTTCGGCGACATCTTGCGGCAGTCCGCCTTGGCTCAGGGAATTCAGGCGACGCCCCGCTTCACGCATGGCAAAAGGAACCGCTGCCGTCATGGCCGTTTCGATGAACCCGGGGGCCACCGCGTTGATGGTGATGCCGTGCTTGGCCAAATGGGGCGCCGAACTTTGCACCATGCCCACCACGCCTGCTTTGGACAACGCGTAATTGGTTTGTCCCACATTGCCCGCGATGCCCGATATGGACGATACGCACACGATCCGCGCACCCCTGCGCAAGGCGCCCTTGTCAACCAGTGCCTCATTGATGCGCTCCTGCGTTGACAGGTTGATGTTGATGACCGAATCCCAAAAGTGTTCTTTCATGTTGGCAATGGTCTTGTCGCGGGTGATGCCCGCGTTGTGCACAACAACGTCCCAACCCCCATCGGCCAGCGCGGCTTGCACCAATGCCTGGGGCGCTTCAGGTGAGCCGATGTCCATGGCAAGGGCCTTGCCCGCAACTTGGCTGGCAATGGCATTCAAACTGTCTTGTGCCTGCGGGACGTCAAGGCAAATGACGTCGGCCCCTTCGCGTGCCATGACCTGCGCAATGGCTGCGCCAATGCCACGCGATGCACCGGTGACCAGCACTTTTTTACCGGCCAGTGGCTTGGCCCAATCAGCGGGTACCGTATGGGTGTCAACGACTTGACCCACCCGAATGACTTGCGCCGAGACATATGTGCTGCGAGGCGACAGCAAGAAACGCAGTGTGGATTCCAATTCGTCTTGAGCCTGTTCGGCGACATAAACGAGTTGAACCGTAATGGCTTTTTTGAGTTCTTTGGCGAGTGACCGGGTTAAACCCTCCAATGCACGTTGCACGGTGGCTTGCCGCGCAGTCGAACAGGCCTCTGGAGGCCGTCCAAGCACCACCACACGGCCACACGGCAAGATGGAGCGCGCGGCGTCATGGAAAAATTGATACAAAGCACCAGACTGTGTGCTGTCGGTCAAGCCCGTGGCATCGAAAACAAGGGCTTTGACTTTTTCGCCCGGCTGATCCTCATGACCCCAACGACCCGTCATGAGGCCCGCATGGTTGGCCGCACCCATCCAATGCGGCAATTGCCGGTGGGCCAAGGTGTGGGCCCCTATGGATTTAAAGATCTGAGCCAATGCCGGCAGCAAAGCCGAATCAGTCGTCCCCCCCACCAGAATGGTGCCACGGACCACAGGCTGTCCGGCCTCATAGCGCTCCAATACCCAGGGCTTGGGCAGCCCCAGAGTTTCGGTCAGCTTGCCGCCCCATGGCGAATTGACAAAGTTCAGATAGGAGTCGCTCATTCAGATTCGATTCTGTAGAAAAGTGGACAAGTTAGACAAGGGCTCAAATACAATAAAAGAACGATCGTACTTTTTTCCATACACATCTGTCAAGTGATCCGCACAGAAAACAGAATCCTGAAAGGGTTGAAGGGGAGTTGCGGGGCTTACTGTGTGTTGCCAGCGCTTGCCCAGAACGTGGAGGTTGATTTTATGAAGCAGTTGCTGCACGGCGGTGATGATGCCCAAAGCGTCTTGGGATGGGCTGTTGGCAGTTGATGCAGTTGCCGGGTTGCTTGCAAGTATGCGCCATGCTCCTCTTCAAGCTGGTTAAAATCTGCCCCAACGGTCACCCCTTGTTTTGAGATTTTATGAAAACCCTGTTCACACTGGTAATCTTTTTCAATTTACAAGGCTGTACGATCTTGGCCATCGCGGATGCGGCAGGCTCAGCGGTCGTGTACGGTGCTAAAACGGCGGTGAATGTGTTGGATGCCGTGACACCCGACATCATCAACAAGAAAAAGAAGGAATAAAAAAAGGGGCATGAAGCCCCTTTTTTTTATATGCCCAACCAACCGTTGGTGCGTGCAAAATGCAGCGCTTGCGTTCGGCTGTTGACACCCAAACGTCTGAAGAGTCGCCAAAAGTGAACCTTCACCGTATGTTCGCTGATACTCAGCTTATCGGCTATGTCGCGATTGCTCAAACCTTGATCCAGCATCAAGATCAATTGTTTTTGACGCTTGGAGAGCTTGGTGGGCACGGGGGTTGCCGCGTCAGCGGTATCGGCAGCTTCGTCTGCGGGGAGCAAACTGCGCAAACCTTCAATGATCACGTTCGGATTACTGGCTTTTTCCAAAAAGAGGTCAGCGCCAGCTTCAAGACAAGCGGCCTCGTAATCACTGGCTTCTGAACCGGTGACGATGACCAAAGGGACGTCGGGGTATTTGGCCTTAATGGCATGCACACCAGACAAACCCAAGGTGTCTGGCAGTTTTAAATCCAGACAAAACAATTCAGGTATCCCCTGTCTTTCGACCGTGGAGTCGAGTACGTTCAGTTTAGGAACCGAAACTACCTTCAGTCCGGGACGAACTCTATGGACCAGCATAGTGATCGCATCACGCATGAGGGGGTGGTCATCAATGACGTAAACGGTCATGGTATTAAATTTAAATGAATCTTAAAGTTAAAGGATACCAGAGAACTGCTAAAAGCAGCAATCATAATTTAGCCGAAACTATCGATTAAATTGCTTTTTTTAATTTTTGCTGGTTTCACGCAACGAATTCAATGTTTCAGTGAGTTCTGCATGGCACGCAAGGGGCGGCATCTCGATCTGAGATTCCAGTGTCAAGAGTGCCGAAATTCCATTGTCAATCAGTTGCCCAATGACCAGGCCTGCATCCCGTGGAGACGTGAAGCCTCTGCTTTGCAGCATGATGGCGCCTTGAGGATCCACAAGTTTGAAGTAAAACTGGCCATCCTTTTCTCTGTATTGCTTGAAGCTTGCCGCTGTAGCTTTGGACACCTTGACATTTTTGGCTGTCACTGGCGTTGATAACGGCCTCAAGCCCACAGCCTGGCGCAATTCGGCCATGAATGCCGCCGATCTGATGCGGGCTTTTTCTGCGCCTGCGTTCAATATCTTTTCTACTTTGATCGGATTCTGGACCAGGTCTTCGTATGTGGCCCGCATGGGGGCTATTTCCCTGTCCACGCGCTCAAACAACAGTTGTTTGGCATCGCCCCAAGCAATGCCTTCAGAAAATGCTTTGGCCATTTGAGCCGTTTCTTCGGCATTGGCAAAGGCTTGGTAGATTTGAAACAGTGCTGAGCCTTCAGTGGCCTTGGGCTCACCGGGTGCACGAGAGTCCGTGACAATGCCATTGATTTGTTTGCGAATTTGCGCACGAGGGGCAAAAAGGGGAATCGTGTTGTCGTAGCTTTTACTCATCTTGCGGCCATCAAGGCCAGGCAAAAGCGCAACGGATTCTTCAACCACGGCTTCGGGCAGCACAAAGTGCTCCCCATACAAATGGTTGAAACTGGCCGCCATGTCGCGTGCCATTTCAATGTGTTGAATCTGGTCGCGACCCACGGGCACTTTGTGCGCCTTGAACATCAAAATGTCGGCACCCATCAGTACTGGGTACATGAACAAACCAGCGGTCACATCCGCGTCGGTGTCATGGCCGGCTGCGTGGTTTTTGTCAGTGGCCGCCTTATAGGCGTGTGCCCGGTTGAGCAGGCCTTTGCCGGTGACGCAGGTCAATAACCAAGTGAGTTCAGGAATTTCAGGAATGTCCGATTGCCGGTAAAAAGTGACTTGCTCGGGGTCCAAACCCGAGGCGATCCAGCTGGCGGCAATTTCCAATGTGGATCTTTGGATGCGCGATGGCTCATCGCATTTGATCAAGGCATGGTAGTCAGCTAAGAAGTAAAAACCCTCTGTTGCGGCGTTCTTGCTGGCTTGCACGGTAGGGCGTATGGCGCCGACATAATTGCCCAAGTGGGGTGTGCCGGTGGTGGTGATGCCGGTCAAGACGCGGGTGCGTTCAAATTTCATGGTGTTCACAAATGCAGCGAGAAATAATTTAGCGAAGCCACTGGGCTAGGGGTGACAAGACCCCTTCGATCAAGCCGAAAGTCAAGTGCATCAGGGGTTGCATCCACAAGGCGCTCACCACGCCGGTGATGACTAAACCCATGACGATGAAAAACCCCCAGGGCTCGATGCGAGAAACCCAAACCGCTTGCCGCCAAGGCAACAGCCCCACCAGGATGCGGCCGCCGTCCAGTGGGGGCAAAGGAAATAAATTGAAGACAAACATCACGACGTTGGTGAGCATGCCTGCTTTGCACATTTCAATAAAGAAGCGCTCCGTCAGGCCGTTGCCAACCAACAGATACAGGACCACGCCCCAAACCAGGGCTTGAAAAAGATTAGAAGCCGGCCCCGCCAAGGCAACCCAGATCATCTGACGCTTGGGATTGCGAAGTCGATCAAAGCGAACCGGAACCGGTTTGGCGTAGCCAAACAAAAATGCCCCGCCCGTACTGAAATACAGCAGCAATGGCATCAAGACGGTGCCTATGGGGTCAATGTGCGGAAAGGGGTTCAGGGTCACTCGCCCCATCATGGCGGCCGTGTTGTCGCCGAAATACAGTGCGGCGTAGCCATGCGCCGCTTCATGCAATGTGATTGCAAAAATCACGGGCAGCGCGTAAATGAGAACAGTTTGAATCAGGTTTGAGATATCCACGTGTCCATTGTCTCAGATGCCAAGGTCTTAAAGTCCGAGTCGAGCGATGTTGCCTTGCCCGAGGCGCAGAATAACTGGGCTGTCACCGCACAAGTCGACCACGGTGGTGGGCGCAAGCGCACAGGCTCCAGAGTCAATCACGCCTGCAATCTGATGTTCCAGTTGTTGTCGAATCTCTTCGGGGTCGTTCAAGGGCTCTTGCGCGCCAGGCAAGATCAAGGTGGTGGCGAGCAAGGGTTCTGCGTGAAAAGTCAGTAGTTGTTGCAGAACGGCATGCTCTGGCACACGCAGTCCGATGGTTTTTCGTTGCGGGTGACTGACGCGGCGTGGCACTTCTTTGGTGGCTTCCAGAATAAAAGTAAAAGCACCGGGTGTGGCTTGCTTGATCAAGCGAAATTGCCGATTGTCGACTTTGGCATAGTTGGCCAATTCGCGCAGATCTCGGCACAACAGTGTCAAGTGGTGTTTGTCATCGACCCCGCGCACGCGGCGGAGTTGATCGGCTGCGGCTTTGTCGTCCAAATGGCAGACCAACGCATAGCTGGAGTCGGTCGGAACAGCCAAAACACCCCCTTGCTTGAGAAGTGCGACGGCTTGCTTGAGCAGGCGAGTTTGTGGGTTGTCAGGATGGACTGTGAAAAACTGTGCCATGGCGCATTTTGAGTGGCAATCAGGACTCGGCAGGCTGAACCGTGACGCGACCTTCACGAACTGTGAGCCAGGCGCCCAAGGCGCCGCAGAGGGTCACCAAGCCCATACCCACCAATGTCCATTGGTCGGGGACATGGTGAAAGACAAGCCATCCGCCCAGCAGGGCAAAACCGATTTGAGCATAAAGAAAGGGGGTTAATGTGGCTGCAGGAGCGCGCATGTAAGCCAAAATCAAAAAGAAATGACCTACTGTGGCCAGGAAGCCCATGATGACCAGTTGCGCCCACAAGGTCCAGTCCTGCGGCATCTCCCAGACAAAAGGAAGTGCCAGTGTGGCCAAGCCGGTGCCGATCCAGCCCGTGTATAAATGCATGGTCATCGGGTCTTCGGTCCGTGCCATCTTGCTGGTCAGAACTTGAAAGCCAGAGTTGGTGGTGACCAGAATCACAGGCAATATGACCGTCCAGTCAAAATGCTGGCTGCTTGGTCGAATGATCACCAAGGTGCCAATGAAGCCGCCAATCACCAAACACCATCGAAGAGCTGAAACTTTTTCACCCAAGGATTTAGTGGCCCATAAAGTGATCACCAAGGGCGCCATCAACACGATGGACGTGAACTCCGCAACCGGCATGTATTTGAGGCTGAAAAAGGCCAATAAACTGCTGCAAAAAAGCAGAAACCCTCGCAACATTTGGAACCGAGGATGTTGGGTCTGCAAAATGCGCATGCCACGGGTTGGGAGTACCACCAAGGTGGTGGCCACCGCTTGGAACAAGTACCGAAACCACAAAGCCATCAGCAAGGATAAGCTGGCGCTGATGTGTTTGGTGGTGGTGTCCAGCATTGAAAAACAGGCTACCGCGAGCAAACCAAAACCGATACCTGCAAGTACCTTGTTTGCTTGAAGGGTCACTGAATACGATCAGCTAACAGTGCCCAAACGGGAGTGAGTTGGCTAGGCAAAAAGGGCAAGCTGCCCAAATCAGTGTGGCTTTCATCGGGACTGTGAAAGTCGCTCCCACGGGATGCAGACAAGCCAAATTCCAAAGCGGTAGAGGCATAGCGCTGGGCTTCAGCCGCAGTGTGGCTGCCCGTTACAACCTCCACAGCTTGGCCTCCGTGGTTTTTGAATTCGGTGAACAAAGCGTATTCTTCGTTGGGTGTGAATCTATAACGTGCCGGGTGGGCGATCACCGCAATACCTTGTGCGTGAGTGATCCACTGCACAGCATCTTTTAAACTAGCCCAGCGGTGGGCCACAAAACCGGGCTTGTTCTCGGTCAAAAAGCGGCGAAACACCTCCGACGTGTCCTGGCAAACGCCCGACTCGACCAGGAATCGGGCAAAATGGGTTCTTGAGATCAACTCCGGGTTGCCGGCGAACTTCAAGGCGCCCTCATAAGCGCCGTGGATGCCCACTTTGGCCAAGCCATCTGACATTTCACGGGCGCGTTCTTCTCGCCCGCCGCGGGTTTGTTTCAAACCTTGTGCCAAGGTGATGTTGTGATGGTCAAAGCCCAAACCCACAATGTGAACCGTTTTTCCGGCAAAAGTCACGGAAATTTCAGTGCCAGTCAGGTAGGGCATATTCAGCGCTTTTGCTGCTGCCAAAGCACGGTCCTGCCCACCGATTTCATCATGGTCAGTGAGTGACCAGAGTTCCACGCCATTTGCTTTGGCGCGTGGCGCCAGTACTTCAGGGGTAAGGGTACCGTCTGAAACGACAGAATGGCAATGCAGATCTGCATTCAGTTGGGAATTGAGCATTGTTTTCACAGGTTCATTTTAAACCCTGATGTCCGCAGGTGCCTCCAGCGTCGGATAATGTCCCCTTTAGTGGAGTGCCCCATGGCTTTGATGATCACTGATGAATGCATCAATTGCGATGTGTGTGAGCCCGAGTGCCCCAACCAGGCGATTTATTTGGGGCTGGAGATTTATGAAATTGATCCGGCCAAATGCACTGAATGCGTAGGGCATTTTGATGAGCCTCAATGCGTGCAGGTTTGTCCTGTGGCCTGTATACCGTTGAACCCTCAGCACATTGAAGCGCAAGAAACCTTATGGGCCAAGTACCGCCGATTGCAAAATCAAGCTTCGGCAGAGGGCGGCACTTGAAGTGTGAGGGGTTGGGGTGGTTTAGGACGTGGCGGTTTGCTGGTATGGATCTGAAGCATGGCTTTTTCCATATCGCCAGACAGCAATTGGGCAAGGGCCTTGACCGATCGTGTGATGCTGTCTTCGATGCCCCGGCGCTGTTCGGGGGATGGCTTTTTCAAGACCCAGTGCACGACTTCTGATTTTTCACCGGGGTGACCTATGCCAATGCGCAACCGCCAATATTCGGCCGAGCCCAATTGCGCATGGATGTCTCTCAAGCCGTTATGGCCCGCATGGCCGCCACCTTTTTTCAGCTTCGCTTGGCCAGGCTCAATGTCCAATTCATCGTGTGCGACCAGAATTTCATCGGGTTGGATTTTGAAGAATTTGGCCAAGGCCCCAACCGATTTACCTGAGAGGTTCATGAAGGTTTGCGGCGCTAAGAGCCAGACGGTCTGCCCCTGAACTTGGGTACGCGCAACCAAACCCCAATAACTTTTATCGGGGACTAAATTGACCTTGAGCTCCCGTGCAACGGCATCTAGCCACCAAAAACCGGCGTTATGACGGGTGGCTTCGTATTCAGCGCCGGGGTTGCCCAGGCCAACAATCAGTTTAATCATGGGAGATCATTATCTGTGCTCCGCATGAAAAACGGCCCGCAAAAGCGAGCCGTTTTTCATAGAGGCGAAAAATTACTTCTTTTTGCCTTTGGCCGGCGCAGCATCTGCAGGTGCTGCGGCAGGGGCTTCTACTTCTACAGGCGGCGTCACGACAGCCACCAGGACAGGGTTGGCTTTGCCATGGGTGACGACTTTGACGCCTTTAGGCAAAGCAATGTCGTTAACGTGCAATGAAACGCCTTTTTGCAGAGCGGACAAATCCACGTTGATGAATTCTGGCAAATCGGCGGGCAGGCAAGCCACTTCGATTTCATTGGCCACATGCGTGATCAAGCACTTGTCTATCTTGAATGCAGGGGACTCTTCTTCACCGCTGTAATGCAATTGCACTTTCATGTGCAAAACGGTGTCGGCTTCCACGCGCTGGAAGTCAATGTGAAGGACCAATTGCTTGAAGGGGTGCATCTGGTAGTCACGCAGCAGTACATTGCTGGACTTGCCGGCCACTTCCATCTCCATGATGGAGCCGTGGAAGGACTCTTTCTTCAGGGCGTGCCACAGGGCGTTGTGGTCGAGTTCGATCAACTGGGGCTGATGGTTACCGCCATAGACGATGCCGGGTGTACGGCCAGAATTGCGCAGACGGCGGCTCGCACCCGTGCCTTGCAATGAGCGCTCAAAAGCGACGAATTTCATAACTAACTCCTGACAAAGAGTCCACCGCGACCAGTGTGACTCTGATTAAAAAAGGTCTGCGAGTCCGTCGGACCTGCAGACCTGGGACGTGCTCTTGGGTTTTAATCCGAGAACAAACTCATGACCGACTCACCTGTAGCAATGCGCGCAATCGTTTCAGCGATCAGCGGTGCCACTGAGAGTTGGCGAATTTTGGTGCAAGCGGCAGCCGATTGTGACAAGGGGATGGTGTTGGTGACAACCACCTCATCCAGGGCGTCGCCTTTGGCGATACGGTCGATGGCAGGACCCGAAAAAATAGGGTGCGTGCAATAGGCGTAAACTTTTTTGGCACCGCGGTCTTTCAGGACTTCGGCGGCTTTGACCAAGGTGCCTGCAGTGTCAATCATGTCATCCATGATCACGCAGTTGCGGCCTTCGATCTCGCCAATGACGTGCATGACTTCACTGACGTTGGCTTTGGGACGGCGTTTGTCGATGATGGCCAGATCGCAATCGAGTTGCTTGGCCAGAGCCCGTGCACGGACTACGCCACCCACGTCAGGGGAAACCACTATCAAATCGTCATAGTTTTTTTGTCGCAGATCGCCCAGCAAAACGGGCGATGCATAAATATTGTCAACGGGGATATCGAAAAAGCCTTGAATCTGATCTGCATGCAAGTCCATGGTCAGCACGCGATCAACACCGACCGCCTGAATCATGTTGGCCACAACTTTGGCCGAAATCGGCACGCGGGTAGAACGAGGACGGCGATCCTGTCTCGCATACCCAAAATAGGGAATGACGGCGGTGATTCGCTCAGCAGATGCGCGCTTGAGCGCATCGACCATGATCAGCAATTCCATCAAGTTTTCGTTGGTGGGCGCACAGGTGGACTGGATCACATACACATCACGTGCACGCACGTTTTGCTTGAGCTCGACGGTCACTTCGCCGTCAGAAAAGCGACCAACGTCGGCCGAACCCAAGTTGATACCCAGGTTGCTGGCGATGTCGGCGGCCAGCACAGGATTGGCATTGCCTGTGAAAACCATGAAGTCGGGAATAGGAGGAGACGAAGGCTGCATGAGCATTTCAGCGATCAAAAAAATGGGCCTGTACGAACGAACGTATTTGGCAGGGGAAGAAGGACTCGAACCTTCGCATGCTGGAATCAAAATCCAGTGCCTTAACCAACTTGGCGACTCCCCTACACAGGTAGGTTGCCGAAAGCAACTTACCGTTAATTGTCGCTGGTTGCCCAACCCGATAAAGGGTGAACAGCCAAATTGCTGCAAACTCGAACTTGGCAATTTGCGAGATCAGGATCTTGCTGCCAAATTTGACCTTGCGGCAATAGCGCAAACACTGCACTGCCAGAGCCAGTCATTTTGCCATTAAGCCCTTGAGCGGCAAGCCGTTCGATGGCATGTCTGACAGGGGGGCAAATTTGCTCGGCTATAGCTTGCAAATCATTATGACCGAAGTCATAAGGCGTTCTTACTAAGCCATCGATTGTAGCAGGTTTCGTATCCCGTTTCAGTCTGGGATCTGCAAAAATAGGGGCTGTTTCCAAACCAATTTCCGGCTTGATCACGACAAACTGGGCATGAGGCAAGGGGATGGGACTTATTTTGTCGCCAATCCCTTCAACCCAAGCATTTTGGCCTTGCAGAAAAAAAGGGACATCTGCACCCAGCTTCACACCGAGGGTCGCCAATTGCTGGGTGCTTAGCCGCAATCCCCACAGACGATTCAGTGCCAACAGGCAGGTGGCGGCATCGGAGGAGCCTCCGCCCATACCGGCCTGCGCAGGTATTTCTTTTCGAACGCTGATGTGCACCCCCCAAGCGCAGCCGGTTTCTGCCTGCAAGAGGTGTGCTGCTTTTGTGATCAGATCATCTTTGGGCAATGCGAAAGTCAAGTCTTCCCTGTCGATCTGTCCGCCAGATCGACGCTCGAAGTGCAAGGTGTCTTGCCAATCGATCAGCATGAAAACGGATTGGAGCAGGTGATACCCATCTGGGCGTCGTCCCGTGATGTGCAGAAATAAATTCAATTTGGCAGGAGCCGGAACGTCGAAAAGTGACTTCATTTCAAGGCTCTAAGATCAAACGCAGGGACACGGCTGGCTGGGTCGATGTGGGGGGTTTTTGAACGTTCAGTCGACCTTCTTGAACGAGACTCAGGTCAGCTACCCAACCCGGGGACTCGGTGGGACGTGATTGCAGCCAATCAATCAGTGCCATGATGGGCAAAGTCGTTCCTGTGAATTGAATCAGCAAGGCATCCAAGGAATTGTTTTGCCAAGTTTGCCCCCCTTGTTCCAGCCGGGCAAGACCGGGCTCCCATTGAAGAATGGCTAACTGACTTCCGAATGGATTGAACAGCTTGAGCTCACCACTTTGCTGCTGACTTTTCAGTTCGAACCCAGCACTCAAGGATTGAGGCGGGGTGCTGGCAATCTGCAGGGACAGTCGACCCGACCTGAAAAACTCAGTGGAAGACAGAACTTGCGCGGGTCTCGAGGCACAGGCAGTCACGGCCATCCATCCGATTGCCGTCAATCCTTGCCAGGTCAAGCGTCGCGAGACATTCATGGTTTGAAGTTGAACCGTTTGAGCGTCTCGAGCAAAGTTTCGTTGTCTGATTTGAGAAGTAATCCTTCGCGCCAGATCGTGCTGGCTTCGCTTGTCTTGCCTGTGACCCAAAGCACCTCTCCCAAGTGCGCAGCAATCTCGACATCGGCTTTGGCTTTGTAGGCTGATTCGAGCAATTGAAGGGCTAATACGGTATCGCCTTGACGGAACGCAACCCAAGCCAGGCTGTCCCTGATGAAAGGGTCATTGGGTGCAAGAGCCACAGCTTGCTCAATCAATTGTTTGGCTTCGGAGAGTCGGATATTGCGATCAGCAAAAGAAAATCCCAACGCGTTGTAAGCATGCGCGTCTTTGGGTTTCGCAGCAATCATCTCGCGTAAAAGGAGTTCCATGACATCGAATTTGCCAAGTCGCTCTGCGGCCATGGCCAATTCGGATTGGAGTTCGTAATCAAGGCCTGCCTTCAGCGCTTGATTGAGCAAATCAAAGGCTGCTTGGTATTCTTTGTGTTCACGTAAGAACATCGATAAGGCCAAGGTTTTTTGACGCGTCTGTTCGGGGTTGCTGGTTTGGATGTTTTCAAGCAGTTGGCGAGCTTGTGGCAGCTTGCCTTGTTCGGCCAATAAATTGGCACGGCGAAGCCCGACTTTCACCGGTTCCGATTCCGCTGGAATCTTGCTGAGGTAATCTTCAGCTTGCGTAATTCGACCTTGTTTTTGGGCAATTTGAGACAGGGAAAAATAAGCGTCAGACAAGCCGCTTTGAAGCTCTGTATCTTGACTTGTGGCGGCCATACTCACAAAACGAAGGAGTGCTTTTTCAGCGACCAGGGGTTGATCCAGATCGGTCAATAAAAGACCGCTGAAAAGCCATCCGGGTACAAACTCAGGGTTATCTTGGTTCAACTTGAGCAGTTGATCCAATGCGGCAGAACTTTGTTGTTGAGAAATCAGTGTCCGTGCGTAACCGAGTCGCAACTCCGGATTGGCAGGTCCGGCCATGTAACTGAGTATCAGCGGCCTGACCATGTCAGGCTCTTGTTCTAAAAGCGACAGGGCCAACATCACTGGGCCTTGCGCTTTGTTGTCAGCCGCATAAGCTTTTTGAGCGGCTTGAGCGGCCGCACGGGCTTGACCTGCATCTCGGCGCATTCGGCCAATCGTGGTCCATGCGCTGGCTTGGCTTCCCGGTTGAGTGAGTGCTTGAGAGAGCGCTGCCTCGACGGTATTGGCAGCCAGTAATTTGTCGTTAACACGCCCAAAAATACGAGGAACAGAAGCGATGGCAGCAGGAAGCTCATCAACAGGTAGGCTGCTGAGCGTGGATTTGAGTGCCACACCCGCCTCTTCAACTTTGTTCAGGGCCAGTAAGATTTGCAGAATGTACCGGTTGGCTTCCGAAGATGCTGGGAGCACTTGTTTCCAAGTGCGGGCCGCTTGCAGCGCAGCCTCTCCAGAGCGTGATTGCAGCGCCAAATCGATTGCGCGTTGAAACAGCTCTGGCTCTTTGGATTTGCGTGCCGCATCCAAAATCAAAGAAAAGCCCTTGTTGCTCTCGCCGTTTAGGGCGTTAAGCTCACCCAGTAACAGTTGGTAGAACATCACTGCATCCAGAGCAGAGGCTTTGGGTGCAGGAGACGGTGAAACTTGCGATTGCACCGCATTGGCTGGCAGGGCCTTTGGGGCGGGCAATGATTGAGCCCATGCACCGAGGGTGCAAGTGGACAAGACAAAGCAAAAGATCCGGAAATTCATCGTCAGATCATAATCGAGTAGCTCATATATTGAGGGGCTATGCCCTCACCCCATGCCTGAATTGCCAGAAGTTGAAGTTACGCGCCTGAGTTTTGCCACCCGAATCACGGGCGCATACATCGTGTCTATGCGCTTGGGCAAACCTTTGCGTTGGCCCTTGGGTTTGGACCCTCAGGCATTGGTCTCTTGTCAAGTAACCGGTGTGCGAAGGCGTGGGAAATACCTTTTGGTTGATTTGGAGACAGGGTTGTTGCTGATCCATTTGGGGATGTCTGGGAGTTTGAATTTCTCTGAAACCCAAGGCCCCCCGGGTCCGCACGATCACATGGATTTGGTGACTACGCAAGGCATTTTGCGCTTGCACGATCCGCGTCGCTTCGGCGCTGTGGTTTGGGCTCCCTCGGAAGAATCACCTCAAGCTTTCAAATTGCTGGGTCATTTGGGTGTTGAGCCCCTGGGTGTTGACTTTGACCTTGGGGGATTTCAGAAGGGCTTGAAGCGAAGAAATTCGTCCATCAAGCAAGTTTTGCTGGCGGGAGATGTGGTCGTTGGTGTGGGTAATATTTACGCGTCAGAAGCTTTGTTTCTGTCTGGCATTCGGCCCACCACCAAAGCCGCTAAATTGACGAAACCCCGTGTGGCCAAGTTGCACCAGGCCATTCGTGAGGTGCTGGCGCGTGCTGTGGCCAAAGGCGGCAGCAGTCTGCGGGACTTTGTGAGTGCGGAGGGTAAAAATGGGTACTTCCAGTTGGAGGCCGGTGTGTATGGCCGCGCCGGACTCGCTTGCCGGGTTTGCACAACCCCAATCAAGCAAATTTTGCAAGGTCAACGCTCCACTTTTTTCTGTCCAACATGTCAAAAATACTAAGTGCAGTGCAGCCTGACCTGGTGGCTCAATTTGCCGGCACCATGATTCAGTGGCAAAAGCAATTTGGGCGCCATCAATTGCCTTGGCAAAATACCCGTGATCCTTACCGCGTATGGCTGTCAGAGATCATGCTGCAGCAAACACAGGTCAGCACAGTGCTGGATTACTTTCCACGGTTCTTGCGTGAATTTCCAGATGTCAAAGCCTTGGCTGAGGCCTCACAAGACGAGGTCTTGGGTCTGTGGAGTGGGCTGGGTTATTACAGCCGTGCGCGAAATATGCACCAATGCGCTCAGGATGTCATGCGCCGATTTGGCGGCTCTTTTCCTGAAGAACCCATTGATCTTCAGAGTTTGCCCGGCATTGGACGCTCGACTGCGGCGGCCATTGCTGCATTTTGTTTTGGCAAGCGTGCGGCCATTCTGGATGGCAATGTCAAGCGCGTTTTGACACGTGTTTTGGGATTCAGCGCAGACCTGTCCATTGCCGCCAATGAACGGGCCTTATGGGACTTGGCCGACCAATTGTTGCCCACTGATGACTTGGCTTCAGCCATGCCGCGCTACACCCAGGCACTGATGGATTTAGGCGCTTGTGTTTGCTTACCCCGCAAAGCCGATTGTTTGATGTGCCCAGTCAACCAATTGTGTACGGCGGCGCAACAAGGCGATCCTTTGCGATTTCCCGTCAAAACAAGCAAATTGAAACGCAGCAGCGAGTCCATTTGGTTGCTGTGTCTGACCAACAGCCAAGGCGAAGTTTGGTTGGAAAAGCGCCCACCCAAAGGGGTTTGGGCCAGTCTGTACTGCTTCCCCATTTTGGGCTCTGCCGAAGCCTTGGCGCTGGCTTTGCCAGAAGGGCTGACGTGTCGCCATGACGCTTCTTTTGTCCACGTGCTGACGCACAAGGATTTACATTTGCACCCCGTGCGTGCAGTTTGGAATGGGGACCAGCAACCTCAAACGGGAATCCAAGGGTCTTGGATGTCGAGGCAGCAATGGCACATATTGGGTCTGCCTGCGCCCATACGAAAATTGCTCGACGGGGTTTAATCAGCGCAGCGCATCCAGCTCGCGGTGACGTTTAAGGGTGAGCCATTGGTTTGCAAAAGCCTGACTGAGTTGGTCCACCAAATAGACGGACCGATGCTGTCCGCCGGTGCACCCAATTGCCACAGTGATGTAACTGCGATGGTCTCTTTCTAATGCCACCAGCCAATGGGCAATGAAGTCATGAATTTGTTGCTTCATTTGTGCGACTTCTGCAAATTTCCCCAGATAGTCTTGAATCTGTCTATCTTGTCCAGTCAGAGGGCGCAGCTCACTTTCATAGTGAGGGTTAGGCAGCATGCGGACATCAAAAACAAAATCAGCATCCATGGGAATGCCGCGCTTGAAGCCGAACGATTCAAACACCAATGTCAGTTTCGCCGCAGGGGCGCTGACCATCGATTTCACGTAGCTTTGCAATTGGGCGGAACGCAATAAACTGGTATCGATAACGTGGGCTTGCTCACGCAATTCGGACAATAAGTCGCGCTCGTATTCGATGGTCTCTATCAAAGCGCGCTCGCCTTCGAGTTTGGCCTTGCCTGACAAGGGATGGCGTCTGCGGGTTTCGGAGTACCGGCGCAACAGTGTGTCGGTCGTGGCATCTAAAAAAATGGATTTCACTGTCATGCCCATTTCTCGCAGATTGGCCAACTGCTCTGGCATCAAGGGCAAAGAAGCTGCACTGCGCACATCGATAGCAATCGCCAATCGCTCTTCTTTTTGTTCACGCTCGAGTTTGACAAACGAAATTAAAAGTTCTGGTGGCAGGTTATCAACGCAGTAAAAGTGGGCATCCTCCAGGGCATGCAACGCAACAGATTTCCCTGAGCCTGACATGCCGGTGATCAGAACGATTTCCATGGCTAGCTCCTTTTCCGAAGGGAGCTGACAGCTGTCGGTGTTTGTGTATGGCCTAACATTTCACGCGCATGCGCCATCGTGGTTTCAGACAACTTCTCACCACCTAACATGCGCGCGATTTCATTGGCGCGTTGTTCGATCAGAAGCGGTGCCACTTGGCTGGCCACGCCATCGATCAAGGCGGCTTTAGTCACCAGCAAATGATGGTCAGCGCAGGCGGCTACTTGGGGCAAATGGGTTACTGCCAAGACCTGTCGGTGCTGGCCCAATTTTTCCATCATCCGGCCAACCGTCTCGGCCACTGCGCCACCGACCCCAGAGTCGACTTCATCAAATATCAAAGTACCGGCTTCGCCCAATTCGCTGGTGGTCACTGCGATGGCCAAAGCAATGCGTGAGAGTTCGCCACCAGACGCTACTTTGCCAACGGGCTTGGGTGTGCTGCCTGCATGGCCTGCGACCAGAAAAGCCACATCTTCGAGGCCGTGCATGCGGGGCAACAGATGTGTTTCCAGGGAGACTTCGAGACGTCCGCCCTGCATGCCTAATTGTTGCATGGCTTGCGTCACGGACAAGGCAAGTTTGGGGGCTGCTTGGGTGCGAAGCTGCGTTATTTTGCGTGCCTCTTTAAGACAGGCTTTCAGAGCAGCCTTGTCTGATGCGTCCAATTTTTCAAGGTCATTGGCGGCGTCCAGAGCGGTCAATTCAGCGCGCCACCCTTGTAACATAACAGCCAAATCTTCAGGTTGACGCTTGTAGCGTCGTGCTAAGGAGATCCACAGGCCCATACGTTCGTCCAGCTGCGCCAAGCGCTGCGGATCCAAATCGGTCTTGCGTAAATACGCGTGCAGGGAGTGTGCGGCATCTTCGGCCTGGGCAAGGCTGGATGAAAGGACATCTGCCAGCGCTTGAAATTCGGGTTCGACGTGGGTCTGCGCCACCAAAGCATTCACAGCGCGAGAAAGTGAATTCAAAGCACCGCCTGAATCTTCGGATTCGAGGGCGTTCAGTGCCAACTGTGCGCCGTCTATCAAAGCTTGTGCGTTGGAAAGTCGGGTGTGTTCTGTATTCAAGTTGGTCCACTCGTCAAGGCCAGGGGACAGCTTTTCAAGCTCACCAATTTGCCAGCTCAAACGTTCGCGCTCACGGATGAGATTGTCTTGAGCACCACGGGCAATCTCGTGGGCCTGTTGCGCAGAACGCCATTGCGACCACAAATCCTTGAGTAGGCTGCTGTCAATTTGCGCATACGCATCGAGCAAGCCCCTGACGGCGTCGGGTCGGGTCAGACTTTGCCATGCATGCTGGCCATGAATGTCCACCAACAGTTCTCCCAATTCACGCAATTGCGTCGCAGTAGCCGGACTGCCGTTGATCCATGCCCGGCTTTTACCCAAGGAATCCACGGTTCTTTTGAGCAGCAATGTTTCCGAAGTCTCAAAACCGGCATCGTTTAGCCATGCTTGAGCGGATGCGGGGGGGGTGAATTGCGCACAAACTTCACAACGATTGGCATTTTCGCGCACAACGCCGGCATCGGCACGCGCACCCAGAGCCAGTTGCAGTGCATCGATCAGGATGGATTTTCCAGCCCCGGTTTCGCCGGTGAGCACGGTAAAACCGTCTGCTAAATCCAGGTCCAATTCGCGCACGATCACAAAGTCGCGCAGGCTGATGTTTCTGAGCGCCACGGTTCAGGAACCTCCCTCATTCCAATGCATTTTTTTTCTCAATGTATCAAAATAATTCCAGCCTGCGGGATGCAAAAAACGCACACGGTGTTCAGACCGACGCACCATGACTCGGTCGCCGATCAGTAATGAAGCCAGTGACTGCATATCAAAATTCGCGCTGGCATTGCGCCCTGAAACGACCTCAATGCTGATTTCTGAGCTGTCCGATAGAACAATCGGACGGTTAGAAAGGGTGTGCGGGGCAATGGGAGCCATCACCCAGCCACCAATGGAGGGGTGCATCAAGGGGCCCCCCGCAGACAAGGAGTAGGCGGTAGAGCCTGTGGGTGTGGCGATGATCAAACCGTCAGCCCGTTGGTTGGACACAAATCGCCCATCCACTTCGACGCGCAATTCAACCATGCCAGACGTCCCGCCACGGTACACCACAACGTCGTTCAAAGCCAAAGCATCAAATACACAGTCGTTATCACGCATGACTTTGGCATGCAAAACGCAACGTTCGTCGGACTCAAATTGGCCATTTAATATGGGCTGAAGCGTTTCTTGGTATTTGTCGATGGGAATATCGGTGATGAATCCCAGTCGGCCTTGGTTGATCCCAATGAGCGGCAAGCCGTAGCGGGCAATCTGCCGCCCAATGCCGAGCATGGTCCCGTCCCCGCCGATAACCAAACCTGCATCACATTGGGCGCCTATTTCAGGGATCGTCAAGCTGGGGTATTGCGACAAACCCGCATACAAGGCCGTGTCCGGGTCGAGCACGACATCGCAGCCTTGGCGGCTTAAAAAATGCGCGACATCGTCGAGCACCCTGCGCGAACTCTCCAGCGCAGCCCCCGAAATGGTGGTGTGGTGCTTGCCAAATAGCGCGACATGACGGAATTTGGGTTTCATAAGTAAATTACATCATTAAAATGGCCTCATGCTGGATGATCGTGCCAAGTTATTACTCAAAGCGCTGGTCGAGCGCTACATTGCTGACGGACAGCCGGTAGGATCACGCACGCTTTCCAAAGCCTCAGGCTTGGACTTGTCGCCAGCCACCATCCGCAATGTGATGTCGGATTTGGAGGAGTTGGGGCTGATTGCCAGCCCACACACATCGGCAGGGCGAATCCCGACGACTTTGGGGTACAGGCTTTTTGTTGACACTATGTTGACAGCCAAACGTGAATCCCTTCATGCGCCGAGTTTAGCCCCCGATCAACCGCAAAAAGTGATTGTCAACGCAGCCCATTTGCTATCAAACCTGTCTCAGTTTGTGGGAGTGGTGATGGCGCCCAAGAGGTCATCGGTATTCAGGCACATTGAATTTTTGCGACTCTCTGAAAAACGTATTTTAGTCATCATCGTTTCTCCCGAAGGAGACGTGCAAAACCGCGTTATTTTTACGGAGAGTGATTTTGCACAGAATCAGTTGATCGAGGCTTCAAATTTTTTGAACTCTCATTACGCGGGCATGGCCATTGAAGAAGTCCGTGCACGTGTCAAACAAGAATTGCTGAGCCTGCAAAGTGAGATCGCCAGTTTGATGCAAGCGGCCGTTCAGATCAGCTCAGAAGCGATCACACAAGACCGCGATGAGGTGGTCATTTCGGGTGAGCGTAATTTGCTTTCGGTCAGCGACTTTTCGGGTGACATGGGGCATTTGCGCAGAGCGTTCGATTTGTTTGAGCAAAAAACGCAAATCATGCGCTTGCTGGATGTCTCCAGCCAGGCCGCAGGTGTGCGCATTTACATTGGAAGTGAAAGCCAGATTGTGCCCATGCAAGAGCTGTCGGTTGTCACCGCCCCCTATGAGGTGGATGGACATGTGGTCGGTACTTTGGGTGTCATTGGCCCCACCCGAATGCCCTATGAACGCATGATCCAGATTGTGGACATCACTTCGCGTTTGATTGGCAATGCGCTGAGCAAGTCCAAGTGACAAATGACCGAATCGCCGCCAAACTCTTTTAGTTTGAGGACATTTTCATTTGCGAAACCAGCGCCAATAGGGGTCAAGTACAATCCTTAATCAGGGCCTATAGCTCAGTTGGTTAGAGCAGAGGACTTAAAGAGCAGAAAGCCTAAAGCACCCTGAGTGTCATGGCTGTTTGCAATTGGGTTGCATGTGAGCAAGTTAACTCTGCCCTCATGTAGAACTACTCAAATTCGGGGAAGCCTGTGCATTAACGCGTGGTAATCCCGAGCCAAGCCAAATAGTGATATTTGGAAGGTGTAGAGACTGTACGGGTAGGTCGTAAAGACAAGAGACAGTCCAGACTACAAACTGGAAACAGGCAGTGAAAACTGTAGTAGTAAGCATAATCCTTTGGTCCCAGGTTCAAGTCCTGGTGGGCCCACCATCCATAAAAAAAGCCACTGATTTTGGTCAGTGGCTTTTTGCTGGGTGAAGACGTAAAAATCAATATCACACTGTCGCGATAGGTGTCGCAGGCGAGCCTATAGCGCCAGGGAGTCGCAGCGGCGGCGCGGTTAAAAGAAATCGAGAGCGTTGATGAGCGCGTAACCAATGCGCTAAGGGGGTCAAGTGCCAAATTTCGCCTAAGTGGATGCCAAGCTTGAAGAGGCAATGCTCATGAAGAGGCAGGCTGGCGCAAGTACCAGGATGCGTTGAGGCAGGGTGCGCCTCAACAGCATAGTTGTCTGCGATCAATGCGATGAGTCCTGAGTCCGTTATCCATTGCAAAAGCTTGGGGTCACGTCCTTCTAAAACGGCGCAACTGTTTTCTAGTAAGTGGCTATCGGGTTTTTTGTCCATTTCTAAAAGCATGTCAGCAAAGCCTGTGTGAAGGCAAACCATGTCGCCAGACTCTACCGATACATGGTCTTTCTTCAGTATGTCCATCAAAATATCATGGTCAATATGGACACGCTGGCGACCGACATGTGCATGCAAATCGATCATCACGGCCCGTCCTTGCACACACCGTTCAGACATTTTCTCGATGCCCAGCGCCTTTGCAGTTGATGTGGATTCTCTCGGGATTTTGGCGAAATCAAAAATACCAGCACCCTCGGGCTTGTCAGGGCCAACCACGTCAATTCCCGCGCGATAGCCGTTGTAGTAAAGAGGTTCCGGCTTGCCGTCCTGGTTGGCATCAAACATGGACCCGACGTGTGCAAAACTGTCCCACTGCGTGCTGTATTGCAAATGCATGATGACCAAATCGTCACTGATAACGTCTGTACAACCCGGGTCATCACACCAGAGTTGGTAATTCAGGTTCGGTTTTCCATTTCGAACAGTGGGTCGCAAAACAGGTGGAAGTCTGCGCGGATTTAAAACGTTGCCGCCTGGGAAATCCAAAGGTAAGCTCAGATTAAAGGTAATTCCTTCTTGGACTTCTTGGATGCCTTGTTTTACTTTTTCTGGGGTCAACAGGTTCATTCGGCCACATTGGTCATCGGGACCAAAGTCGCCCCAATTAGACCCGGGTGGACGTTGCTTCCATCGTGAAGATTGAGGCATGACACAGACCCTCCAAGATATTTCAAGTTTGTCAAAGTTGGGATCCATTATTCAGACGTGTTAGGCAGTTGCCAGACAACTGAGTGACAGTCAATCTGATTTCATGATGCGTTTTATGTGTTCGCTGCTCAAAAGACAAATTACCCGCTGATCTTGTAAAGCAGAATCTTGTGATGAAGCAGTTTGTGAACCTAGGGATAACACTATTCTATTTTGTCTCCATGGTGTCAGAGGCGGCTTCTTACGAAGTTTAAGTTCAGTTCATTGAGACTAGGCTTATTTAGCGTCTGTATCAGACTTTGAAATCGAAGTGCCTGATGCCTTGCTTGCGAAGTTGCATGGCCAAGAACTTATGAAAAACACACAAAGGGCACAAGTATGTCGAGCAAAAAACACACAGTCCTGATTGCGGGTGCCAGTGGTGTTGTTGGCATGGCGGCTACGGAGTATTTTGCATCCTTGCCTGATTGGCAAGTGCTGGCCTTGTCCAGACGATCCGTTGCGCTTCCTGAAGGGGTTGTCCATGTCCCAGTGGACCTTAGTGATTTGACGGCCTGTGAATCTGCTGCGGCCAACTTAACGGGGGTCACACATGTCTTGTTTGCAGCCTTGTATGAGTTACCCGAACTTGTGGCTGGCTGGAGAGATCCTCGGCAGATGGCAGTCAATGAAGCCATGTTGCGAAATTTATTGGATGCGCTCACACCAAAGGCAAAGGGTTTGAGACACATTACGATCTTACAAGGCACCAAAGCCTACGGTGGCCATGTAGAACCCGCACCTGTTCCTTGCAAAGAGCGCTGGCCTCGACACTGGCATGAGAATTTTTATTGGTTACAAGAAGATTTGCTGCGTACCCGTCAAGCGACGTCCGGTTGGACCTTCTCTATTTTGCGCCCTCAATTGGTTCTCGGCTATGCCGTATCGAGTCCTATGAATATCGTGCCGGCAATTGGCGCCTATGCGGCCTTGATGCGTGAAATGGGACAGCCCTTGAATTTCCCGGGCGGGGGGCGATGCGTCAATGCCGCAAGCGACAGTCGTCTCATAGCGCAAGCCGCGCACTTCACAGCAACCCATGAAATTGCAGCCAATGAGACTTACAACGTGGTGAATGGTGACACGCTGGTTTGGCATGACATCTGGGGTTCCATTGCGCAAAAATTTGGTATGCAGACGGGGCCAAGTGTGCCCATGGCGCTGGCCAGCGAGATGCCCAAACACGAAGCCTTGTGGCAACAGGTGGTTCAAAAGTACGGGTTACGCACTCTCTCGCTAGAGCAGCTGATTGGCAGCTCTTGGCAGTTTACCGATCGTGCTCTTGCCTTTGGATTGGACCATCCTGCGAATGCCGTACTGAGCCCGATCAAGTTGCACCAGCATGGTTTTCATGGATGCATGGACACCGAAGACGCATTAATCTATTGGATCGAACGCATGCAGCAAAATGGACTCTTGCCCCGCTGAATTTTACAAGCGTCATCCCATTGCTACATTCCAAATGATCAGTACTGTCGATGGACGCTCAGAAAAAATGTCTTGGCAGTTGTACCCCATTGTTGTGTACCGAGAGCATGTATCTAGCACATTTTTTCACACTTACAGAAAGGACTTGATATGAAACGCAGATTTGCATGGGCTGCAGCCTTACTCGTTGGTTTGACAGTCAGTATGGCCAGCAGTTGGGCGGCTGACTATCCCAGCCGGTCTATTAAATGGGTGGTTCCTTATCCGCCTGCAGGCACCACTGACGTGCTCGCGCGCATTGTGGCGCAAGCCTTGAGTGAGCGTCTGGGTCAACAAGTGATCGTTGAGAACAAGGCCGGTGGGGGTAACAACATTGGAACTGAATTTGTGGTCAATGCGCCAGCCGATGGCTACACCATGCTGCTGGTCAATCCTGCGAACGGGATCAACGCCACGCTGTACAAAAAATTGAATTTCAATTTCATACGTGACATCACACCGGTTGCTGGCCTTGTGCGCACCCCCAATGTGATGGTCATCACCAACAGCCTTCCCGTTAAAAGCGTGGCTGAATTCATTACCTACTGCAAAGCGAACCCCACCAAGGTGAACATGGCATCGTCAGGCAGCGGCACCTCGGTGCATTTGTCGGGTGAGCTTTTCAAATACATGACGGGCTGCACGATGGCACACATTCCCTACAAAGGCGCAGGCCCCGCATTGACCGATTTGATTGCGGGGCAAGTGCATGTTTTATTCGATAACCTGCCGTCGTCTGTCCCGCACATTAAATCAGGACGTATTCGGGCTTTGGCGGTCACATCCAAAAACCGTGAACCCTCCATGCCAGAGACCCCCACGGTGGGGGATACGGTGCCGGGTTACGAGGCCACAGCATGGTTTGGCGTGGGCATGCCCAAGGGCGTCCCCCGTGAAGCTGTGGAGCGCATCAATCAAGAAATCAACCGCATTTTGGTCGATCCCAAAATGCGGGAGCGCCTGGCTGAACTTGGCGGTTTGCCCATTCCGGGCACACCTGATGACTTTGCTAAAACCATTGCACTTGAAACCGACAGGTGGGGCAGAGCCGTGATTGCTTCGGGTGCAACAGCGGAATGATGGCCCTCCAATTTCAAGAGGCGATTGATTTCGTCTGCGCGAATGAAACCAGTTGGAGCTGTGAGAACCTTGACAACTTCGGCATCCACAAAGCGGATCCACCGCCGTGGAATCAACTGCTTGGTCCGGTGCATCCGCGTGGGGGTGTCAGTGGCGTCATTCATGTGTCTGGACGCAAGGTCTGCGAATGGGGAGAGCCACAACGCGCGGACTTGACCTTCTCGATTGCCAAGACTTATTTGGCAATGCTTGCTGGCGTCGCCTTCGACACAGGTTTACTGAAAGACATTCACCAGCCGGTGCACCGACAAGTTCAAGGCATTGGTTTTGAAGGTACGCACAATGCACAAGTGACTTGGCTGCATTTGTTGCAGCAAACCAGTGAATGGGAAGGCAGTTGCTTTGGCATTCCTGACCAAGTCGACCGCTACCGTTATTTGCAATACCAACCTACGCCTGCTACGGGTATCAAGGGCGATGCAAGACCTTTGCAAAGACCTGGAAGCTATTGGGAATACAACGATGTGCGCATCAACCAGTTGGCACTGGCCCTTTTGCATCTGTTTCGCCGTCCCTTACCCGAGGTGTTCAAAGAATGCATTGCGCAGCCATGCGGCCTCAGCGACAACTGGAAGTGGGAGGGCTACCGTAACAGTTGGGTCGACATCGATGGACTGCGCATGCAGTCGGTACCTGGGGGTACTCACTGGGGCGGTGGCATGTCCATCTCCAGCGTCGACCAAGCCTTGATAGGTCAAATGCTGCTCAACAAAGGACGCGTGGGCTCGCATCAAGTGTTGTCTGCCGATTGGGTGCAAAAGCTGCAAGAGCCTTGCAACATTGCCCCTTGGTACGGCATGTTGGTATGGCTCAACACACAAAAGGGCATCTCCAAAGCTGCGTCATATTCAAGTTACTTTTGCATTGGCGCAGGTGCATCATTTGTCTGGACAGACCCGGAAAAGGAGTTGGTGGCGGTCGTGCGCTGGACAGAGGGTTCACAGATCAATGGTTTTTGTGAGCGTGTTTCTGATGCGCTCGCTTGATACCGTTTTTTGAAGACAGTTCCCTCTAATCTTGTGCTATGATTTGCAGCTCAGCGGCTGTAGCTCAGTTGGATAGAGTACTTGGCTACGAACCAAGGGGTCGTGGGTTCAATTCCTGCCAGCCGCACCAACTTTGAAAAGCCCGCAACACCTGTTGCGGGCTTTTCCAATTGCGTATTTATCATGCTGCACACCCCGTGCGGTAAAGACTGAGGGTGCTTGATGAGCAAAGCATTCACACGTGAATCCGATGGTGAAGATGACGACGAAATCGCATTGCCTTCATTGCCATCAGGTGCGCGAAACTACATGACTCCTGCTGGTTACGCCCGTTTGCGTGCTGAATTGTTCGCATTAATGGAAGATGAGCGCCCCAAGATCGTGGACATTGTGCATTGGGCTGCAAGCAATGGTGATCGCTCTGAAAACGGTGACTACCATTATGGCAAAAAACGCTTGCGTGAAATTGACCGTCGCATCCGGTTTTTGACCCAGCGATTGGAGATCGCGGAAATTGTGGAGCCATCCCTGCATTTCGGAAATGATCAAATATTCTTTGGTGCCACAGTGACCTATGTGGAAGACGACGGTGTCGAACGAACGGTCACTATTAAAGGCATTGATGAAGCTGATAGCACCCAAGGTGAAGTAAGTTGGATTTCACCCATTGCCCGTACCCTGCTAAAAGCACGAACCGAAGATGTATTGAGGTTGGTCACCCCTACGGGCGTGATCGCCATCGAGGTATTGCACGTGGAGTACCCGCAACCTGCTGGCCCTACAAACTGATCAACTGGTGCTGTACAACCGTTCGGCCCTCACCACGGATGGCGTGCGTTTGAGATGCCGCAGGACGGTCTCCAAATGGGTTAAATCGGTAACTGCAATGATAAAACGCAACACCGCACTGTCTTGGGCTGCTTCCTGGCCCATGTCCACATGAATGATGTCCGATTCAGCCGCGGCCAAGGCCCCAGCAACACGGGCCAGTACACCTTTGCCATTGACGACAGTGACCTCAACACCCGTTTCAAAATTGCGTACAAGGTCATCTGACCATTCGACACCAATAAATCGTTCGCTGTCTTTTTGCTGCAGCTTATTGCCAACCCCACAAGTGTTGGTGTGAACGACCAAGCCTTCTCCACGACCCAAGTAGCCCAAAATGGGATCACCTGGAATTGGATGACAACATTTGGCATAGGTCACAGATGCGTTCTCGCTGCCATCCAATGTGATGGCGCCTTGTGAGACCGATTCGTGGGCCATGAAGCGCTCACGCGTCATCAGCAGGGCATCGGGTTTTTCACCGATTTCGGACAGCAAGGTCGCCATGCGTTTGGCCACGATGCTGGCAATGCGCTTACCCAAACCAATGTCAGTGAGCAGGTCTTGTCGGTTGCGGTTGCCCGTAAATCGCATCAACTTGTCCCATAACGGACGTCGCTTGCTCAACTCGTCAATTTGTTTGTCGATGCCTTCGGCCCTCAGGGCTTGCGCCAGCAACCTTTCACCTAACTCCATGGACTCTGTTTGGGCCATGGTTTTGAGATAGTGCCTGATTTTGGAACGGGCCCGTCCGGTCCTCACAAAACCCAGCCATGCAGGGTTCGGCGAAGAGTCTGGGGCTGTGATCACTTCGATCACGTCACCGTTTTTCAATTCGCTGCGCAGTGGCACCTGCTCATTGTTGATTTTGGCAGCGACTGCATGATCGCCGATGTTGCTGTGGATGGCATAGGCAAAATCAACCACCGTGGCACCACGCGGCAAGGCCATGATTTTACTTTTGGGTGTGAATACATACACCGCGTCTGGAAACAGATCGACTTTGACGTGGTCCCAAAATTCGGCAGCATCCCTAGTTTCTTTTTGAATGTCGAGCAAGGACTGCAACCATTGCGTTCCCAAGCGCTCTGCATTGATCCCGCCAAGGGCTTGTGCTTTATAAAGCCAGTGGGCTGCAACGCCGGATTCGGCCACCACATGCATGGGCTCGGTTCGAATTTGAAACTCTACGTTCACCCCTGAAGGGCCGACCAAGGTGGTGTGGAGCGATTGGTAGCCATTGACTTTGCCAATCGCAATGTGGTCTTTGAATCGACCTGGAACCGGTTTGTAAAGTTGATGCAACAAGCCCAGTGCGGTGTAGCACTCGATGACAGTGGGCAAGATCACTCTGAAGCCATAAATATCGGTGACTTGGGCAAAACTCAGGTGCTTGTCGTCCATCTTTCGATAAATCGAAAAAAGGGTTTTTTCCCGCCCACTGATGCGCGTTTGCATGCCCGCTTTGCTGAACGTATTTTCCAGTTCAATTTTGACTTTTTGAATCAGGTCGCGTCGGCGATTGCGTGCACGGGAGACAGCTTTTGACAGTACCTCGTAACGCCAGGGCATCAAGTGCTTGAAGGCCAGGTCTTGCAGTTCACGGTAAGTCTGATTCAAGCCCAATCGATGGGCAATGGGGGCATAAATTTCAAGAGTTTCAGATGAAATCCGGCCCCATTTGTTGCGCGGCATGTCAGACATGGTGCGCATGTTGTGGGTGCGGTCTGCCAGTTTGATAAGGATCACGCGCACATCACGCGCCATGGCCAGCAACATTTTGCGGAATGATTCAGCTTGGTTTTCTTCACGGGTGTTGAATTCCAGCTTTTCCAATTTGGTCAAACCATCGACCAATTCAGCCACCGGAGAGCCAAAGCGCTCAATCAATTCGGATTTCGAAACACCACAGTCTTCTATTAAATCGTGCAACAACGCCGCCATCAAGGCTTGGGCGTCTAGTTTCCATTCTGTGCACTGTGAGGCAACCGATATCGGGTGGGTGATGTAAGGTTGTCCGCTTTTTCGCATTTGCCCCAGATGCGCTTCATCGGCGAATCGGTAGGCTCGGCGGACCAACTCGATGTCGGCAGGGCTCAGATAGTCCAGTTTGGCCGTCAATGCAGCAAAGCTGGCAGCCGCGGCATTCACAGCCGCAGGGCCGGGCTGCGACATAGCCGTCACTGACGCCCCCTTTTTGGGCGCGGGTGAAAGGGAAGAAGTTACTGCGCTCATGCCCTCAAATGTAACGCCAGGCCGCAGGCTTGGCGATTCAAAATGGAAAATCGACAAAAAAGCCCCTCAAGAGGGGCTTTCAAATTGCTGCCGATCCCAATGGGCCGGTGGCCAGAGTCGGCCGAAACGCGTATTACGGAACTTTTTTCAGCATTTCAATGCCAACTTTGCCTGCTGCAATCTCACGCAATGCAGTCACTGCAGGCTTGTTTTTGCTTTCGACGCGCGGTGTGTGGCCTTGACTGAGCATGCGTGCACGGTAAGTGGCGGCCAAAACGAGTTGGAAGCGATTGGGGATTTGCTCCAGGCAATCTTCTACAGTGATGCGGGCCATGAAGTACTCCGGAAAAAGTGAGGTGAAAAATGAACGGTCTGCAGTTAAACGATGTGCAGGGCCTTGAATGTGTCGGCCCTGGCGCGGCGCTGGGCCAGATATTTCAGCCTTTGGGCATGAACAATGGTCTTGAGGTCAAATAATGCTCGCTCAAAAACTTCGTTGATTATAACAAAGTCGAATTCTTTGGCTTGCGCCATCTCCAAAGCGGCATTTTGCATGCGCAGATCAATGATGTCCGGCGCGTCTTCTCCTCTGCGCTCCAAGCGTGAGCGTAACTCTTCCCAACTGGGCGGCAGAATGAAGATCAAAATGGCATTGGCGTACATTTTTTTGATTTGCAAGCCACCTTGGTAGTCAATTTCCAAGACCACGTCAGAACCTTGAGACATGCGTTCTTCAATCATCTTTTTGGAAGTGCCGTAGCGGTGACCATGGACATGCGCCCATTCGACAAAGGCGCCGCCATTCACCATGGCATCAAACTCCTGCTGTGAAGCAAAAAAGTATTCACGCCCATGTTTTTCCTGCCCGCGGGGGGCACGGGTGGTGTGTGACACCGAAGGTTGCACGTTGGAGTCGAGCTCAAGCAACGCATTCACCAAGCTCGATTTACCGGCCCCACTGGGGGCGGCCACGACGTAGAGGTTTCCTGGGTATTCCATAGGTCGTTTTCTTGAATCAGTGCTTATTCAATGTTTTGCACTTGCTCGCGCATTTGCTCGATCAGAACTTTCATATCGACCGAAATTTTGGTCAACTCCATTGCTGCTGATTTGGATCCCATGGTGTTGGCCTCGCGGTGCAGCTCTTGAATTAAAAAGTCCAAGCGCTTGCCCATGTCACCCCCTTTGGAGATCAGTCGGCTGATTTCATCCAGATGGGAGGCTGTTCGCGTCAACTCTTCGGCCACATCAATTCGGATCGCAAAGGCAGTGGCCTCTGTTAAGGCCCTGTCTTGCGCCGCTTCGGGCAAGGTCGCCCCATCGGTCAGGGCCATGGCTTCTTTCCAGCGATCCAGAAAACGCTGGCGTTGCTGCTCGACCAATTGGGGTATCAGGGGCGCTGCCGCCTGGGTCAAGGCCCGTAATTGTTGAATATGATCTTGCAACATGGTGGCCAGGCGAGCGCCTTCTCGCTCGCGGGCAGACAACAGAGCTTGGACAGCTTGGACTGCCAGCGGCATCAAGGACGATTCCGTGACTGGGGTGCTGCTCCTTTCTTGGCTCGCTAAACGCAGCACATCGGATACGCTTAAATCACGTGCACCGGGCAACCAAGTTTGCACTTTGTCTTGTAAGTGTAACAAGCGTTGCAATGCACTGCTAGGTGGTTCCGATGTCGCGCCTTCTGCGCTATCGGCTACGGCGCGGACTTCAACTTTGCCCCGCTTGATCTGCTGGGTAATGAGCTCACGCAAGGCGGGTTCGAATTGACGTAATTCATCTGGCAGGCGAAAACTCAGGTCCAGAAAACGGCTGTTGACCGATCTGATTTCCAGTCCCAAACGCTGCGCAGTGGTGCTGCGCGACTCGGCTACCCCCTCTGCGGCAGGGATGTTGAGCTGCACGCTGGCGTAACCGGTCATACTGTAAACTGGCATCAATCTGTTCCTTGGTTCGGCCCGGATCCTTGTCCGGTGCCAATGCAAAGGCCCATGGTAAAAGCCCATGCGCAAAGCACAAAACGACCCATTATCTCAAACTCAAGCCATGACCCTGCACACACCTGCTTATGTACGCACACAGCGCGCCAACGACCAACTGCGTTCCGTGCGCATCACACGTGGTTTCACCATCCACGCCGAAGGTTCGGTCCTGATTGAGTTTGGCAACACGCGGGTGCTGTGCACCGCCTCTGTTGAAGAGAAAGTGCCTGGCCACAAAAAAGGAAGTGGGGAGGGCTGGGTGACTGCCGAATACGGCATGCTGCCACGCGCCACCCACACCCGCAGCGATCGTGAAGCCGCTCGCGGTAAGCAAAGTGGTCGCACCCAAGAAATCCAACGCCTGATTGGACGCTCTTTGCGAGCCGTATTTGATTTGAAAAAGCTGGGCGAGCGCACGATTCACCTTGATTGTGATGTGTTGCAAGCCGATGGCGGCACGCGCACGGCGAGCATCACGGGTGCTTTTGTGGCGGCGCAAGATGCCGTGGCTTGGCTGATGGCACAAGGCAAATTGACCGTGTCGCCCATCACAGCGCATGTGGCGGCGATTTCGGTTGGACTCAAAGACGGGCAAGCCTTGCTGGACCTGGACTATGTGGAAGATTCTGCTTGTGACACCGACATGAACGTGGTCATGACGGGCGCAGGCCATTTTGTCGAGGTGCAGGGTACGGCCGAGGGCGTGGCCTTCACCCGAAAAGAAATGGACAGCTTGTTGGCCTTGGCCGACAAGGGCATTGGCGAACTCATCGTGATGCAAACGCAGGCGCGTTCTTGATTCATGAAAATTGTCTTGGCATCCAACAACCCTGGCAAGTTGGCCGAGTTGCAATCGATGTTTGCGCCATTGAATGTCGAGTGGATCGAACAAGGTGATCTGGCGATTCCTGAAGCGCCAGAGCCTTTTTATACCTTTGTCGAAAACGCCTTGGCCAAGGCCCGCCACGCGTCTTTGGCCAGTGGCCTGCCGGCCATGGCCGACGATGCGGGTTTGTGCGTGGATGCTTTTGGCGGCTTGCCCGGTGTGGACACTGCGTACTACGCCACGCAATTTGGTTACCCCAAAGGGGACGACCACAACGTCACCGCATTGCTAGCGCAAATGCAAGGGCTGTCCAACCGCCGCGCCGCCATGGTCAGCACCTTGGTGGCGGTTCGTTCGCCCAAGGACCCTGAGCCGCTGATTGCCATTGGCCGTGTGGTGGTCGAAATCACGCAAGCACGTGCCGGACACAATGGCTTCGGTTTTGACCCCGTGATGTGCCTGCCCGCATGGGGTCAAACCTTTGCCCAATTGCCCGCTGATGTCAAAAATGCCAACAGCCACCGCGGTGCTGCAGCCAAAACCATGCTGACCTTGATGAGAGAGCGCTGGTTGGCATGATTCCGATTCGCCCTGAAGGCGCTGAACATCCTGCTGCCCTGGCACTGGATGTGATGCACGCCATGCGACCGGGCGTGTTGCAATTTGCTTCATTGCCGCCCTTGTCTTTGTACGTTCACTTGCCTTGGTGCTTGAAGAAATGCCCATACTGCGATTTCAATTCACATGAATGGCGAGGTGGCGCCTCTGAGCCTCCAGAGAATGCTTATGTCGATGCCTTGATGGCCGATCTCGAGGCCAGTTTGCCTTTGGTTTGGGGCCGACCGGTGCACAGCATTTTCTTCGGCGGGGGCACGCCCAGCCTGTTCTCACCACAAGCTATTGACCGTTTGATTGGCGGCATTCGCGCCCGTTTGCGTTTGGAGGCCGACTGCGAGATCACATTGGAAGCCAACCCCGGCACCTTCGAAAAAAACCGTTTCAAAGCTTTTCGGTCTGCGGGCGTGACGCGTTTGTCGATTGGCGTGCAAAGTTTCAATGACGCGCATTTAAAAGCCTTAGGCCGTGTTCATGACCGTGCACAGGCCATGGCGGCTGTAGAAGAAGCGGCCATGGCGTTTGAGACTTTTAATTTGGACATCATGTACGCCTTGCCCGGTCAAAATTTGCAAGATCTTGAAAACGATGTTGCAACTGCTTTGTCTTTCAAGCCGCCGCATGTGTCGATTTACCACCTCACGATCGAGCCGAACACGGTGTTTGCCAAATACCCCCCGCCGCTGCCCGAAGAAGATACGGCCTACGCCATGATGGACCATATCACCGAGATGACGGCGGCCAATGGGTTGGCGCGCTACGAAGTGTCAGCCTATGCCAAACGAGATCACGCGTGCTGGCATAACCTGAATTACTGGCAGTTTGGAGATTATTTGGGGATAGGCGCAGGCGCCCACAGCAAGCTCACTTTTGCGCACCGTGTGGTGCGGCAAGTGCGCTTTCGAGAACCTCAAAAGTACATGGAGCAAGCCCTCCAAGGCTTGCCCGTCACGCGCAGCGAGGACGTGAGTCGCCTGGAACTTCCGTTTGAGTTCATGCTCAATGCGCTGCGCCTGAAAGACGGATTCAATTTAAGTGACTACACCGAACGCACGGGCCTGGCCATCACGAGCTTGCAAAAGGGCTTGGCCTTGGCAGAGCAAAAAGGACTCGTCGGGCGAGACTTTTTGCGCGTTTGGCCTACCGCATTGGGGTTTGATTTCTTGAGCGATTTGCAATCGCTGTTTTTAGCGGATACCTGAAAAAAACTGGGCTGTAGGCACGGTTCAGTCGTTGACTGTCGATTGAACCTTTTGCATGTTGCGGCCTAAATTGCCAAAGTAGTCGAGTGTTTTTTCAGATGGAATCAGGTATTTGGCGCGGCGATCGCCTTCCTGGTTCGAGGCGATCAGCAATTCTTTTTGACGCAAACGGGTAATGCGCTTGTGCAAAGTCGCAGGCGAACCCAAATGGTCTAATGCAATGGCTTCGCGCACAGTCATAGGTTGCCCTTCATACCAGCACAAAGAGACGGCATCCAACATTGCCCGCTCATTGGCGTCCATTTCAACGTCTGCATTGTCAAATTGAAATGCCTTGGCCAATTGCAAAAAGCGCAAGTAGGCTTCGCTCAACGGTTTTTTGTCTACTGACATTTGTTACTTCACAATCTGGTACGAGACGTTTTTGAAAATATTAATTTTTAAATCAAAAAGCATGATTACGTTTGTCTACTGCTTCTGTCAGGAATCCATTAATTTCAACGCTTGCAGCCGCTTTTCCTCGGGTCAGTCAAAATCAGCACGTGAGGCAAAAGCGCATCAGCATTAAAACGAAACAAGTTTTAAAAAGCCTTATCAGCACACACCGAGATAAGACCTATGTCGAACCATGTTAAGGTACATTCTATGGTTTTTGTCCCGGACAAAACAGGGGGGGCAAATGTTTCTTTTAAATCTGATGATGGGGATTGGAGACGCGTAGGCTGGAGACGCGTAGGCTGGGGGGTGAGGGCTGGACAACTTCAGTGGATCGGGGGTTACCGCATTGAGGTTTGCTTTTTTGAGTGATTTTCAATCACTCTTTTTAGAGGGCAAATGAAAAAACCACCCGGGTGGGTGGCTTGTGTGTCAACGGGTGTTTGCCGTTTAGACCTTTCGGATGTTGAGGCCTAAATGGCCAAAGAAGTCGAGCGTTTTCTGGGAGGGAATCAGGTATTTGGCGCGACGATCGCCTTCCTGGTTGAAGGCGATCAGCAATTCTTTTTCACGCAAACGGGTAATGCGCTTGTGCAACGTCGCAGGCGAACCCAAATGATCTAATGCGATGGCTTCGCGCACGGTCATGGGTTGCCCCTCATACCAGCACAATGCCAGGGCATCTAATATTGCCCGCTCATTGGCGTCCATTTCAATGTCTGCAGTCTCAAATTGCAATGCCTTGGCCAATTGCAAAAACCGGAAGTAGGCCTCTGCTAAAGGGGTTTTTTTTGATTCGTTCATTTCTTAATTTTATCTAGAATACACTGATGTACGGAATATGAGTGTGCGTAAAAATACTTAGTCTGCTGTTATTGCTGGAGCTGGCTCCAAAGACGGAAAGCCGTCAAAGGCATTTGCAGACGCGGCGATACGGCGGATGCGCCATTGCGAGCCAAGGCGTCGGCGACCGCATTGACCAAGGCCGGTGTGGCGCCAATGGTGCCCAACTCGCCAACCCCTTTAACGCCCAGAACGTTGTTCTTGCAGGGAATGCTTTCGTCCATTCGTGTTTCAAACATGGCGGGCATGATGTCGGCATGCGGCACGGCGTAGTCCATCAGGCTGCCGGTCAGCAATTGGCCGCTTTCTGGGTCGTAAGCCACTTGTTCGAGCAAGGCTTGCCCCAAGCCCTGCACGGCACCGCCATCGAGCTGTCCGCGAACAATCAGCGGGTTAACGACGCGGCCGACATCGTTCACAGACACATACGAAGCCAGGTGGGTTTCACCCGTGGCCGGGTCAATTTCAACCTCGCAAATATGGCAACCGTTGGGCCAAGTGGGCCCTTTGGCGGCCGTAGTCGAACGCAACTCAATGCGTTGATCCGGCTGACGCTTGGCCAATTCAGCCAGGGTAATTTTCAGATCGGTACCGGTCACTTGGAAGTGACCTGTTTCGTACACCAAGTCCTGCGGCGCGGCCTCCAGAGCTTGCGCCGCCAATTCACGGGCTTTGTCCAAAGTTTGTGCCGAGCCCACGCTCACAGCCGAGCCGCCGGTAAACAGCGAGCGCGACCCGGCGCTGCCAAAACCGTTGCCACGGTCGGTGTCGCCCATGACCACGCGCACCTGGGACAGCGGCACGTCAAACACGTCAACCACCAACTGCGCCAGGGAGGTTGCAATACCTTGCCCCATGGCGTTAACCGCCGTAAAGACTTCAATCACGCCATCGGCCAGCACCTGAACATGGACGTTTTCTTCGAGGGCGTTGCCGCCCGTCCATTCCAAGAAGGTTGAAATGCCCAAGCCACGCCAGAGGCCTTTAGCCTTGGAAGCAGCCGCGCGGTTGGCAAAACTGTCCCAGTTGGCCAAGGCGAGGCCCTGGTCCATGATGGACTCAAACGCCCCCGTGTCATACACCTGCCCCATCGGGTTTTGATAGGGCATTTGCGCAGCTTGCACAAAATTCATGCGGCGAAGTGCAATGCGGTCTATGCCGCTTTGGCGAGCAGCCTCGTCCATCAAGCGTTCCATGTTGTAGATCGCCTCGGGACGACCTGCGCCGCGGTAAGCACCTGTGCAAGCGGTGTTGGTCAATACGCCGGTGAAGTGGAAATCAACTGTCTGAATGTCGTACACGCTGGTTTGAACCCAAGGTCCAATCAGCAGCTGAATCGCCAGACCGGTCATGCTCGGGTAGGCGCCCACGTTGGCCAGAGAATGGATGCGCAGGGCCAGAATTTTGCCTTTCGCATCCAAGGCCAGAGCGGCTTTGCTTTCGATGTCGCGGCCATGGGCGCTGGTTAAAAAGTCTTCACTGCGGTCAGCGACCCAGCGCACAGGCCGTTGCAGTTTGTGGGCGCAAAAAGCCGTCACGATGTCTTCGGGGTAGGCGCCGGTTTTCATCCCAAAACCACCGCCCACATCGCCCACCATCACGCGGACCTGATCAGGCTGCAGGCCCAGCAGATCGGCCACCATGCCCCTGACGCCGGTCGGCATTTGACTGCTCATGCGCACAAACAATCGACCGGCCTCAGGGTAGGCCAGCACGCTGCGCGGTTCAATGGTCAAAGCGACCAGGCGTTGGTTGGTAATGGCCAGTTCCACCACATGAGCAGCTTGCGCAAAGGCAGTCGCTGTGGCTTGGGCATCACCGTACCGTGTCTCAGCAACACGGTTATCGGGGTGCTCTGTCATCAAGGGGGCGTTGTCAGCCAAAGCGTCATGCAAATTGACTGCATGGGGCAAATCTTGGTACTCGACCACAACGGCTTCAGCGGCATCACGGGCTTGTTGCTCAGTATCGGCGACCACAGCGGCCACGGCTTCACCCACGTAACGAACCCGTTCAGCGGCCAAAATGTACTTGTCGGGCGCGGCCAAAGGGGACCCATCCGCGCGTTTGAAGTTCACCGCCCGGGGCATGGGCTTTTGGCCGGCAGCAAAAAGCTCAGGGCCAGTCACAATCAAACGCACGCCGGGCATGGCTGACGCAACCGAGGTGTCGATCGAAGCGATGCGTGCGTGCGGGTAGGGGGAGCGGACAAAACACAAGCGGGTCTGCTCGGGCAGGTTCACGTCGTCTGTATAGATGCCCTTGCCTTGCAGCAATTGCGCATCTTCAAGGCGTTCAACTGCTTGCCCGCTGCCGAATTTGAGTGTGGAAGAAACCAAGGCTGTCTCCTAATTACGGTTATCACTGTGAGTAAGTATGAGTTTAGCTTGAGATGGACTGTTCATCTGTCGCACCTGTCATGAGCCCTTTTCAGTTCAGGTGGCTTGTCGAGGGGCATTTTCGGGTTTAGCATAGCCATTCAAGCCTTGTTTGAAGGCGAAAAAAGGCCATGTGATGAACAATTTTTCTATTGCCATTGTTTTTATATTGTTCTTTTTGATGGCGGGTTTGTTGATTTTTTATTTTCAGACCCAGCAAAGCCTCAAGGATATTGCGGACAAGATGAGTAAATTACAACCTCAAATGGTCTTGCGTTCCCCCAATGTCATTCGCCAAGAACGCGCAGTCTGCCAAGATCGCTTGGTTTTATTAGAGGTCGACTTGACACAAAACCAACGCGAGAATTTAACTGAGGAAGAAATCCAGCAAGTGGAGTTCACACGCGACGCCATCAAGCGTTGCACTGACGAACTCAAACAAACCGGCGACTGGATGGGAACACCCTTTGACTTTGAGTGGACAGAAATGTTTAACCGCATGCCCATCCTCAAGTCTTTGTATTGGGCTTCAGTTGAGGGATTGTCCGCCGTCGACCACCAAAGTCTGCCCAGTGATCCAGGAGGAAGCGTCACTGGCCAAAAATAGCGCCACCTTGGCGATCTCTTCAGGCGACCCAAAGCGTCCGCAAGGAATGCTCGACAGAATCCGGGCGTACAGCGCGGGATTTTCTTTTTGTACGACATCCCAAGTGCCGCCTTCAAAAAAGATGGAGCCGGGGGCGATGCAGTTGACCCGAATTTTATGGGCTGCATGGGTCAAGGCTTGGGTTTGCGCGTATTCCATGATGGCGGCCTTGACTGCGCCATATGGCGGTGTTCGCACACTGGCTTTCAAGCCTGAAATGGAGGAGATATGAATGATATTGCCGCCGTTTTTCAGCAGGAAGGGCATAGCGGTCTGGCTCGCGCGAACGGCCGCCATCAAATCCACCGATATGCTGGTGGCCCAGCCTGCCTCATCGTCGGTGCGACCAAACCCAGAAGCGTTGTTCACCAAAATGTCCACGCCGCCCAAGTCCGCAGCGGCTTGGATTACCCAGGCCTTCACGGCGTCGCCATCTGCTAAATCACAGGAATGTGCACTGATTTTCCGGCCTGTGCTGCGCAGCGATGATTCGGCTTTTTCCAAAGGTCCTTTGGCACGGGCGCAGATCGCCACGTCAGCCCCTGCAAGAGCGAATGCGTGGGCAATGGCCAAACCTATCCCGCGGCTACCGCCAGCGACCAAGGCACGTTTACCGGTTAAAGACAGTTGCATAGCGGAGTCCAAGTCATGAAGGGGAATCCAGTTTAGGGGTCCTCAGACAGGCCCACTGTCACCGCCACGACGGTTGAATTCAAGGTACGCGGGCTGACAACGCCTGTACTTGCGTTGTCAAGTCCCGGACTGCCTGCGTCAGAGCCAACAACTCCTGCTCTTTGAGGATGTCGATTTTGTCGTGCAGCAGTTCTATCTCCAGCTCGGCTTTGACATTCACTTCGTAATCGTTTTGTGCATGGCGCCGGTCCAACTCGGACTGGCGATTTTGGCTCATCATGATTGCAGGCGCCGTATAAGCCGCCTGGAACGACAGCAGCAGGTTCAGCAAAATGAAGGGGTAGGGGTCCCAGGCGTTCGTGCCGTTCAGCACGTTGCCAGCGATCCAGATGGCGATCGCCGTGCTTTGCAAAATGATGAAGCGCCAAGACCCAATGGTGGCCGCCACGAGGTCGGCCACGCGCTGCCCGCGGGTGAGTGGTATCACCTCCGCCTGTGCAGGCGCGAGATCGATGAGGGGTGATTTTTTTTGCCGGTGCGCACGCCGATGGGCACGTAATAAGTTGAGCTGGTGTGTGTCTTCAAAGGACAAGGTGGGGGTTTTGTGTGCGGTCATGGCCAAGCCTTGCAGGGTGCAGAGACTGTCAGAGTACCAGTACTATTTTCTACTTTCAAAACTGTATGAATGTACAGTATATTTGAGGGATGAAAAATGAACTCGCATCCACCCCTTGGCCTGTGCAGGTGCCCGACACGAAAGTCTGGCTCGACATGAGCACGTGGACGGTGCGTGCGGGATTCCCGTCCCCGGCCGCCGACCACACGCAAAAGCGCATCGACCTGAACGAGCACCTGATTCGCAACAAAGAAGCGACCTTCATTTTCAAGGTCAAGGGCGACTCCATGATCGGTGCGGGCATCTACGAAGGCGATGCGCTGGTCATCGACCGTTCCATTGAGGCCAAGCACGGCAACATCGTGCTGGCGGTGCTGAACAATGAGTTCACCGTCAAGCGCTTGTACCGCCGCGGCGGGGTGGTCAAGCTGGTCGCCGAAAATAACCTGTACCCGCCCATCGTGGTCAAGAGCGGCGAAGAGCTGACTGTGTGGGGCGTGGTCACTTACAACCTGCACAAACTCTTATGACGGCCATCGACCCGGACAGCCTGGCCGCATTGCCGCACAGTGCCGGCGTGTACATCTTCCGTGGCGAAGGCACGCTGCCGCTCTACATCGGCAAGAGCGTGGACATCCGCGCCCGCGTCATGTCGCACCTGCGCACGCCCGAAGAGGCTGAGATGATCGCCCAGACCCGGCGCATCGACTTCATCGAAACCGCGGGCGAGATCGGGGCGCTCTTGCTCGAAGCGCGGCTCATCAAAGCGCAAATGCCGTTGTTCAATGTCCGTCTGCGACGCCTGCGCACCCTGTGCGCCATCCGGCTCGATGGGGATGTGCAGACCGGCCTTACGCCCGTGATGATCGACAGCAAAGACCACGACCTGGCCACCACGCCCGGTCTGTATGGCCTGTTTGCCTCGCGCCATGCGGCGCAGCGTCGCCTGCGCGAGTTGGCCGACCAACACCGTTTGTGTCTGGCCTTGTTGGGCCTGGAAAAAACCGGAAGACGCGGCTGCTTTGGCCTGCAGATCAAACAATGCCTGGGTGCATGTGCGGGTCTGGAAGACCGCGCAGTGCACGATCAGCGTTTGTTCTCGGCCCTGCTGGACTCGCAGGTGCAGACCTGGCCCTTTGCGGGCGCGGTCGATTTGGTGGAAACCCAGGGCGACTGGGTGCAACGTCACCGCGTGAGCCACTGGCGTTATGTCGGCACCTGGTGCTCGCGCACGGGGCCACAGACTGTGGCCGATCAGCCCGACGCCTTTGATCTGGACAGCTACAAAATTCTGGTCAAACCCATCATGCTCGGTAGCGCCCGCATCGAACCTGTACCGGCCTAGCCATGCAACACATTGCACTGGTTGATTGCAACAATTTTTACGTCAGTTGCGAGCGGATTTTTCGGCCCGATTTGAACAAAGTGCCGGTGGTCGTGCTGTCCAACAACGACGGCTGCGTGGTCTCGCGCTCCAACGAAGCCAAAGCACTCGGCGTGCGCATGGGGCAGCCCTGGTTCGAGTGCAAAGCACTGGCCGAACAACACGGCATCCTGGCGCTGAGCAGCAACTACGCCTTGTATGCTGACATGTCCAACCGCATCATGCAGATCTTGTGCGACTACGCACCGCGCAGTGAGGTCTATTCGATTGACGAGTGCTTTGTCGATTTGACCGGCATGCCCCGCCTGCGCGAAGTGAGCTACGCCATGCGTGAGCGCGTCGGTAGGTGGACCGGCATGCCCGTGTGCGTGGGAATCGGGCCCACCAAGACCCTGTCTAAGCTGGCCAACCATGTGGCCAAAAAACACCCCCGCTCGAAAGGCGTGTTCAACTACAACGCGCTCACCGAAGCGCAAAAAACAAAACTGTTGACCCAACTGCCGGTGAGCGAGGTGTGGGGCGTGGGCCGCAAGCTCACGCAGCGCCTGGCGGCGCACGGCATTGCTACCGTGCAAGACCTGCGCGTTGCCCACACGCCCACGCTGCGTGCCGAGTTCGGGGTGGTCATTGAAAAAACCCAGCGCGAACTGCAAGAAGTGGCTTGCATTGATTTTCAGCAAGAGGTGCCGGACAAGCAGCAAATCATCTCCAGCCGTTCATTTGGCAACGCCGTGACCGAGTTGCCGGTCCTGAAAGACGCGCTGTCGCTGTTTGTGGCCAACGCCTGCGCCAAACTGCGCAAGCAAAACAGCCAGGCGGCCTTGATCCAGGTGTTTTTGCAAACCAACCGTTTCCGCAAAGACCAGCCGCAATACATGCCGTGCCTGGCCGTGCCGCTGCCGCGCCCCACGCACGACACGCTGGAGGTCAACCGCTGGGCCGACGTCCTGTGCGAACGCATGTACAAACCCGACTACGCCTACAAAAAAGCCGGCATCGTGCTCAGTGAGATCAGCCCCGTCACGCACCAGCAAGCCGACTGGATAGAACCCGACATGCTCAGCAACGACAAGCTCATGCAAGTGCTGGATGGGCTCAATCAACGCTACGGCCGTGGCGCCGTGACGGTGTCCACGCAAGGGGCTTACAAAGAATGGCAAATGCGGCAAGAGCGCAAATCGCCCAACTACACCACCTGCTGGGAAGATGTGCCGGTGGTGTGAGGGGCTGATTACTCTTTCACCGAGCCGGTCATGCCAGAGACGTAGTACTCAACAAAGAACGAGTAAATCAACGCGACAGGCAAGGAGCCAAAAAGCGCGCCCGCCATCAGAGCACCCCAGTGGTAAACGTCACCTTCTACCAACTCGGTGACCACACCTACCGGCAGGGTTTTGACTTCACTGGATGAGATGAAGGTCAGTGCGTAAATAAATTCATTCCACGACAGTGTGAAGGCAAAGATACCCGCCGAAATCAAACCAGGAACAGCCAGAGGCAAGATAATTTTGACCAAAATTTGCCAGCGGTTGGCGCCATCGATCAAGGCGCACTCTTCCAGCTCCATTGGAATTGAGCGGAAATACCCCATCAGCAACCAGGTGCAAAACGGAATCAAAAAGGTAGGGTAAGTCAGGATCAGTGCCAGGCGTGTATCGAACAAGCCGAGCTGAAAAACGACCGATGCCAAGGGGATGAACAAAATAGACGGAGGCACCAAGTAAGCCAAGAAAATACCCAAGCCCACGTGCTTGGCACCCGAAAAGCGTAAACGCTCAATGGCATAAGCCGCAAATACAGAAGCCAGCAAGGAGAAGAAAGTGGCTGTCACAGAGACCAGTACCGTATTCCACATCCATTGCGGGTACTCGGTTTTAAAAAGTAATTTATCGATGTGCGCCAAAGTCGGTGCAATGATCCAGAAGGGGTTGCCGTCGCGTGACAGCAATTCGTTATCCGGTTTGAAGGCCGTGATGCCCATCCAATAAAAGGGAAACAGCAAAACGAATAAAAAAACCAACAAGGGCAAATAAATCGTGAAGAATTGACGTGACCTGCTGTCCAAATAGGACATGCCCACCATATCGCTTTGGTCTTTGCTCATTTGTCGTCTCCGCCTTGTTGCCATGCACGGCGTTGGAGCCCAAAGTAGCTGAACATGATGGCTGCCAAAAGAAAGGGCACCATCGCAATCGAGATTGCAGCGCCCTCGCCCAAAGCACCACCCGAAATCGCGCGCTGAAAAGACAAGGTGGCCATCAGGTGGGTTGCGTTCAAAGGCCCTCCCCGGGTGATCACATAAATGAGTTGGAAATCAGTGAAGGTGAACAGCACGGAGAATGTCATGACCACCGCAATGATCGGGGTTAACAGTGGCAGTGTCACATGGTAGAACTGTTGCCATGGCGTAGCACCATCAATGGCCGAGGCTTCGTAGTAAGAAGGGGATATGGTTTGCAGTCCTGCCAACAACGTGATTGCGACGAAGGGGACTCCCCGCCAGATATTGGCAGCGATGGTTGAAAACCGTGCATTCCAAGGATCACCTAGAAAATCGATGTACGTGGTGATAAAGCCCATCTTCACCAAAGCCCAACTGATGATGGAAAATTGCGAGTCAAATAGCCACCAAAATGCGATAGCCGACAAAGCGGTAGGCACGATATAGGGCAACAAAATAACGGCCCTGAAAAATGATTTGAAGCGGATATTTTTATTCAACAACAACGCCAACCACAAACCTAAAAAAAACTTCACGGCACTGGCAATCGTGGTGTAAAACAAGGTGTTAAAAAGCGCTAACTGGGTGACGCTGTCACCCGCTAGAAAGATATAGTTTTCAAGACCGATCCATTCACCAGGCCGCCCCACTTTGGCATCGGTAAAGCCGAGCCAGACACCCAAACCCAAGGGGTACGTCAGAAACAGCAGCAGCAGCACAGCGGCTGGCAGCATAAAGATCAAGCCCAGCACATTGCGGCTGTTCTGAAGTTTCTCGAGCATGGATGTCGTCATAGAGGCAATGGTTTTAGGCGTTGACTTTAGACTTTGTAGTAGCGCTCAGCACGCTTTTGGGC
>Ga0214919_10000886_pt1 | contig 50722 bp, 50 predicted proteins | sample LL1503_MetaG_FD_177994 | JGI IMG/M metagenome (GOLD analysis project Ga0214919, IMG submission 177994) | Freshwater microbial communities from Lake Lanier, Atlanta, Georgia, United States - LL-1503 | ecosystem: Environmental > Aquatic > Freshwater > Lake | place: USA: Georgia | collected...
CCAAAACGTCAAAAATGTTCCAGAGAGAAGCAAAATGATAAATGAATACATACATACTTCACCAAGCATGAATGACCAGTGATCGGGGAAAACCTTATTAAGTGACTTCTTTACCCAACCTGCTGCACCAAGTCTCTCGTCAACGAAGTTGGCGGCAGTACCGATTCTTTTTTCAACAGATGTCATTGTGAGTTACGCTCCCAGAAACTAGGTCCAACGGGTTCATTAAATGGTGCACGAGCTACTAAATACCCTTGTGAATCGACGGTGATGTCGAGTTGAGGAAGTGGGCGAGCTGCTGGTCCAAAGATGACTTTGGCACCACGTGTTACATCAAAGGTTGATTGATGACATGGACACAACAAGTGTTTTGTCTGCTGTTCATAGAGTGCAACTGCGCAACCCATGTGAGAACAGATCTTTGAGAAGGCGATAATTCCCTCATGTGTCATTGCCAATTTCTCTGGTGTCAATTGGAAATCCTCGGGGCGCAGGCGAATCAAAAGCACAGGGTCCTTTGCGATATCACTCAGCGGCCGTTCATCCTCATGTTCAACTGCCGGTAATACTTGCACAACCGCTCCCACTTCAAGATCTGAAGCCAAGATAGGGCGGTTGCCAGGATCGGTAAGTAATCGAGTTCCTGTTTTCCAGTTAGTTGTCTCTAACTGCTTTTTAGGCAGCGGTCCTAAATCGCGAAGAAGCAAAACCGGTGGAAGAGCAAAGAGTCCAACGGCTGCGCCTAAGGAGCGTTTAATCAACTTACGTCGACCTAGCTGTACTCCTTTGACACCTTCTTTAACAGTGTGAACTAACTCTGCACGATCTTCATCGCTTGAGCGAAATTCATGACGATGATTCACAATTTCTTTATCTGGCATCAATGTTTTCGCCCAGTGGATTGCAGCAATGCCGATAAAGAACAGTGACATGGCCATTCCAAGGCCGATGCCAAGCTGCTGAGCATTTTGATTTCCCATAACAGGAGTGAAAATGAAAACATCTTTTGCTACGAAAATATAAGAGTAAATAAGAAGAACAGATCCAATTCCAGAGAGAGTGAAGAGAATAGCTACTTGTTGCTCCGCGCGCTTTTCAGAGACGGGGTTTGTATCGGTTGCACGTGGTGCGTGTTGTGGTACTACTGAACTGTCAATAGGAGTTAATTCATTAGACACGTTGCGCCTACCTTGCTCTCGTCGTTAGCCAGACTGCAATACCTATCAGCAGTCCAATTCCCAAAACCCACACCAAAAGACCCTCTGTCACTGGTCCGATGCGACCCATTGTTGCTCCACCTAGATTTGGTTCAGCTTCAGCAGCTTTAATCCATTTAATCAGTGCAAGTTTTTCAGCAGGTGTGATTGTCTTATCGCTAAAGACTGGCATTGATTGTGGGCCAGTAATCATTGCTTCGTAAATATGTTTAGGTTCAACACCCATAAGAGTAGGCGCATACTTTCCTTGAGTGAGTGCCCCACCTTGACCAGCAAAGTTGTGACACATAGCGCAGTTGTTTCGAAATAACTCTCCGCCTTGGGCAGAGTTTCCATCTCTCTCATAATTGAGTGCAGATTCCTCTGGAATAGCAGGACCAGGGGCTAGGGATGCAACATATGAGGCAAGGGCCGCGGTTTCATCCTCGTTATATACAGGTGCTTTACGAACTGCCTGTGTACTCATGTCAGCCATTGGCATACGGCCTGTGCCGACTTGAAAATCAACTGAAGCTGCCCCGACACCGATTAGAGATGGTGCTATCGCCCCACCTTCAGCATTGAGTCCATGGCATGAGGAGCAACCTTTAAGAAAGATCTGTTTGCCTTCTTCAATGGAGGCTGAACGTGCGAAGGTTGTTTGTGACTGTTTAACTGTCGCACTTGCAACTGAGAAAGTTGTTCCGATTGTCAATAAAGCACAGATTAATAGAAGAGGGCCGGCGGCCTTATGTCGACGGTAGCGCGATAATTGCTTCACAAACTTCGTGTGCTCCCTTACTTAATTAAGTAGATCGCTGAGAAAAGGGCGATCCACACAACATCGACAAAGTGCCAATAATATGAAACCACGATTGCAGTTGTGGCTTGTTCGTGGGTGAAGCGACGTGCTTTAGAAACTCGGATAAGAACAATCAGAAATGCCAGAAGTCCACCAGTCACATGTAATCCGTGAAAGCCAGTAGCAACGAAGAAGATAGAACCGTAAGCAGATGACGAGAGTGTCATACCTTCTTGCACAAGCGATGCGTACTCATAGATTTGGCCACCGATAAAAAAAGCACCCATGAGAAATGTCAGAGCGAACCATTCACGCATGCCCCATTTGTTGAGTTGGAAAACTGAACCTGTTCTGTGGTTTTGAAAACGCTCTGCTGCAAATACCCCGAACTGACACGTAACAGATGAGAGCACAAGAACTGTTGTGTTCAATGCTGCAAATGGAATATTGAGAATCTCACTCATGTGAGTCCAGATCGCTGGCCCTTGCACTGCTCGCGTAGTAAAGTAAATGGCAAAGAGGGCGGCAAAGAACATCAGTTCACTTGAGAGCCACACAATCGTTCCCACGGCAACTGCGTTGGGACGGGTGATTTTGTAGTGGGCGGGAATGGATGTACTCGACATGAGGATGATTATTCCTGAAAACAACGCCTGCGTCTTACGAGAAACCCTCCATAAACTCAATATTCGCCCTGTTCAGGAGTGAAACAGCCCACAGATTCTAGGAGGTAAGAAACAGCTCTCAGACTAGGAAGAGGCGCTTAGACTTAGCCCATGGCAAAGAAGCAGATACTGGTGTATGCAGATGATTCAACTGTGCGAAAAGCCGTCATTGGCGCCCTTGGTGCTAGGACTGCCAGCGATGTAGCTGAGCACCAGATCCACGAGTTTGCAACTGCTGCTGCCCTTCGATCCTATGTCGATAACAACAACGCCATTGATTTATTTATCCTCGATGGTGAAGCAGTCCCCGAGGGTGGCTTAGGTGTTGCTCGCCAACTCAAAGATGAAGTTTTCAACTGTCCACCAGTGTTAGTTATCACAGGTCGGAAAGAAGATGCATGGCTGGCTGCATGGTCAATGGCCGAAGCCTCAATAGTTCACCCCATTGATCCCTTTACTCTTGCTAAGAGCGCTGCCGAACTTCTACGTGGCACACCCTCTACTGCAGTTTAACAATGACACGAGAGTTGTGGGATCGCTATTTCTCAATTCTAGAAAACGGGCTGGATTTAGATCCTCAGGATGTTCAATGGTGCATGAAGCAGATTTTAGAAGGCCAAGCAGATACTGAGTTAATTAAGAAGTTTCTACTCTCACTCAAAGCCAAAGGGGAGACGTCAGAGGAAGTCGGCGCCCTCGTTACCCAGATGTATGAGCAATGTGCGCCCATTTCCATTACAGAACGCGCAGTCGACACAGTTGGAACCGGTGGCGATGGTGCCCACACCATCAATATCTCAACAACAGCAGCAATAATTGCAGCAGCTGCGGGAGCAAAAGTCGTAAAGCACGGTAACCGTGCAGCGTCATCTCAATCAGGTGCTGCAGATTTGCTGGAAGCTCTCGGTGTTGCTGTCACGCTGGATGGGAAAGGTGTTGAAACTACCTTTGCACAACTAGGTATTGGGTTTTGTTTTGCCCCAGTTTTTCACCCAGCAATGCGTTTTGCAGCACCTGCTCGTAAAGAGTTAGGTGTACCCACTGTTTTCAATATTTTGGGGCCTCTAGCCAATCCAGCTCAACCAAAGGCTGCGGCAATTGGTGTGGCCAATGATCGAATGCATTTAGTCATGGCCCAGGTGTTGGCCAATAAAGGCGTTGATGGCTTTGTTTTTCGCGGCGATGATGGTCTTGATGAGATAACACTTGCAACAACCACATCTGTACTCTCACTGGGTAATGGCCAGATTTCAAGTGATTTAGTAGATCCACGTGATTTTGGAATAGCCACAGCACCTATCTCTGCATTGGCTGGGGGAGATGCAGCTGAGAATGCCCAAATCACAACAGCTATTTTCGCTGGCGAAAAAGGTGCACCACGCGATGCCGTAGTTTTAAACGCCGCCGCCGCTATCGCTGCTTACGATGGTGAAATGGATTTGGGCCTTCACGAACGCATGCTTAAGGGTATCGAACGAGCAACAAGAGCTATTGATAGTGGGGCTGCACGATCTCTTCTTTCACAGTGGGCAGCACTTAGCCAGAAACTAGCCGCTTCTTAATTTTTTTAAACTGCGGCAACGTCGTTATCCCAAAGCCACCCAGGCGCTCAATAATTCCGTGCAGAACATCAACGGTGGCACGGGCATCATCGAGAGCGCGGTGTGTGGGAGAAGTACTGGCTCCAAAGAACTGCGCCAATGTAGCTAATGTGCAGTTGTTGACATCATCTTTTGTTAAAACACATCTGGCTAATCTGGCAGTGTCTGCGACATGATGACTAGGCCATGGGTAATCCAAATGCGCAGCTGCAGCTTTTAGGAATCCCACATCAAAAGCTGCGTTGTGGGCAACTAAAACATTTTCCTTCTCTGGACCTAAGAACTCTATAAATGATGGAAAAACCTGACCGATGGTTGGAGCGTTCGCCAACATCTGATCGGTAATTCCAGTGAGTTGCGTGATGAAAGCTGAGATTTCAACACCCGGATTTACAAAAGTTTCAAACTCACCTAGCACAACGCCACCGCGCACCTTGACTGCACCGATTTCAGTAATCCCCGCGCCGGTTGATGGGGCAGCACCTGAAGTCTCTAAATCCACAACTACAAAAGTGGTCTCCGATAGATGCACAGTGAAGATAGTAAGTGATTGGACCGTCATTGACAGCACGCGTATTGTGGTAGCCATGGCAGTTGAAACGGCACCCCCAGGTTGGATGCAAGATTGGTCGGCGCAAGGCTCAGGCAAAAATGCCCGCATAGGAGTCTTGCTCGTTCATGGTTTTACAGGTGCCCCACCTTCGATGCGCCCATGGGGCGAATTCCTACATTCCAAGGGATACACCGTGCGTGTACCACTTCTTCCAGGCCACGGAACTAAACCAGAAGATCTCAATAAAGTGAAATGGCACCAGTGGCCTGCAAAAGTTCAATATGAATTAGATGAGCTCTTTAAGAGCTGTGATCAAGTATTCATCGCAGGTTTATCGATGGGCGGTGGAACAACACTTTACGTTACAGCAGAGAATAACGAACGTATAAGTGGTGTTATTTTGGTAAACCCAATGATTCATGTGGCTTTCTTGCCCCACCAAGTGGCTTACCTCCTATCGCATTTCCAGAAACTTCGCTCCAGTGTTGGAAACGACATTAAGCGTCCAGGAATAACAGAACATGGCTATGACGCACTACCCACTCGTGGAATCGCAGAACTACTAAAGATGTTAAAGATTACGCGAAAGAAACTGAGCAAAATAACTGTTCCAGTTCAACTTTTTCACTCAGTAGATGACCACACGTTGCCAGTTTCAAACACGGAAATCATTATGGCCGGTTTAGGTTCTGCCAATAAATCTCGCATTGAATTAGTCAATAGTTATCACGTCGCAACCCTTGATTATGATCAGGAGCTGATCTTTCAGAACTCAATGCTTTTTATTGAAGGCTTAACCACTCATCCCCCTAAGGATTGATACTTAACCAGAACAGTGCAAGTACACAAATAGAGACCATAGAGATAATCAAACTATAAACACCACGCATGCGCTTACTAGAGGCAAACTCACCCATGAGGCGCTCGTCTTTAGATATTCCATACATAAACACAAGAAGTGGTAGCAACAATATTGCGTTCAGGATCTGTGTGAAAACGAGAACCTTTATCAGTGGCAGATTAGGAATTAGTATCAATCCCGCAGCAAAAACTGTCATCACTCCAAAAGTTGTATAGAACAACGGCGCTTCTTTTGGGCCATCATCTAAAGCTGCCGGTTGGCCTGTTAGATCACCGACTGAATATGCAGTTGATAAAGGCAAGATTGATGCGGCAAGTAAAGATGCCCCCACCAAGCCAATTGCAAAGACAGCTTTCGCCATTGTTCCAGCTAAAGGCTCAAGGGCCCGAGCAGCCTGAGATGCATCTGTGATGCTGGTGAGTCCCTCTTTGTTTAACGTTGCAGCACATGTGATAACTACGAAGAAACCAATGATTCCTGTCAACAAAGATCCCGTCCACACATCTATGCGCAAAAGTTTTAGGTCATCGCGAGTTAAGCGCTTATCAACTGCATAACTTTGAATGAAAGCTAATCCCCATGGTGCAAGAGTTGTTCCAAGGGTTGCAGTTGCTAAGTAAATAGCATCATGTGTGAAAGGCATAGTTGGGACAAAGACTCCGCGGGCAGCTTGACCCCAGTCGGGATGTGCCATGAAGCCAGCAACAATGTATGAGATAAATATTGCCGAGAGTGCAAAGAAGACCTTCTCAACATTGGCAAATGAGCCACGAAGAACAAGGAATGAAACGATCAGAGCGCCAGCCGGAACAGCGACAAAGCGTGAAAGGCCAAAGAGTTCGCCAGCAACTGCAATTCCTGCAAACTCAGCAGTGAGGGTGCCAAAGTTTGCGATAATCAAAGCGCTAGCACTGAGTGTTCCAGAGCGTGCACCATACTTTTGGCGCACTAAGCCAATAAGACCTTGACGCGTAACAACACCGATGCGTGCACCTAGATCTTGAAAGATAATTAAGGCGACTGTAGAGAGTACAAGCACCCACAACATTTGATAACCAAACTTTGCTCCCAATTGAGAGTAGGTGGTGATGCCCGCTGGATCATCATCGGAGAGCCCTGCAATAATTCCGGGGCCCATCACTGAAAGAAGTGCAGCTAAGCGAATCTTGCGCGTTGTTGTCATGAGAGTGCACCCGTGCCCTTAGACAAACCGTGCGCTTCTTCAGGTTTAAGTGCATCGACTAAATCGTCAGCCAAAATTCTTCCAACTGGCTTACCTTTTTCGTCGATAACAACGATGGATGCGCCGCGGTTATTGGAAAACTCCTCAATTACTTCATCTAACGGTGAATCTATCTGCACCGATGTTGGATAGGCAGGACCGATGAGGCTGCTCAACTGGGCACTTGACTTAGCGGCAACGAGTTCAATGATTTGGATGTGGTCGATCAATTTACCTTTGCTATCAACAATAACAACACCATCAGAGACATCGCGACCACGACTTTCCACCAATCGAGCAAGTGCTGCACCGACAGTGTCATCTTCATGAGCTAAGACCATATGTGTCGTCATAATTCCACCAGCTAAGGTTTCATCGAAAGCGATAAGTTGCCGCAACTGCTTAGCCAACTTTGATTCCATGGCACTTAAAATATCCTCGCGGTGCTCATCGCTTAAATCACGCAATACTTCAGCCGACTCATCTGGTTCCATGCGGCTTAGAAGTTCAGCTGCGCGCTCTTGACTCAAACCACGTAGCAGACCTTGTAACTCTTCATCCTCCATTTCCTCTAGAGCATCTGCTGCTAGCTCTGGATCCAACATTTCAATGAGTGCACTTTGCTCACGCCCCGCTAAATCTTCAATCAAATCAGCTAAGTCGGCAGGACGTAGTTGTGAAAGTGCTGTTTTTGATCCAGAAGTTTTTACAACACCTGATGTATCGGCAAGTGATGCAACAGTTGCCCAGTCCAAAACATGCTGGGGTGTTGCTCGACGTCCTAATGCTCCAGGAAATATTCGGCGCAAAAAAGTAATAAAAGAAATATCCACACCCACTACGCGGATTTCTCTATCCAAAGGGGCCAAATACAGATCGGATGAGCGCACAACTCGCAGCCCGTTCACATCCACTATCTGGTGATCTAGCACATCAGCATCCAGCAATGATTCATCGCTGCGTCGCTTGTAATCTGTTAAGTTGATAGTAGTTGAAGAGAGTTCAATCTTATGGCGCTCTAGCTTTGCAATACGGGCTCCATCAATAAAAGATCTGCGCAGTCCTACTTTCACGATTAAACCTGATACTGGCGGATAAGCATCCTGTCCATGTTTGACTACAACATCTACAAGGCGACCAATTTCACGGCCATCTTCATTTGTAACTGGACAGCCCAGTAATCCTGCAAGAGAAACTATTGAATCGCGAACACCTTTACGGGCCAAGACCAAATCGCGCCGCCCCACGGCACGTTCAACAGTATTGACCACACGGTCTATTGGTTTCTTGGTTGGGGCTCTCATGTATGAAATTGTATCGGCTGAGATTGAAGGCGTTCTGATAGTTTTCGCTGAGCCATTGTTAACTTACTGAAGTGGACCGTACTGGGATCGAACCAGTGACCCCCACAATGTCAATGTGGTGCTCTACCGCTGAGCCAACGATCCTTGCTTGAATGCGAAATCATACCTCACGTCATTGCATACATGATCAGCGATTGTAGTCATCCTCTACACGCTCAATATCATCTTCACCAAAGTAAGAACCGCTTTGAACTTCAATGAAAACAACGGGCTCACTTCCAATGCTTGCTAATCGATGAAGATCGCCCTGGGCTATATCAATTGAATCTCCAGCAGACATCTCTATGTCTTGGCCATTGTGAGTGACTTTTGCGCTGCCGCTTACGATGAACCAATGTTCAGCCCGATGTTGATGGCGTTGATAAGAAAAGCGAGACCCGGCATTAACAATAATTCGCTTTACTTTGTGATCTGAACTCTCGGACAAGATTTCATAACGACCCCACGGTCTGACGTCATCGCCCATCAACTCTTCCTTCTTACTAGATCTGCTAGTGGAGGTCGGAACGGGATTTGAACCCGTGTAGAGGGATTTGCAGTCCCTTGCCTCGCCTCTCGGCCATCCGACCAAAAACTAACGCCGTTCATTTTTTATGTGAACGGCGAGTAGTTTTGAGAGCGGACGACCGGGTTCGAACCGGCGACCTGAACCTTGGCAAGGTTCCGCGCTACCAACTGCGCTACGTCCGCGAGGAGGGCAAATCTATCGCAGGAGAGGCCATAGCGCCAAAGTGGGATGTCAATGACTACCGTTACCTTGTGAATTCATCCAAGAGTGCGCCTGTTTTTTGGATGAATGGGCGGTTGGCAACTGGTCTCTCGCAGGTTTCACATCATCCATCATCTTTAGACGATGGGGGATTCTGGGCTATTTCAACAACTTTTGAAGGAGCGTTTCGAGCTTTTAAATTTGACCATGTCATTGAATCAATCTTTCCAGCAACGCCGTGGCAGGAAATAGAAGGTAGGTGGTCAAGTAGTTTGAGTGAACGTGAATATGTTGCATATGTAAGAAAAGTGCAAGAGCACATTGCACACGGCTGGGTCTATCAGGTGAATGCTTGCAGAGAGATATCCATTGATGTGGAAGTTGAAGATTTACGGGGTCTGTTTTCTAAGATCCTAGAAGGCAATCCTGCGCCGTGGGCATCATATTTAGAAGCACCTGGAATCAACATCGCTTCTGCATCTCCCGAACTTTTCCTCAAACGCGAGGGAGCACGAATCCGCACTTCTCCTATCAAGGGAACAGCACCCGTCGGCACCGTTGATTTTGGCGTCAAAGACAGAGCTGAAAACGTCATGATTGTTGATCTCATGCGAAATGATTTAGGACAAATCTGTAAGAGCGGAAGTGTCACCGTTCCACGATTGCTTTCAACTGAATCTCATCCTGGCCTTGTGCATCTGGTTTCTGATATTGAAGGGGAGTTGAAAGATGGGACTTCTTGGTCAGAGATTTTCACACTTTTGAGTCCTCCGGGATCAATTAGTGGAGCACCCAAATCATCTGCTGTGGCTGTTATTAAAGAAAATGAAGGCAAGCGCGGGCCATATTGTGGAGCGCTGGGTTGGGTGCAGGGGGATAGCTGTGAACTTTCAGTTGCGATTCGAATCTTCTATAAAGATGACAAATTGCGATTTGGTACAGGTGCCGGGATTACCTGGGCCAGTGTTGCATGTGATGAATGGGAAGAAACTCAACTCAAAGCAAGACGTCTTGTCTCACTTGCAGGCGGTCAGTTATGAGAGTGATCTATAACGGTGAAGTACAAGGTATCGATGACGTGCCTGCACATAGTTCTGGATGGCTACAGGGCCAGGGAATCTTCGAAACAGTTAAAAGCGTGGGAAACAAGCCCCTCTCTCTATCTAGGCATATTGCACGCGCACAAAGTAGTGCCTTAGTTCTTGGGATTTCGATGCCATACCCTCAAGAGATTGCACAAGGTGTTGCTGAATTATTTACCGTAGTTCCTCAAGGTTTAGGGATGCTGCGGATTTCTTTTGATGATCAAGGCAATTGGTTGGCAGTTCACATGTCATATAGGGAGCAAGTGAAAAGCTGCGACGTGAGAGTACATCCAGAGGCTGTTGCAGGTGATATTCATAAACGATTTCCATATACGAATCGTTTTGACATTCTTGAGCAGGCCCGTTTGGCTGGCTTTGATGATGCGATTGTTCTCAATGCTCAAGGCAATATCTGTGAAGGCTCCGTAACAAATCTGATTGCTCAGATTGATGGTCGCTGGATAACACCGCCAACTTCTGATCTTGTTTTGCCTGGAATTATTCGTCAGATGCTCATTGAGAATGGACGCCTTAGCGTCGAGAGCATTCCAGCTGCTCGGCTTTTGGAAATCACCTCTGCCTTCTTTATTAGCAGTTTGCGTTTATCTCATGCGATTTCATCGATTAATGCGCGGCCGTTGCAGCTTTCACATGCCTTCGGAGAAGAAATAAAGGCGTTAGCACATCAGTATTCGGTAGGCTAGCCACATGATTCAGGTAACCGTTGATGGTGCATCACGCTCCATAGAGGCTGATCAACGCCCCACCCACCTCTTTGCAGATAATAAAGAGGTAGTTGTATGCCGCATAAACGGCATGCTCAAAGATTTATGGACCGATCTGCAAGAAGGCGATGTCGTTGAATCTGTCATCATGAATTCTCCTGATGGACTCTTTGTGCTCCGCCACTCAACTGCCCACGTAATGGCACAAGCGGTGCAAGAAGTGTTCGCACAAACAAAGCTCGGAATTGGACCACCGATCACAGATGGTTTTTATTACGACTTTGATCCTAAGACACCCTTTAATCCAGATGATTTAGCCAAGATTGAAAGCGTCATGCGCAAGATTGTAAAAGATGGCCAGCGCTTTCGCCGTCGTGTTGTTTCTGAAAAAGAGGCGCTAGCTGAACTCTCACACGAGCCATATAAATGCGAACTTATTGGGATAAAGGGGCCAGCTGGAGAAGAAGCTAACGTCGAAGTTGGGGGAGCAGAGCTCACTATCTATGACAATTTAGGTAGAGATGGAAATCCAGTGTGGTCAGATTTATGCAGAGGCCCTCATCTTCCATCCACAAAGCACATTCCTGCTTTTAAGTTAATGCGAAGTGCGGCAGCGTATTGGCGCGGATCTGAAAAGAACCCGATGCTCCAGCGCATTTATGGCACAGCGTGGCCATCACAAGATGAACTAAACGCTCACTTAGAACTACTAGCAGAGGCTGAAAAGCGCGATCATCGCCGACTTGGAACTGAGTTGGATCTATTTTCATTTCCAGAAGAGATTGGTTCTGGACTTGCAGTCTTTCATCCCAAAGGGGGAATCATTCGCCGAGCGATGGAGGATTACTCACGCAAGCGACATGAAGAAGAGAATTACGAGTTTGTTTATTCTCCTCATTTAACTAAGGCGGCCTTGTTTGAAAAATCAGGTCACTTGGATTGGTACTCAGAGGGAATGTATCCACCGATGATTATGGATGAAGAACTCCATGCCGATGGAACGATTAAAAAGCCTGGTCAGCAGTACTACATGAAGCCCATGAACTGCCCATTCCACAACCTTATTTTCCAGGCCCGACAGCGCTCATATCGCGAGTTACCGCTTCGACTTTTCGAGTTTGGAACTGTATATCGCTATGAAAAATCTGGCGTGTTACATGGCATTACTCGTGCTCGGGGTTTCACTCAAGATGATGCACATATCTACTGCACAAAAGAACAGATGGCAGATGAATTAGATTCACTTCTAACATTCGTGCTCAACCTTTTGCGTGACTATGGACTCAATGATTTCTATCTTGAGCTTTCAACGAAGAACCTAGAAAAATTTGTGGGAGAAGATTCAGATTGGCAAGAGGCAACTGAAACATTGCGCAAAGCTGCAGTTGCTCAAAAACTGGAGTTAGTACTAGATGAAGGTGGCGCAGCTTTCTATGGCCCGAAGATCTCCGTGCAAGCAAAAGATGCCATTGGTCGCACTTGGCAGATGTCAACGATTCAAGTCGACTTCCAACTTCCACAACGCTTTGAACTTGAGTATTCAGCAGCCGATGGATCGCGCCAGCGCCCCGTAATGATTCACCGCGCACTCTTTGGTTCCATTGAGAGATTCTTTGGTGTTCTCACCGAGCATTACTCAGGAGCTTTCCCACCATGGCTCGCGCCAGTTCAAGTAGTGGGTATTCCAGTTGCTGAAGCTTTTGCAGATTATTTAGCTGATGTCATTAAGCAGATGAAGAAGGCTGGCATTCGTGCAGAGCTAGATGCATCAGATGATCGCATGCAAAAGAAGGTCCGTAACGCCCAAATGCAAAAGGTGCCATTTATGCTTATCGCTGGTGAGGAAGATATGGCAGCTGGTGCTGTCTCATTCCGCTACCGCAATGGCGAACAGAAAAATGGGATTCCTATCAAGGATGCAATTGCACAAATTCAAAAAGTAGTAGCAGATCGCACACAGGTTTAACAATGCATATTGATGGCGCAGGAATGCCTGATGGTTGGCAACGGTTGTGGGCGCCTCACCGGCTTGAGTACTTACGTGGAGAAAACCGCCCATTAGAGGGCAATGACGTTGAATGTCCGTTCTGCCGTATTCCCACATTAAATGATGAAGAGGGCCTGATTGTGCATCGTGGCAAGAGCGCATATGTAGTAATGAATTTGTATCCGTATAACCCAGGGCACTTATTGGTCTGCGCTCAAAGGCATGTTGCAGATCTGACTGACCTAAATGAAGAAGAGCGCAACGAGATTTCTTCCCTTACTTCTCATGCGATGAAAACTATTCGAAAAGTTTCATCCCCTGCAGGCTTTAACTTGGGGATGAATCAGGGCGCTATTTCTGGGGCTGGTGTGGCAGAACATATTCACCAACACATCGTTCCGCGTTGGAGCGGAGATGCAAACTTCATGCCAATTATTGGAAAAACAAAAGTGCTACCGCAGTTGCTGACTTTGACGAGAGAAGAGATTGCTGCTGCTTGGTAGTGCTAATGAAGTTCAGCCAGATATTTCTCTATAACATCAAAGCCAATTGCCTTTTCAATCACAAGAGGAATAGCTGGAAAGAGAACTCCAGCTGCAAATGCGCCTTCACCCATGGATGTGAGTAATTCTAAGTATTCATCACGAAACTCCTGAACTAAAGTTTCATGTTCAGGTTCACAAGCATGTTGTCTCGGAGGAGTTGTGGAGTAATCAGTGATAACCATATCCGAGAGTGAAATGAGTGCTCTAGGTGATCCATCATCATCATGGAGAACTAAGTAAGGCGTGGCGACCTGATCAAAGACCCTGGTAGCCAACATCACTGCATCATCAAAGTCGGCATTGTTTTCATCCAAATGTGTAACAACAATCAAGCGAGGCGTTAGAAACTCATCGAAGGCTTGCCATTGATCAATGGTGGCTTGATCAATTCCGGTGTTGGGATTGAGAGCGAAGATGGCGCAGGAAATCTCACCAGTGGCATCACTTCCAAGTCTTGCCCCTAGCGCTGAAGCAACTTCTCCGGGGTTGGCTGAAGGGTGGCCAAAGACGCAGAGATTGAGAGGGGATGTGGGATTCTGCACTGGGTCAGCCTACGATGTGCAGTGATGCTAAGTCGTACTTTAAAACCTGCGGTTACGAGATTAATAACACCCGTAGCCACCAAAGCCCTGCGCATCGGGATAACACCCAATGCAGTCACATGGGTGGGTGCTATAGGAGTAATTGCATCAGCGCTGTTTTTCTATCCCCGTGGTGATTTCTTTCTTGGCACCGCGCTCATTGCCTTTTTTGCCGTGAGCGATCTCTTCGATGGCACGATGGCTCGTATCTCTCAAGCAGGTGCTAGCAAATGGGGAAGTTTCCTAGACTCCACCATAGATCGCTTAACAGATTCTTCGATTCTTCTAGGCGTGAGTATTTACTTGATCAATAACGATGACCAATTGAGTTTTGTCGTGATTGCCACGTTAGTAACAGGAATGCTCGTTCCTTATATTCGTGCCAAAGCTGAGAGTTATGACGTTGAATGTAGCGGGGGAATAGCAGAGCGGACCGAGCGGTTAATCATGGCAATGTCTGCAATTGCACTTGATGGCCTGGGGGTTCCATATGTCCTGGCCGCCGGAATGTGGTTACTTGCAATGTTAGGAGTAGTAACAGTGGTGCAACGAATGGTGATTGTTCGCAAGGCATTTAAGCAATGATTCAAACGGTAACCGCCTGGGGTTATTTTGCTGCTTGGCGAGTTTTGCGTTGGTTACCAGAGATATTGGTATATTCGATCGCAGACAAAATCGCAGACTCTATGGTGCGAAAAAATGGAAAATTCATCGTTCGATTCCGCTCGAATTTACAACGGACGCAGCCAAATATAACGCCTCTAGATTTAGATCTACTTGTTTACAAAGCCACGCGATCAGCCTTTCGTTATTGGTGTGACACATTTAGATTTCCTGATTGGTCTAAAGAACGAATTCTTGGCACCGTAACTTTCAATGATGAAAGTATTTTGATGGATGCCGTGTCTGCTGGAAAGGGAGCGATTGTTACATTGCCGCATTGTGGAAATTATGATCATGCAGCAGCGTATTTTTGTGCTCGAGGGGCGAAAATAGTCACCGTGGCCGAGCATTTGAAGCCAGAAAAGCTTTTTAAGAAGTTCATGCAATACCGCTCTGACTTTGGAATGGAATCTCTTCCTCTCGATGGCCGTGTTATTCCCACACTCATACAACGCATAAGAAGTGGTTGCGTGGTGGCACTTGCTGCCGATCGGGATCTTTCTCGTTCAGGAATTGATGTTACTTTCTTTGGTGCTCCAGCCAGAATGCCTGCAGGGCCGGCCTTACTTGCAATTCGCACAGATGCCCCGTTAATCAGCGCCTACGTTTCATACACCGAAATAGGAATCCATATCGATTTCACCCTGATTGAAATACCCACAGAAGGAAGTGAAACCGAGCGCGTAGCTGCTTTGGTTCAAAAGAGTGCTGATCTATTTGCACAAGGTATTGCCCAGCACCCTCAGGATTGGCACATGATGCAACGCATTTGGATTGACGGCGATTTCAAGGATCGTAACTAATGTTGACTAAGAAACTCACAATTGGGATCGTTTGTCCTTATGGATGGGACACACCGGGTGGTGTGCAAAATCATGTTCGAGATTTAGCTGAGTTTTTAATCGCGGCTGGACACACTGTGTCTGTTCTTGCACCTGCTATCGATGAGAGCCAATTGCCTGACTATGTAGTCAGCGCAGGTAAACCAATCTCTATTCCCTATAACGGCGCTGTTGCACGTGTTCTTTTTGGACCTATTGCCTATGCACGTGTGCGCCAATGGATAGGTAGTGCAGAATTTGATCTGTTGCATCTACATGAGCCAGCAATTCCATCAATCTCACTTCTTGCTTGCTGGGCAGCAGAAGGTCCGATGGTGGGAACTTTTCATGCGGCGGCAAAGCGGCAGAAAGTAATCTTTGCAATTGGCCCAATTCTTGAACCTGCTATTGAGAAACTATCTGCCCGCATCGCAGTTTCAGAGGCCGCGCGCCTTACCTTAACTGATCACCTTGAAACTGATGCAGTAGTTGTTCCTAATGGAATTTATGCCAAGCGTTATTCTGCTGGAATTTTCCAGCAGAAGTGGGCAGGAAACACGATTGGTTTCATCGGTCGTTTTGAGGAACCGCGTAAGGGCTTACAGGTACTAGTTGACGCTCTGCCCATTGTTGCTCGCTTTGCACCTGATGTAAAAGTTTTTGTGGCAGGACCTGGAGATCCGAGAGAGTTTGAAAAGCATATTGATCCTCAATTGCGTCATCGATTTGAATTTTTAGGAAAGATTTCTGAGCAAGAAAAAGCAGACTTTATGTCATCAGTCTCACTCTATGTTGCACCTAATACAGGTGGTGAATCTTTTGGAATTATTCTTGCTGAAGCTTTAGCAGGCGGTGCCTGTGTCGTTGCAAGTAATATCCCAGCATTTGATTCATTGTTGGGCTCAGGTGAGTTCGGTGCTCTCTTTGAATCCGAAAACTCTACTGATCTGGCAAAGGTAATAATTGATTTACTTCGAGATCAAAATAGGCGCAAGCAATTATCTATAGCCGGCAAGGCACATGCCCAAATATTTGATTGGGACGTAGTGGCTCAGCAGATTTTTTCAATTTATGAAATGGCAATGGTTGGCGCTAATGGAGTTTCATTGAGCTCTGATGGGCGTGCCTGGAGCCGCTTCCTCTCACGTGATGAGGAGAAGAAGTGAAAAGTGCCTTAATCCTTGGGTTTGTTCTTCTAGTGGGTCTTTGGTATTTGTCGTTCTCGGCAACTCGTCTTGATCGTTTGCACCATAGAGTCGAAACAAGTTGGGCAAATCTTGATGTTTTGCTTCAAAAAAGAGCGGCTATTGCACTTGAGATAGCGCACAGTGATTTAGCAGATCCAGCATCTTCACTGTTGTTGACGGGGGCTGCCTATCAAGCCCGTGATGCAGATGTTGAACATAGATCCGTGGCAGAGAGCGGTTTGTCTGGGGCTTTGAGCCTGATCCTCTCTGATGGATTGGCGCATGCATCGGATTCAGAAAAAGCCTTATTGCAGGAGCTCTCTGCTTTGACGGCAAAAATTGGCGTGGCAATAGCTATTCATACTGACGCTGTTTCATCAACACAAATGGTGCGCAAAAAACTTGTCGTGAAGACATTTCGATTAGCTGGAACCGCACCACTTCCAGTGACATATGAGTTTGAATCTGATGTTCTATAAGCGTCTTTGTAGTGCACTTACCTTGACTGTTTTGCTCACAGGCTGTTCTGCAATTTCAGATCTTGTGTCACAATCGGCCGAACGCAACGTTCTCAGCGGACGAGAAGGTATCAATGGTCCGGTGTTGGCTGTGAAGATTGATGATACAAATGCGGCGCATCCACAAATTGGACTAGAGGATGCAGATGTTGTCTATATCGAACAAGTTGAGGGTGGTCTCACGCGGTTAGCTGCAATCTTCTCATCGGTTATTCCAGAGCGCATTGGACCGGTGCGAAGTGCACGTATTTCTGATATGGAAATCTTGAGCCAGTATGGTCGTGTTGCATTTGCCTATAGCGGTGCACAAAAGAAACTATTGCCAGTCATAGATGCAGCAAATCTACAAAATCTTGGGGCCCAAGCACAGCCTCCATCGATATACACAACAGATACTAATCGTGTGGCACCTGTTGCAATGGTTCTACGGGCAGATCGTCTGATGGCAAAAATAGTTGAGAAGAACTACCAAATCACCACAGCCTCCACTGTTGGTTGGAGCTTTGGTGATGCACCAGAGGGTGGTAAATCAACTCAATCTGTCATCATGCATTGGCCTGCTGCTAGATATAGCGCAGAGTGGTCAGAGTCTGAATCTCGTTGGTTGCTCTCACATAACTCAAGAAGCAATCTCGCGGATTCTGGAATAGTTCTAGGGCCAACAACATTGGTCATTCAAATAGTTTCTATCACTGATTCCGAATACAAAGACAAGGTCGGGGGAGTCACTCCGTTTTCACAAACCGTTGGAAGTGGACGAGGATTCATTTTGCGTGATGGTAAAAGTTATCAGGCTCAGTGGAAGCGGCCTTCTGAAGCCGTTGGTACTACGTGGACTTTGCGTGATGGCAGCGAAATAAAGTTTGCTCCTGGTCAGATTTGGGTTGCCCTGACCGATACCGAGCCTGATTTCACCTATTTATCTGCGAGCGCGAGGGCGACAAAGACAAAGTAGGATGTTCCCCTACACAGGTGAAGGAGAGTAAAGAGTAAATGTCAGAAGTAAAAGGCACAGGACGAGTCAAGCGTGGAATGGCCGAGATGCTCAAAGGTGGCGTCATTATGGATGTCGTCAATGCGGAGCAGGCAAAGATCGCTGAAGATGCCGGCGCAGTTGCTGTGATGGCACTGGAGCGCGTGCCTGCCGATATCCGTGCACAAGGCGGCGTTGCTCGTATGTCTGATCCTGACATGATTGAAAAGATTCAAGCAGCAGTCTCAATCCCTGTGATGGCCAAAGCCCGTATAGGCCACTTTGTTGAAGCCAAAGTTTTGCAATCTCTTGGTGTTGATTACATCGATGAGTCAGAGGTTCTTACTCCGGCAGATTATGAAAACCACATTGATAAGTGGGAGTTCACAGTTCCATTTGTGTGTGGTGCTACAAATTTAGGTGAAGCTCTCCGTCGTATTAATGAGGGCGCTGCAATGATTCGTTCTAAGGGTGAGGCTGGCACAGGCGATGTTTCCAATGCCATGCAACACATGCGCAAGATTGGCGGGGAAATCCGACGCCTTTCTTCAAAGCGTGAAGATGAACTCTATGTTGCAGCTAAAGAGCTCCAAGCTCCCTATGAATTGGTTAAAGAAGTAGCCCACAACGGCAAGCTTCCAGTTGTTCTCTTTACTGCTGGCGGAATCGCAACACCTGCAGACGCAGCATTGATGATGAGCATGGGCGCTGATGGAGTCTTTATTGGCTCAGGAATATTCAAATCTGGAAATCCAGCCCAACGCGCAGCTGCATGTGTGAAGGCAACAACGTTTTGGCAAGATGCCAAGGTTGTGGCTGATGCATCTCGCGGATTGGGCGAGGCAATGGTTGGTATTAACGTTGCAGATCTTCCTGTGCCCCACCGTCTTGCTGATCGCGGCTGGTAGTTCACTACTTTTATGAAGGTCGGAGTTCTCTCACTCCAGGGTGATGTTCGCGAGCATGTGAGCGCTTTGATTGCTTGCGGTATTAATCCCATTGAAGTACGGACAGGATCAGAGTTGGCAGAAGTTGATGCCTTGGTTTTGCCTGGAGGAGAATCAACAACTATCGCCCAGCTATCTGAAATCTTTGGCATCTTTGAACCTATTAAGCAACGTATTGCTGCAGGTATGCCCGTGTATGGATCGTGCGCAGGAATGATTTTGCTCGCCGATTCCATTTTGGATGCCAAACAAGGACAGAAAACCTTTGGTGGATTAGATATCACAGTTCGCCGTAATGCTTTTGGTCGCCAAGTTGATTCATTTGAAACAGATCTCATATTTGATGATGGATCGAGTGATTTGATTAAGGCGGTATTCATCCGTGCTCCATGGGTGGAAAAAGTGGGGGCTGGCGTGAAAGTACTGGCTTTAGTTGATTACCACCCCGTGGCTGTGCGCTCTACAACTCTTCTTGCCACCTCTTTTCATCCAGAACTAACTGCAGATCATCGGATTCATCGCTATTTTATAGAGGAAGTGGCAAAGCCTGCTTTAGAGAAGGTACAGTAAGTTTCATAATCATCGTTCATGAGATTGAAGGTGTACGTCATGTCTGGCCATTCCAAGTGGGCAACAACCAAGCATAAGAAAGCGATTATCGATAGTCGTCGTGCAAAGGTTTTTGCTAAGCAGATCCGTGCAATAGAAGTTGCCGCTCGCAATGGTGGCGCTGACATGGAAGGCAACCCAACTTTATTTGATGCAGTTACCAAGGCTAAGAAATCTTCTATGCCAGCCGATAACATTGATCGCGCAATTAAGCGTGGTGCCGGTTTAGAGGCTGGTGCTAAAGATTGGATAACGATTATGTATGAGGGCTATGGCCCTAACGGTGTTGCGATTATGATTGAATGTCTATCTGATAATCGCAACCGTTCAGCCTCTGAAATTAAGGTTGCTGTCACACGCAATGGTGGATCAATGGCAGATCTTGGTTCTGTTTCATATCTTTTCAATCGCAAAGGCGTCATCATTGTAAATAAGGTTGACGGGTTAACAGAGGATCGAATTCTTGAGGCCGTCCTAGATGCTGGAGCAGAAGAGGTTAATGACTTGGGAGAATCTTTTGAGGTTGTGTGTGAACCAGTTGATTTGGTGCAAGTTCGAACTGCCCTGCAAAACGCTGGAATAGACTATGAATCAGCTGATTCTTCATTCCTGCCATCAATGTCGATTCCACTAGATGCCGATGGGGCTAAGAAGGTATTTGAACTCATTGATGCCATTGAAGAGCTCGATGATGTACAAAACGTCTATAGCAACTTCGATGTTTCAGATGAGGTTATGGCGAGCCTGGGATAAATTCGTCACCAGTAAGGCCTAGGCTAGAAACTGCAAACTTCGTCAGAGGAATTGGTGGCCATAATGCGCGTGCTAGGTATTGACCCTGGTCTCACACGTTGTGGCATTGGAATCGTGGAAGGCAAACCTGGATCAACGTTAACTATGGTGGGTGTGGGCGTTGTTATGACCCCGAGCGATATGGCGCTAGAGAATCGTCTGTTGGAGATTGATAATGGTTTAAATGAATGGATTGCACTCTGTAATCCCGATGTGATTGCAGTGGAGCGAGTCTTTGCTCAACACAACGTCAGAACGGTTATGGGAACTGGCCAAGCCGCAGGTATTGCATTACTCATCGCTGCTAAAGCGCGAATTCCAGTCATGATGCACACACCCAGCGAAGTCAAAGCTGCCGTATCAGGATCAGGCCGGGCCAATAAAGCACAGGTCGCTCAGATGGTCCAGAAGATTCTTAACTTGGATTCCATCCCTAAGCCAGTGGATGCAACCGATGCACTTGCACTTGCCATTTGTAATATTTGGCGAGGTGGATCAACGGCCAGAATCAATCAGGCAGTTGAGGCCGAGAAATCACGTCTTAGAAAACTGCGTGGCTAAATGATTGCAACAGTTACTGGAACTATTCGCTGGCTTTCACTCGACAAATTAGTTGTCGAAGTCGGTGGGGTGGGATTGAACGTTCTGATTAATCCACCGACAAGTGCCGGGTTAACCCTTGGTTCCCAAACAACTCTCTATACCTCCCTTGTTGTGCGTGAAGATGCACTTACTTTGTTTGGTTTTTTAACTGAAGAGGTCCGAAATCTTTTTGAGCTTGTCCAAACTGTCTCAGGAGTAGGACCCAAGGTCGCCCTTTCCATCATGGGTGCGCTCACTCCTGAAGATTTGGCACGGGCTATTGCACAGGAGGACACCTCGGCGATTGAGCGAGTTCCGGGAATTGGTAAAAAAGGTGCCCAGCGCTTGATTTTGGAGTTAAAAGGCAAGCTCAGTGATCTCTCCTCTAATGCACCATATAAAGCTCACCAACCGCCATGGCGTGAACAGCTCCTGAGCGCGCTAGTGTCACTAGGTTTTTCTCCTAAGGAATCTGATTTTGCAATTAGTTATGTCGTTAACGATTTGCATGGCAACAATCTGAACCCTGCCACCATGGAGTTAAGTGCGCTCTTGAAATTAGCGCTAGCAAGTGGAAAGAGTTCCCGTGGCTGATAACCAGGACCGCTTAGTCGGCCCGCATATCAAGGGTGAAGAGTCAGCGTTAGAACAAGCTCTTCGTCCAAAGAGTCTTAAAGATTTCATTGGACAAGATCGCGTGCGTGAACAGATAGATGTTTTGCTCACAGCTGCTCGCCATCGACAGACTCCAGCAGATCACATCTTGCTCTCTGGCCCACCAGGTTTGGGTAAGACTACGTTGGCGTTAATTTTGGCAAGTGAGATGCAGGCACCAATTCGCATAAGCAGCGGTCCTGCAATTACACATGCTGGAGATTTAGCAGCCATTCTCTCCTCATTAGTTGAAGGGGAGATTCTCTTTCTCGATGAGATCCATAGATTGCCACGGCCTGCTGAGGAACTTCTCTATTTAGCGATGGAGGATTTCAGAGTCGATGTTGTAGTGGGTAAAGGCCCAGGGGCTACTGCTATTGCATTACAACTTCCGCATTTCACCTTAGTAGGTGCAACAACACGTGCTGGACTATTGCCAGGACCACTTCGCGATCGCTTTGGTTTTACTGCTCATTTAGATTTTTATGAGGATAAGGAATTAGCCCAAGTGATTGTGCGAAGTGCTGATCTTTTAGAGATAGATATTCATGCCGATGCAATCACTGAGATTTCTGGCAGGTCTCGTGGCACACCACGTATCGCCAATCGCTTGCTACGCCGAGTACGTGACTATGCACAAGTCAGAGCGAACGCATCTATTTCACTAATTCATGCACAAGCTGCGCTTCAGATGTATGAAGTAGATGAGATGGGCTTAGATCGCCTCGATCGCGCAGTGTTAGTAGCCTTGGTCGAGCGCTTTAATGGTGGACCCGTGGGGGTATCAACGTTGGCAATCGCGGTGGGAGAAGAGGTGGAAACTGTTGAATCAGTGGCAGAACCTTTCCTAGTCCGGCTTGGCCTCATGGCCAGGACATCGCGGGGAAGAGTTGCAACTGCTGCAGGTTTTGCTCACATAGGACGAACACCACCTGCTCAATCTGCCTGGCTTTTCGACACACCTGCACCTGACGCCTAGACTCTGCACCTATGTCTACACCTACTAAACCAGTAAAGACGGTTGCCCGCCCAGCGCGATCTTTGGCAATCCTGGCTCTCGTGCTCATTGCATTGACAGGCCTTGTATTTGTCCAAAGCGCGACAGCAGTGCGTCTCGGTCTTGATTTGCGTGGCGGAACGTCAGTGACTCTTCAGCCGCGAATTGCACCAGGAGAAAATGGGAAAGTTACTAACGAAGCCATAGATCAAGCAGTCTCTATTATTCGCCAGCGCGTTAACTCACTCGGAGTTGCCGAATCTGAAGTAGCTGCGCAGGGAAGTGGTACCAATCGTCAGATTGTTATATCTGTGCCCGGTGATACTGGTCGTCGCGTCGTTGAACTAGTGGGACAAACGGCTGAGTTGCGATTCCGACAAGTGTTGGCAACTTCTGAACCAACTGCGCTGTCGGCAGGCTCAACTGCTGTCAACACTGGTTCAACTTCAGCATCTACGGGCTCGACTGCTATCACTGCAGGTTCTGCCAGTGAAACAGAATCTCCAGTGGATGGAATAAGTGCAGCTGTCAATAAGAAATTTGCAGAACTAGATTGTACAAAACCTGAAAATCTCCGGGGCTCAGGAGCCGATGCACCAACAGAGACAATCGTTGCTTGCGATAGAGCAGGATTAACAAAATATATTTTGGCTCCAGCAGAAGTTTTAGGTCGTCAAATTTCTAAAGCATCTGCAGGAATTGATTCCCAAGGCGGTAGCGCTTGGTTTGTAAGCCTTACATTTAATGGTGAAGGAACGAGCGCATTTGGCGCTATTACTGCTCGTGTCACATCGTTGGCTGCCCCGCTTAATCAAGTAGCAATCGTGCTTGATGGTTTGGTTGTATCTGCTCCACGAATTACTGAAGCAATTCCATCTGGAAACGCACAAATTACTGGAAGCTTCACACAACTTGAAGCTCAGGATTTAGCAAACGTCCTCAAGTACGGCGCACTTCCACTTGCTTTTGATCGTGGTGAAGTGCAGCAAGTTTCACCAACATTAGGCGCGGATCAACTCAATGCAGGCCTGCTCGCAGGAGGTCTTGGCTTAGGATTAGTTCTTTTGTATTCACTGCTTTACTACAGAGGTTTAGGTCTTGTAACTGTTGGTTCTCTCGCAGTGGCTGGATCACTTGTGTATCTCATGTTCTTGCTTCTTGGTAAGTGGATTGGTTTCACATTAACTCTGGCGGGTATTGCAGGAGCGATTGTGGCAATTGGAGTTACGGCCGACTCATTTATTATTTTCTTTGAACGTATTCGCGATGAAATTCGTGAAGGCCGCTCATTGCGCACAGCTGTGGAAACAGGCTGGGGCAGGGCACGTAGAACGATTCTGGTTGCTGACTTTGTATCCATCATTGCGGCAGTTTTGCTCTACTTCTTTGCTGTAGGTGGAGTTCGTGGTTTCGCCTTCACCCTAGGGTTGACAACACTAGTTGACTTAATAGTTGTCTTTGTCTTTACAAAGCCAATCGTGACAATCCTTGCAAAGCGACATTTCTTCTCATCCGGTCATGCTTTGTCAGGACTATCAGCCAAGAGCACTGGAACGTTGCCAGTGGCAGGGGAGGCATAAGCAATGTCAAAGATTTCAGGATTAGGTGGACGCCTCTATCGCGGGGAAACTTCCGTTGAAATTATTGGCCGTCGCCGACGTTGGTACACACTCTCAGCCTTATTTGTTTTACTCTCTATCGCAGCTTTGAGTATTCAAGGTTTGCATCTGGGAATTGAATTCAAAGGTGGGTCATCGTTTACTGTAACTAAGGTGGGAGCATCGGTAGAAGATGCTCGTTCTGCCGTGACGGCAGCGGGGATTCCTGGTGAATCTATTGTTCAGACAATTGGCAATGACAAAATCCGCATACAAACAGGCGCCTTAGGTACTGCACAAAATAACGCAGTTCAAGACGCCCTTGCCTCAAAGTTTTCTGTCCCTGTGGAGTCTATTGACACACAAATCGTCGGACCCTCTTGGGGCAAAGAGATTACTCGAAAGGCACTTTACGGTCTTATTGGATTCTTAATTTGTGTCATGCTCTATCTAGCTATGGCTTTTGAACCAAAAATGGCGATAGCAGCAATTGCCGCGGTGGTGCACGACGTCTTCATTACCGTTGGTATATACGCTCTCGTTGGTTTTGATGTCACTCCAGCAACAGTGATCGGCTTCTTAACCATTTTGGGATATTCCCTCTATGACACCGTTGTTGTCTTTGACAAAATTCGCGAAAATACACGCACCATCACGGCTAGTTCTAAGAGTACTTACTCCCAAGCAACTAACTTGGCGGTAAATCAGACGATCGTGCGTTCGATTAACACCTCGATCATTGCACTTTTGCCAGTAGGCTCAATTCTCTTTGTTGGCGCTGGTTTACTCGGTGCTGGAACGTTGAAGGATCTATCTCTTGCACTCTTTATCGGTCTAGCAGTAGGTACCTATTCCTCCATCTTTATTGCACCTCCCGTACTTGCGCAGTTGCGCGAGAAAGAACCTGCAATGCAAGCACTTGCAAAGCGAGTCAACGGTCGCACTGCACCAGTGGCAACTCCAGCACCTGTTGCTTCCGTATCTGGTGAGCGCCGTGGACCTCGTAATCAACCAAAACGCAAACATCGCAAATAGCGCTACTTCTATGCAAACTTTGATTGCACCGGTTATAAGTGCCCTCAAAGAACACCATGCAAAGAACAACCTGGCTGATGTTGAGCGGGCTTTTGTAGTTGCCGAAAAGGCACATGAAGGTCAACTACGAAAATCAGGCGATGCTTACATAACTCACCCGGTGGCTGTTGCCAGCATTTTGGCCGACTTAGGGCTCACATCAGAGGCAATTATCGCCGCGCTATTGCATGATACTGTCGAAGACACCGCATACTCACTTAAAGAACTACGCCATGATTTTGGCGAAGAGATTGCTGGCTTAGTAGATGGCGTAACAAAGTTGGACAAACTCACTTATGGTCCAACAGCAGAGGCAGAGACTGTGCGCAAGATGGTTGTTGCCATGTCTCGTGATATCCGTGTTCTTGTTATTAAGTTGGCAGATCGCCTCCATAATGCTCGCACGTGGAAATATGTATCGCCTGAAAGCGCCCAGCGCAAAGCTCGAGAAACTCTCGATATTTATGCACCCTTGGCTCACCGGTTAGGAATGAATGCAATCAAATGGGAGTTAGAAGATCTCTCTTTTGCGATATTGGAACCAAAGAAATTTGAGGAGATTTCCCGATTAGTGGCCGAACGCTCTCCCTCTCGAGATAAATTGACTCACGATGTAATTGAAATCGTGACAAATGATTTAGTTGCAGATGGTATCAAAGCAACAGTTACCGGTCGTCAAAAGCATTTTTTCTCGGTCTATCAAAAGATGGTTGTGCGTGGTCGCGAATTTAATGATATTTACGATCTCGTTGGTATCCGTGTTTTAGTAGATGATGTGAGAGATTGCTACGCAGTTCTGGGTGCAATACACGCTAGATGGAGCCCAGTCCCTGGACGTTTCAAAGATTACATTGCCATGCCTAAGTTCAACTTATATCAATCACTTCATACAACAGTTATCGGGCCTACTGGTAAGGCCATTGAGATTCAGATTCGTACATTTGATATGCATTCGCGAGCTGAATTTGGTATTGCTGCACACTGGAAATACAAGCAGGGACATGAAAACAACGAGACATCTCCTGAGATGTTGTGGTTACGACAGTTGCATGAATGGCAGAAAGAAACCGAAGATCCGTCAGAGTTCTTAGAGGCACTGCGATTTGATTTAGGTACTCCCGAGGTGTTTGTCTTCACTCCAAAGGGCAGTGTCATTGCACTGCCCAGTGGTTCTACGCCGGTTGACTTTGCATTTTCTGTTCACACAGATGTGGGTATTCGTTGCGCTGGTGCTAAGGTCAATGGACGACTCGTTCCTTTAGAATCTAGATTAAACAACGGTGATGTTGTTGAGATTGTCACTAACAAGGGCGAGCACGCCGGACCTAGTCGAGATTGGCTTAATTTTGTTAAAAGTCCGCGCGCACGTTCGAAAATTAAGGCCTGGTTTAGCAAAGAACGACGCGAGGAAGCTATTGATGCTGGGCGTGAATCAATTGCCAGACAGATGCGAAAAGCGGGTCTACCTCTTCAAAAGATTTTTGCTGGTCACTCACTTCTTGAATTAGCCCATGAACTTCGATATCCAGATATCGATGCGTTGTATTCGGCGGTGGGAGACGGGCATGTTTCTGCTGCATCCATTATCGACAAACTAGTTGTGTCGATGGGTGTGGAGGACTCTCACCCAGAACCGACGATGGATACTTTTGCTTCTCGTGCTCCCACAACAAGGCGTTCTAGTAACGCCATTGATGTTGAGGGTACCGATGATGTGTTGGTGAAATTGGCCCGTTGCTGCACGCCAGTGCCTGGAGATGCAATTATTGGATTTATAACTAAGGGCAGTGGAGTTTCAATTCATAGAAGCGATTGTGTCAATGCTGATGATTTGGTGCGAAACCAAAATGATCGCATTGTAAATGTCTCGTGGCGCTTGGGTGCAGCAAGCGTTTTCTTAGTAAACATCCAGGTGGAGGCGTTAGATCGTGCCTCGCTGTTAGCAGATGTAACACGCACGCTCTCTGATCAACATGTCAATATCCTCAACGCCTCTGTGAGCACTTCAAAGGACCGCACCGCTATTTCACGATTTACGTTTGAAATGGCAGATGCAACACATTTAGATGCAGTACTGGCGGCAGTTAGACACATTGAAGGTGTTTACGATGTTTATCGCACGACCAACAATTAGTTGAATTCAGATAAGCCCTTTTCAGCTTCAGCCAACCAAACTTTTCGAGCTTCAGCAGATTCACGGGCCTCTGATGCTTTTTTAGTATTGCCTGCAGCCTCTGATTTAGCAGCGATCTTTTCGTAGTTCTGAATTGACTCAGTCAGTTGCTTGACAACCTCGGCAGCGCGCGCTTTAGCAGCTGGATCTGTTTTGCGCCAAATCTCTGCTTCTGCGTCCTTAATAGTTTTCTCGACAGCATGAACGCGAGCGTCAAGGGATGCTCGCTTATCGCGATGAGTCATCCCAATTTTGCTCCATGCGTTTAAGTAATCGCGCAACGCCTTCTTAGTGTGATCCATATTGGTAATAGGAAGAAGTGCTTCAATCTGCATGACTAACTCTTCACGCTTTATCAAATTAGTTGCCATTGTTATGTCGCGCTTTTCTAGATCTGCGTTTTTGGCCATGAAGAATTGATCTTGAGCAGCTTTGAATTTCGCCCACATCTTGGCATCATCACTTGGTTTTCCACGACCAGCTGCCTTCCAAGCATCCATGAGAGTCTTGAAACGCTTAGCGGTTGGAACCCACTCGGTTGATGTTGCCAATTTCTCAGCTTCCTCAATAATTGCTTTTTTGGCATCGAGTACTACCTTTTGTACGGATTCAAGGGCGGCAAAGTGAGTGCGACGGCGCTTATCAAATTTGTTGCGAGATGAGGAGAAACGCTTCCACAGATCTGCATCTGCTTTCTTATCTAAACGAGGAGCCGATTTCCATTCATCTAGAAGAACTTTGAGCCGATCTCCAGTTACTTTCCAACTCTCAGAGAGTGCAAGGCTTTCAGCCTCAGCAACAATCTTTTCCTTCTCAACAAGAATCTGCTCTCGTCGAGCCGCCTTCGCTGCAGTCTCTGCAGCTTTCTTGGCTTCATATGCCTCGCGGTGGCCTTCGATAAGAGGCTCAATTTGTTCAACAGATGCGTAAAGCGCATCCAGATCGCCAACACCGTTTAAATCTTTAACTTGCTCGCGCAGTTTTTTCACTGCCGCATATGCATCTGATGGAACCAGAGCTCCACTCTTAATTCGTGCTGCTAAGAGAGCAACTTCTGCTGCTAGGAGTTCAAATTTGCGAACAAAATATGCCAACGCTTCTTCTGCAGTTTTTCCAGGATACGAACCTACTGCTTTTTCTCCAGATGAGGTGCGAACATAGACTGTTCCATCGTCGCCAACTCGGCCAAAGGCTGAGGGATCTCCGATTAGCGCTGTTGCTGCACTTGCTTGTGGTGTTGGATTGAATTGGCTCATGGTCTGTTCCCTTTCAGCGCGTTGTTCTCTTTTAGAACGTCGCTATCAGTGTGCGTACTCACTCAAGGCGCACCTTGGATGAGCGTGAATCGTGCGGAGGTAAAAGGTACCCTGTCTAGGGGTGTGAGCGTCAATCGCTCCTGTTTTTGAGCGTGTGCAAAGGGGTGAAAGTCCATGCTAGTTGATTCTTTTGCTGCCCCTATGTATGCCACCAACTGCTGGGTTATTGCTCCCAAGGCCGGGAGTGAATGCGTAGTTATTGATCCGGGGATGCCCGATGTGTCAGCGATGTTGGAGGAGATCCTGCAGAAGCACTCACTTAAGCCTGTTGCAATCATTGCTACACATGGGCATCTCGATCACACTTTTTCGATTCAACCAATCGCCGATGGTTACTCCATCCCGGCCTATATTCATTCTCTCGACCGAGTGGCATTAGCTCATCCCGAACGCATTCATGGTCGAGAATTTGTAGCGACATTATCGGCTATGAACTTTGTTGAACCGAAGGATGTAAGAGAATTGCGCAATGAAGAAGTGGTGGAGTTGGTGGGCATGAAATTTAAGGCCATTCACGCACCTGGGCACACGGCCGGATCCTTGGTCTTTGTAGTCGATGATGAATTATTGCTCAGCGGCGATGTCCTCTTTGCTGGTTCGATAGGGCGCACAGATCTACCAGGGGGATCAGCTGAAGCGATGGAGACAACTTTGCGCAAAAAAATTATGCCATTAGCAGATCATTTGCGAGTACTACCTGGACACTATGCAGAAACCACTATGGCTGCTGAGAAGAAGAGCAATCCATATTTAGCTGCCCTGAAAACTGGCTACTGATGAGCGGGCAAAGGATTCAAGCACCCAAAGGTGTCAGTGAGTATGTTCCACCGAGATCTGCAGCCTTTGAGTTTGTGCGTCAATCTCTCATTGAGCCAGCTAAGAAAGCCGGTTATCAGCTAATCGAACTTCCGGTATTTGAAGATACCGAACTGTTCACCCGTGGCGTGGGTGAATCAACCGATGTGGTTTCAAAAGAGATGTATACGTTTCTAGATCGTGGTGATCGCTCGATTACATTGCGCCCTGAAGGCACTGCCGGAGTTATGCGAGCAGTTATTGAACATGGTTTAGATCGCGGACAACTTCCTGCAAAACTGTGGTATTCCGGTCAGTTTTTTCGAGCCGAGCGTCCACAAGCCGGTCGGTATCGTCAGTTCTATCAGGTTGGAATCGAAGCGGTTGGTTTAGAAGATCCCGCTATCGATGCCGAGGTGATTGCCATTGCTGATGCAGGATTTAAGTCCATTGGATTGAGTAAATATCGTTTGGAGATAACAAGTTTGGGTGATGCCGAATCACGCGCGGCCCATCGCGTCGATTTAGTAAAGTTTATCGCGGGGATGAAATTGGATGAGGCAACAAGTACTCGAGCAGCACTTAATCCCTTACGTCTCTTTGATGACAAACGTCCAGAGATCACATCAGCCATGGCTAGTGCGCCCATACTTGTTGATTACCTCAGTGAGAGTTCACGTGCTCACTTCGACCAGGTGAAGAAATACCTTGATGTTTTAGGTATCTCTTACACACTCAACTCTCGCATGGTGCGCGGTTTGGATTACTACACCGGCACTACATTTGAATTTGTCCATGAACTGCTAGGAGCTCAATCTGGGATCGGTGGGGGAGGTCGCTATGACGGACTTATGGCCCAACTTGGAGGACAGTCTTTATCTGGAATTGGTTTTGGTTTAGGTGTTGATAGGGCACTTTTGGCCGCAGAAGCTGAAGGAGTAATCAATGAAAACTCCTTTGTCTGCGATTTATTTATCATCCCGCTAGGGGATGAGGCAAAGGAGATGGCGATGAGAATTGCTAGTCAATTGCGCAGTGGCGATAGAAGCGTAGAGATTGCTTTTGGAGATCGGGCTTTGAAAGGTGCGATGAAAGCCGCCGACAAGAGCGGTGCGCGCTATGTCATCGTTTTAGGGGATTCAGAGATTTCTAGCGCAACTGTGGAGCTAAAAGAGATGAAAACTGGTTCCACTTCATCGGTTAAGATTGACTCATTAATCAACGCACTTTAATTAAAGGGATGTAGATCGCACAAATGTTAAGAACTCATGACGCCGGCTCACTGCGCAAATCCCATGCCGGCACAAAGGTTACTTTGGCTGGTTGGGTATCACGTCGCCGCGATCATGGTGGGGTTGCATTTATTGATCTACGCGATGCTTCAGGTTCGGTTCAAGTAGTTATCCGTGATGAAAAGATGGCCGGCTCTCTGCGTGCTGAGTGGTGTCTCATGATTACCGGAGAAGTTTTGGCAAGACCTGCAGGAAATGAGAATACAAACATTCCAACAGGTGAAATTGAAGTGATGGGTGACACAGTCGTTGTTTTGAGTGAGTCAGCACCGCTACCTTTTCCAGTTGATTCAGGCAATGATTCAGAAATCAGCGAAGAAGTGCGTTTGAAGTATCGTTACTTAGATCTGCGCCGTGAAAAACCAGCGGCAAATCTTCGTCTGCGCTCAAAGGTAACTTCCATTATTCGTCGTGTGATGGAAGAAGAAGCATTTCTTGAGATTGAAACCCCCTATTTAACCCGTTCAACTCCTGAAGGTGCTCGTGATTTTTTAGTTCCAGTTCGTCTGCAGCCAGGTAGTTGGTATGCCTTGCCACAATCACCACAGCTCTTTAAACAGCTTTTAATGGTTGCTGGAATGGAAAAGTATTACCAAATTGCCAGATGTTTCCGCGATGAAGACTTTAGGGCCGATCGTCAACCAGAATTTACACAGTTGGATATTGAGATGTCCTTTATTGATCAAGAGGACATTCTGGCTGTTGCAGAAAAGATTGTTAGCCAAATCTGGAAAGAAGCTGTTGGTTTTACTATCCCACTTCCATTGCAACGCATGACATATGCCGATGCGATGGCTCGCTATGGTTCAGATAAACCTGATCTACGCTTTGGTTATGAATTGACGGAACAGACTCAATATTTTGCCCAAACAACTTTTAGAGTTTTCCAAGCAGCATACGTTGGAAGCGTTGTTATGCCTGGGGGAGCAGCCTCTCCTCGTCGTGAGTTAGATGCATGGCAAGACTGGGCTAAGGCACGCGGTGCTAAGGGTCTTGCATACATCTTGGTCAATGAAGATGGAACTTTAGGTGGACCAGTTGCGAAGAATCTTTCAGAGTCAGAAGCTGCGGGCATTGCGGCAGCAGCTGGTGCAAAAGCTGGAGATGCGATTTTCTTTGCTGCTGGCGATCGCGTGGCATCATTGAATTTGTTGGGTGCAGTTCGTTTAGAAATCGGAAAACGTTGCAACCTAATTCCTGCAGATAAGTGGGAGTTCTTATGGGTTGTCGATGCACCAATGTTTGAACCAACAGATACCGGTGGTTGGACTGCTGTTCACCATCCATTTACTGGACCTAAGCCAGAGTTTGCAAAGACATTTGCAAAAGATCCAGCCTCAGCACTTGCTTACGCTTACGACATTGTTTTGAATGGAACTGAGCTAGGTGGCGGATCCATTCGTATTCATGATCGCCAAATTCAAAAGGATGTTTTCACTGTTATTGGTTTAAGTGATGAAGAAGCACAGAGCAAGTTTGGTTTCCTCTTAGAGGCCTTTAATTATGGACCACCTCCACATGGTGGAATTGCACTTGGTCTTGATCGCGTTTGTGCTTTGCTCACTGGTTCAGATTCAATCCGTGAAGTGATTGCCTTCCCTAAAACTGCAAGCGGTGGAGACCCATTAACTGGTGCTCCAACTCCTATCACAACGGCGCAACGCAAGGAGAGCGGTATTGATGGCGCTCCTAAAGCAGCACCTCAGGTAGGCTAACAACATGGGTCCCGGGGGAATTGCAACAATAATCGCAAGTTGTGCGCTAATGGTTATCGCCATTGCAGTTGCCTACGTGATCATTCGTCTTGGTCGTTTGATTGATGAGGCTAAAGCTTCTCTCAAAGTAATCACTGATGAAACTGCACCGCTAATCGATGAGGTTCATACCACGGTAACATTAGTTAACGGACCACTCAAAAGTATCAATCGCATTACAAAGAATGCAGAAGATCTATCAGACAAAGTCAATGAAGCTACAACATCATTTATTAGTAAGAATGGCTCAGCGGTAAAGGTTGCCGGAGCTCTGCTCTCTGCTGCATCGATGAAGAAGTCTCGATCTAAGAAGAAGGCTGAGTGATCCTCACAAGTGGAATCCGCCGAGATCCGTTCGCGCTGGCTGCGCTTCTTTGAATCAGATAATCGTCAAGGTTTAACTCATACTGTAGTTGCCTCAGCATCCTTAATTGCTGATGATCCAAATCTTTTATTGGTAAATGCAGGAATGGTTCCGTTTAAACCCTATTTTCTTGGCGAGATTACCCCGCCTTACAAGCGGGCAACTTCAGTCCAAAAATGTGTTCGAACCCTAGATATCGATGAAGTTGGTAAAACAACACGTCACGCATCATTTTTCCAAATGTGTGGCAATTTCTCTTTCGGTGATTACTTCAAGGAAGGCGCAATTGCACTTGCTTGGGAGTTGTTAACTCGTCCGATTAATGATGGCGGATACGGTTTTCCAGAAGAGCGATTATGGGTAACTGTCTATTTAGATGATGATGAAGCTGCAGATATTTGGCACACCAAAATCGGTGTTCCCAAAGAGCGCATCCAGCGCCGCGATATGGCAGATAATTTCTGGTCAATGGGTGTTCCGGGACCATGCGGTCCATGTTCTGAGATCTATTTCGACCGTGGTCCAGAATATGGCGCAGAAGGCGGACCAATTGCAGATGAGAATCGTTATCTAGAAGTATGGAACCTGGTGTTCATGCAAAATGAGCGTGGAGTTGGTTCTGGCAAAAACGATTTTCCAATTCTGGGCGAACTTCCTGCAAAAAGTATTGATACTGGTCTAGGACTTGAACGTATGGCAGCTCTTTTGCAAGGTGTTGAAAATATCTACGAAATAGACACAACAATGCAGATTTTGACTAAGGCTTCAGAGCTCACCGGTGTTAAGTATGGAACTTCAGAGAAATCAGATGTTTCATTGCGAATCATTGCAGATCATGCCCGTACTTCAGCGATGCTCATTGGTGATGGAGTCACACCAGGAAATGAAGGCCGTGGTTACGTCCTACGTCGCATGATGCGTCGCACCATTCGCAACATGCGCTTGCTTGGTTCGGTAGAACCTATTATGTCCGAACTTACTGTGGCAGCAATCAGCGCGATGGGTCCTCAGTATCCAGAGTTAAAGACAGATTCCAAGCGAATTCTCTCTGTCAGCGTTTCTGAAGAGGAGAGTTTCCTGCAAACGTTAAAAGGCGGAACGCAGATATTTGACGTTGCTAGTGCAGCTCTTAAGAAAAACAAAAGTTCAGTTTTACCTGGCGAAGATGCCTTCAAACTCCATGATACCTATGGCTTTCCATTTGATTTAACCCTTGAAATGGCTCGCGAAGAGGGATTAGAAGTTGATGAAGATGGATTCCGCCGGTTGATGAATGAACAAAAAGATCGCGCAAAAGCCGATTCAAAGGCTAAAAAGAGTGGTCATACAGATCTTTCCGTCTATCGCCACGTTGCAGATAAGAACGGTAGTTCAGAGTTTGTTGGTTATGGACAACTATCAAGTGAAGCGAAAGTAACTGCAGTCCTAGTTGATGGCACTCTAGTCGGATCTGCAAGTGCAAATGAGGAAGTAGAAATAGTTTTGGATCGCACACCTTTCTATGCTGAAGGTGGTGGCCAATTAGCCGATGGTGGAAGAATTGCTTTGGATAATGGTGCTGTCGTTGAGATTGATGATGTGCAAACTCCTGTACCAGGCGTGTTTGTTCACCGTGGCCGCGTTCTAACTGGCTGCGTTGAGAGTGGATCACATGGTCAGGCATCTATCGATGTAGAACGTCGTCATGCCATTTCACGCGCGCACACTGCTACTCATATGGTGCATAAGGCCTTCCGTGAACTCTTGGGTGAAACGGCCACACAAGCAGGATCTGAGAATTCACCAGGCAGATTTCGCTTCGATTTTCCATCAACTGGGGCAGTTCCCGTCTCAGTGCTCAACGACGTAGAGTCACGCGTTAATACTTTGTTGGTCGATAATCTTGAAGTAAGCGCAGAAGTAATGTCACAAGATGCTGCCAAGAAAATTGGCGCTATGGCACTTTTTGGAGAGAAGTATGGAGACCAAGTACGTGTTGTTAGTGTTGGAGATTGGGCACGTGAACTCTGCGGAGGAACACACGTTTCTCGCTCGGGCCAACTTGGTGTGGTAAAACTTTTAAGTGAATCGTCTATAGGCGCTGGTGTTCGACGTGTTGAAGCGCTAGTTGGCGTTGATGCTTATAAGTTCTTAGCTCGCGAACATATCTTGCTCAACTCTCTTACAGAGATCATTAAGGGCACTCGAGTAGAAGAGCTGCCAGAGCGCATCAGTGGGATTCTTAACTCCATGAAAGAGATCGAAAAAGAATTGAGTTTATTGCGCTCAGCACAGGCGTTAGCTCAAGTTGGAGAAATTGCTAAGAATGCACAAGTGGTGAACGGACTAACAATCTTTACAGCGCTTTTGGGTGATGGCATTTCTGTAGATGATTTGCGCAAGATTGCACTTGAACTGCGTTCAAAAGCTGATAAGAGTGTGGTTGCACTAATCAGCGTCATTGATTCCAAGCCCATACTAGTTGTGGCCGCTAGTGATAGTGCCCGTGCTAGTGGAGTAAAGGCTGGGGCATTAGTCAAAGTTGGCTCAACGGTATTGGGTGGCGGGGGTGGCGGTAAAGATGATTTTGCTCAAGGTGGAGGAACCGATGCAGCGAAATCTATTGATGCATTAGCGGCAATCTCGCACGCTCTCGTTGGATAATCACTCTATGCAAAGAGGTCGCCGAATCGCATTTGATTATGGTGATGTGCGAATAGGCGTCGCTGTTTGCGATCCCGATGCAATATTGGCAACACCCGTTGCAACACTTAAAGCCAGTGATTCGAAACTTCACAATCAGATTTTGGAGATTGTGGCTGAGTATGACCCTATCCATATCTATGTGGGCAAACCATCGCATATGGATGGAAGAGATAGTCCATCAGCCATCAAAGCTACTAATTTTGCGAAGATGTTGGGTGAATTGACACCATGTCCTGTGACGCTCATTGATGAGCGTTTAAGTACGGTAACAGCAACGCGCACTATGCACGACTCAGGGGTCAAGCAGAAGGATGCACGAGCTTCAATCGACCAAGCTGCAGCGGTGGCTATTTTGAATTTTGCTCTTGAGATTGAAAAGCAAAAGGGATGAGATTCTTTCAAAGCAATCTAATACGCACCTGTGCCGCTCTTGCCTTTGTAGGTGTGCTGACTTTCTCTATTCACACGTTTCGCTCACATGTGTCTCAAGCACCTGATTATGCAACCGCAACCATTGATAACAGCTCTCCGCGGGTGGTGATAGAAATTCCAGCGGGAGCAACTGGATCGCAGGTAGGACAAATACTTTATGAAAACAATATCACCAAATCGGCAGTCGCTTTTTTTCGTATTGCTGTTGCTGACCCTCGCTCTGCCAAGGTAGCTCCTGGTGCTCATGAATTAAACACAAAGATCTCAGCCCGGCAGGCTTTGGATCAACTACTTGATCCATCACGAATACCCAATCTGATCAAGATCTTTGAGGGTGGCTGGAAGAGTGAAGTTATTGAGTCACTGCTCAAGTATGGATTTACAAAGAACGAGATAGATGATGCTTTCAAGAGAGTTATCCTTCCAAAAGGATTTACTAACGTTGAAGGGTTGCTTTTCCCAGCGCAATATTCCTTTTCCGCTGGAACGAGCGCTCTTCAAGCAATTCAAGCAATGGTCGATCGTTTTTCACATGAAAGTAGTGGACGAGAACTCTTGGCTGCGAAAGGAAAGCTAACCCCGGCACAATTGCTGACAATTGCCTCGTTAGTTCAAGCAGAGGGTGATACACAGGATTTCGATAGAATCTCCAGAGTTATTAGGAATCGTTTAGATATTTCCATGCCTTTGCAATTGGATTCGACCGTGCACTATGTGAAGAAAGTGCGTGGACAGATCTTCTTGAGCACTAATTCCACACTGATTAACTCGCCTTACAACACTTATAGAAAATATGGACTGCCACCTTCTCCCATAGGAAATCCTGGGTCCCAGGCGATTGCCGCCGCCCTCAAACCTGCCGACGGGGATTGGTTGTTCTTTATTACAGTTGCACCCGGAGATACTCGCTTTACCCAATCAAATGAGGAGTTCTTGATGTGGAAAGCTCTCTATGAGAAAAATAGAAAGGCAGGGGCATTTAAATGATTAAGGCCGCTGTCTTGGGATCTCCTATCTCACACTCCTTGAGTCCTTTGCTACATAAGAGCGCCTATGCACAATTAGGTTTGAGTGCAAGCTATGAAGCAATAGAAGTAAAAGCAGGTTATTTAGCACAGTTCATCAATGAGAGAGATTCAACCTGGACTGGATTTTCTCTAACTATGCCTCTTAAGGAAGAAGCTGTTTCTTATGCAGAACATGTGGATGATTTAGCCAAGCGAATCAATAGTGCCAATACTCTAATAAGAAAAGCGGGAGAGTGGCATGCAATATCAACAGATGTCATTGGATTTAGGAATGCACTTACGATGCATAACATTGGAATAAGAGGTCACGTAGTTATTTTGGGAGCTGGGGCAACTGCGCGTGCTGCAGCAGCTGCATGCGATAGTTCAAATACACAGATCACCGTGATTAATCGTTCATCTACACGAGTGCAACCGATGGTCGATGCCGTTATCGAATCAAAGGTAGATTTTCTCAGTTGGGATGAGCTAAGCGTTCTCTCAGATGCGGATTTAGTTATAAGCACCGCACCCGCCGGAGTTACGGATTCAATTGAACTGCCAGCCAAAACGTCAGCTCCCTATTTTGAAGCGTTATATAAGCCATGGCCCACACCTGCATCAGCGCTGTGGGCTTCACGCGGGGGAAGGGTCATCGATGGCTTGGATCTCTTAATCCACCAAGCCTTAGCCCAAGTAGCGATTTTTTCAGGCCTCACCTTTGATACTGGGCTCATGTATACAAAACTGCGTGAGGTTGGTGTCGCAGCGCTTACATAATCCACATACTTCGTAAGCCAGTACCAAGAGGTTCTACTCTTGAAAAGTGTTCTATCTCCTCTTTGCTATTCCTATCTCAATTGCAGATATTTCAACGCGCAAGATTCCCAATATTTATCTTCAATTATATTCCTACGTGGTTGTATCGTTGCTAGTAATTCATGGTCTACCAGATCTGAGATTTGCGCTTCTAGTTTTTATCACTTTATGGTTCTTAGCCTTTATCGGAGTTGGTATGGGAGATTGCAAACTATTGGCCTTGATGGTAGTGATGGCGCACCTCTCCAGATTCCGTGAATTCCAACTCCTACTGCTAGCAATATTTATCTGCGCTCTGCTAGAGCTAATCCTGATTTGGCTCCATTCCACGGTGATTCCGCGGACAATTGCTATGGCTCCTGCGATATTTATCGGAACGAGCCTGTATTTGGCAACGAGACAGAGCTAACCTCTGCAAGAATAGGCACATGCGTTGGTTAACTGCTGGTGAATCACATGGTCAAGCACTCAGTGCGATCATCGAGGGTATCCCTGCCTCTGTGCAAATTACGACGGCAGATATTGATTACCACTTAACGCGTCGACGCCTTGGTTATGGTCGTGGGGCTCGTCAAAATTTCGAAGCTGATAAAGTCACAATTCTTGGTGGAATTCGTCTAGGTCTTACGCAAGGTGGGCCCATTTCAATTCAAGTTGCAAACTCAGAGTGGCCTAAATGGGAAAAAGTGATGTCAGTAGATCCCGTACCTGAAGATGAGATCAAGGATTTAGCACGAAATGCACCTTTGACTAGGCCACGTCCAGGTCATGCCGATTTAGTGGGTATGCAGAAATATGATGTGGATGACGCGCGACCCATTTTGGAACGAGCAAGTGCGAGAGAAACGGCAGCACGCGTGGCACTTGGTGCTGTAGCGCGAAGTTTTCTTGAGCAGAGTGTTGGAATAACAATATTGTCGCATGTGCTCTCTATAGGAAAAGTGCGAGTAAGTGATGATTATGTAGTTCCTGATGCGACAGATATGGCCAGAATCGATAAGGACCCAGTTAGATGCGCCGATGAGGCAACGAGTGCCTTCATGGTTAAAGAGATCGAAGCCGCCCACGCAGATGGCGACACCTTAGGCGGAGTAGTTGAGGTTTTAGCTTTTAACATGCCACCAGGATTGGGTTCACATGTTCATTGGGATCGCAGGCTTGACGCTCGTTTGGCAGCAGCTGTCATGGGAATTCAAGCTATCAAGGGAGTCGAAGTTGGAGATGGTTTTGAAACTGCAACACGCCGCGGTTCGGTAGCACATGATGAGATTGAAAAGAATAGAAAAGGCAAGATTGTGCGTCGCACAGATCGCGCAGGAGGTACCGAGGGCGGAATGTCTAATGGAGAAGTGTTGCGTGTGCGAGCTGCAATGAAGCCAATATCAACAGTACCTAAAGCTTTGGACACAATTGATGTGGCAACAGGAGAGAGCGCTAAGGCCATTAACCAGCGCTCAGATGTCTGCGCAGTGCCAGCTGCGGGTGTAGTTGCTGAAGCGATGGTGGCACTAGTGCTTGCCGATGCAGTTCTAGAAAAGTTCGGTGGTGATTCAGTAACCGAAACACGTCGTAATTTCAACAGCTATATTCAGAACCTGAATTTTTCATAAAGATGCCTCGCCTTATTTTGATCGGGCCCCCAGGTTGCGGTAAATCAACGGTGGGAGCGGCGCTTGCACGAAAACTTGCAATTGAATTTATTGATACAGATGCCCAGATCCAAAGCTCATATGGCCGCAAGATTTCAGATATTTTTGTGGATAAGGGAGAGAGTTATTTCCGTGAGTTAGAGTTCAAAGCATTAAGTCAATCTTTACTTGTTACGGATTGCGTTTTATCACTTGGTGGTGGTGCTCCCATAGCTTCCAGTGCTCAGGCTTTACTCAAAAGCTGCGCCTGCCCAATTTTCTTTTTGGATGTTTCATTAGCTGTTGCTGCACCTCGTGTCGGTTTTAATCGTGACAGGCCACTACTTCTTACAAATCCACGAGCACAATGGCAATCACTTTTAGAGACACGAAGGCCAATATACGAATCGTTAGCCAAATTTGTCATTAAAGTTGATGCTATGTCTGTGCAAGAGATTGTTGACGAGATCGCAGCAAATTTATGAAACACACAATTCACGTCCATGCAGAACATGATTATGAAGTAATAATTGGCTGTGACTGGCACTCAAACCTCGAACAAACTTTAGAGGGATACACTCGTGTAGCACTTGTGTATTCATCTGCAATGCGCGAGCAGATTCAAGGGTTTAAGTCGGAGAACAATGATATCCATTACTTTGAAGTCTCCGATGGAGAAGGCGCTAAAACCTCTCAGTCGTTGCAATCATTATGGAATTGGTTAGGAGCAGCCGGATTTACGCGTTCTGATGCAGTTGTTGGTATCGGTGGTGGAACAATTACTGATTTGGCTGGTTTTGCCGCTGCATCATGGTTGCGTGGAATTGATTGGATTGCGCTTCCAACCACCGTTGCGGGAATGGTTGATGCAGCAATTGGTGGAAAAACTGGCATTAATAGTGATTATGGAAAGAACTTGATTGGTGCATTTCATTCGCCACAAAAGGTTTTGATTGACACCTCATGGCTCACTACGTTAAGTGATAGAGATTTTGCTGCCGGATTGGCTGAAGTAATCAAATGCGGTTTCATCGTTGACACAACGATTCTTGATTTGGTGCAAGGTAAGAATTTGGCTCGCATTCGTGGAGATGATCTTTTAGTTCAAGATCTTATTACTCGCTCTGTTGCAGTTAAAGCACATGTCGTTGCTAACGATTTCAAAGAATCCTTTGGAAGGGAAGTGTTGAATTATGGTCACAGTTTGGGCCATGCCATTGAGATTCATAGCAAATACTCTCTACGCCATGGTGAGGCAGTATCCATTGGTCTAGTCTTTGCCGCCGAACTTGCTGAGGTCAAAGGAGTGCTAGATTCAAAGAGCGTCCAGATGCATAAGCAGATTCTCAGCGGCCTAGGATTGCCAATCACATACCCTGGTGATGCCTGGCAACATTTATACCCGCTTCTTGCATTGGATAAGAAATCTCGTGGTAATCAACTTCGTTTTGTGGCACTGAGTAGAATCGGTGAGACCTTGCGGATTGAAGATGCAAATCAAAGCGAACTAGCGTTGGCATATGAGAGAATTAGTTCATGAAAATCATGGTCATTAATGGTCCGAATCTGGCCCGTTTAGATATTCGTGATTCTTCCATTTATGGTGATCTCAACTACAGTGAACTCAAATCCTTTATTGAGACCACTGCTGCCTCAGCAGGCATGCATGCCGATGTTCGACAAAGCAATGAGGAGGCAACGATTATCTCTTGGTTGCATGAAGCTGCTGATGCAAAGCTGCCCGTGATCATTAACCCAGCAGCATTTACACACTATTCGTATGCCATCCGAGATGCTGCAGAACTTTTGAAGGCACCACTAATCGAGGTTCACTTATCTAACACCATGGCCCGCGAAGAATTTCGACATACATCTGTAATTTCTGGTGTGGCAACAGGGACTATTGCAGGTTTCGGTCCCAATTCCTATGTTTTAGCGATTAACGCCCTTAAATCTTTGCTGGGTAAGTAGAAATACTAGCTGGTAAATCCGGGTATCCTTAGCACCTTGTCATTGACAATCAATGGCCGAAATCAATCATTTACAAACATGAGTGGAGTTTGAACTGTGGCAACTACAGCTGATCTAAAAAATGGAATTACCCTAGAGATTGAAAGCCAGCTGTGGACAGTTATTGAGTTCCAGCATGTTAAACCGGGTAAGGGTCCAGCATTCGTGCGAACAAAATTGAAGTCAGTACTGACTGGAAAAGTCGTTGATCGTACATTTAATTCCGGTGTAAAGATCGATATCGCAGTGTTGGAAAAGCGCGACATGCAATATTTATACAAAGAAGGTGACGACTTTGTTTTTATGGATAGCAAGACATACGACCAGATGACTATCCCTGCAGTTGTTGTGGGCGATATGGTCAACTACATGCTTGAAAATACTGATGCGGTAGTTGCAGTTAATGAAGGAAATCCACTTTATATAGAACTAGCGGCATCAGTGCCTCTACGTATTACCTATACAGAGCCAGGAATCCAAGGCGACCGTTCATCTGGTGGAACTAAACCAGCAACAGTTGAAACTGGCATCGAAATTCAAGTTCCACTCTTTATCAAGCAGGACGAGATTGTCATGGTTGATACACGTGATGGTTCATATCAAGGCCGCGCTAACTAGTGTCTGCTCGCAGTAAAGCTAGAAAGCAGGCTCTAGACCTGCTCTTTGAAGCTGACATTCGGGGGACTAACGCATTAGAAACACTCAACCTCAGAGATGCTAGTGATGAGGGTCCTGATTCTCGACCCATCCGGGACTACACCCGTTCCTTAATTACTGGCGTGGGTGAAAATACACGCAAGATTGATGAACTCATCACTACCTATGCCCAAGGCTGGGATATGGATCGCTTGCCAAATGTGGATCGCAATATATTGCGCCTAGGAATCTATGAGATTTTGTGGGCAGCTGATATTCCAGACAGCGTTGCAATCGATGAAGCGTTGAGTTTAGCTAAAGAGCTCTCAACCGATGAGTCATCAGGCTTTATCCATGGAGTTTTAGGTCGAATCTCATCACTTAAAGAGAACTTATCCCTTTAGTTTCAAAAAGTAGTTTGTTGTGGGATAGATACATGGTGAACTCTTCATGAGTGCAACCTATGGTGATAATCAGAAATGCGATATCACTCTTGCGCAGGGACAAGATTTCTCCGTTGAAATCTTGGCGCTCTTTGATGATTCCAAAAAGAAATGAGAAGAGAATCTTTGCAGTTGGCGAGCTTTTCTCCTCTGAGATGGAGAGTGCTTTCATTCTGCGCAGGTCAATCACGATCTCACCCTCAACCCTCTGGGTGGGAGATCGGCCAGTTAAGAGATATGAGAGTGGAACGTCATAGAACTCGGATAACTGAGCCGCTTTCTTCACACTCAGTGTTCTATCGCCACGTTCATAGGAGCCAAGGGCGACTGCTCGTAATTGCTTATGACTCTTAGTTTCAACCTCAGCCAAGGTCATATTTCGTGAAAGACGTATTGATCGAAGGCGTGCGGCTATTTCTTCCATTTCTATGTTCATGGGGCAAGGTTAGGCATGTGATGCCACACGCATTTTTGGATATCCACAGAGGACAGATTCTGCTGATATAGTCGCCCACGCATCCTTTAACGACCCATCCTGCGAGGTGGGGAAGGAGATTTATATGAGCGTAGCCCTGTCCGCACAGGACATTTCACGTGCGTTGACTCGCATTTCCCATGAGATCTTAGAAAAGAATCATGGCTCTTCAGAAATCACTGTCCTAGGCATCCCAACTCGTGGTGCTCACTTAGCTGCACGCATCGCAGCGATTATGAGTTCGATTGAGGGTAAAGAGATAGCCCATGGAACTTTAGATATCACTTTGTATAGAGATGATCTGCGTCTTCGTGCACCCCGGGCAATCATGCCTACTTCTATCCCACCGATTGGAATTCAAGGAAGAGATGTCATTTTGATTGATGATGTCTTGTACTCGGGTCGCACGATACGAGCAGCGTTAGATGCACTCGGAGAAGTAGGGCGCCCTCGCACTGTGCAGTTGGCTGTCCTTGTCGATAGAGGCCATCGTCAACTACCGATACGAGCAGATTTTGTTGGAAAAAACTTACCAACTTCAGAGAAGCAATCAGTCAAGGTTTCACTGACTGAAATAGATGGCGTCGATGAAGTAGTAATTGAAGGGGTGGCAAACTAATGCGCCATCTCCTTTCCATCAACGATCTCACCCCATCTGATGCAATCGGAATCCTTGATACAGCAACAGAGTTAGCGCGCATCAATGATGGGCAAGTCAAAAAGCTCCCAACATTGCGTGGTCGAACAATCGTTAATCTCTTTGCTGAAGACTCCACACGAACAAGAATTTCTTTCGAGGCTGCAGCCAAACGCCTTTCAGCCGATGTCATTAACTTTTCAGCCAAAGGTTCTAGTTTGAGTAAGGGTGAATCTCTTAAAGACACAGCTCAAACTTTGCAAGCAATGGGCGCAGATGCTGTGGTCATTCGTCACTCAGCATCTGGTGCAGCCCAACGTTTAGCAGATCTTGAATGGATGTCAGGAAGTGTGATTAATGCAGGAGATGGAACACATGAGCATCCAAGTCAAGCATTACTTGATGCTTTCACAATTCGTAAACATCTTGGAAAGGGTGCAAGTGGTCTGAAGGGATTGAGAATTGCAATCGTGGGAGATATTCTGCACTCTCGTGTTGCGCGTTCAAATGTGTTGCTTCTGTCAATGCTCGGTGCTGATGTTGTGTTAGTTGCACCGCCCACTTTGCTACCTGTTGGTGTTGAGAGCTGGCCAGCAACAATCTCATATGACTTTGATTCAGTAATTCCAAACGTGGATGCAATCATGATGCTGCGTGTTCAACAGGAGCGGATGAGTGATCTCTTCTTTCCCAACTCACGAGAGTATTCACGCTACTTCGGACTCAATTCCGAGCGAATGTCGGCAATGGCAAAACATGCCATCGTCATGCACCCGGGTCCGATGAATCGTGGATTGGAAATCGCCGCGGATGTTGCAGATAGTGCGCGATCAGTAATAGTTGAACAGGTAACTAATGGAGTAAATGTGCGCATGGCTATTTTGTATGTCCTACTTGCTGGTGGGCCTTTAGAAGTAGGGAGCAATTAATGAGCGCGCAACGTTTCTTGCTAAAGGATGGCAAAGTACTAGGAGTGGCAAGCTCTGATCTCTTGATTAGCAATGGTCGAATTGAAGCAATCTCTCCATCAATTTCAGATGAAACGGCAACTGTCATTGATCTCAAGGGCAGCGTGGTTTTGCCGGGCTTAGTAGATCTTCACACTCACTTGCGTGAGCCAGGACGCGAGGACAGTGAAACTGTCGCTAGTGCCAGCAGAGCAGGTGCAAAGGGTGGATTCACAGCACTCTCTGCAATGGCTAACACTTCACCTGTTGCCGATACTGCGGGAGTAGTCGAACAGGTTTATCGTTTAGGACAAGAAGCAGGTTTAGTAGATGTATTTCCAATTGGCGCTGTCACCCAAGGACTTAAAGGAGAGCAACTCTCTGAAATAGGTGCGATGGCTGATTCAGTTGCCCGCGTTCGAGTCTTTAGTGATGACGGCAACTGTGTCTTTGATCCTTTAGTAATGCGAAGAGCCTTGGAATACATCAAGAAGTTTGATGGCGTAATTGCCCAACATGCTCAAGAGCCGAGATTAACCGTTGGTTCACAGATGAATGAGGGAATTATCAGTTCGCAGTTGGGATTGAAAGGTTGGCCAGCAATTGCTGAGGAAGCAATTATCGCACGAGATGTTTTATTGGCAGATCATGTTCAGTCACGTCTGCACATCTGTCACGTAACAACTGCTGGGGGAGTAGAGATTATTCGTTGGGCAAAAGCGCGAGGAATTCAGGTAACAGCTGAAGTAACACCTCATCACCTGTTGTTAACAGATGATCTAGCTAGTTCCTATGACCCAGTCTTCAAAGTGAACCCACCGCTTCGCACAGAACATGATGTGACGGCGTTACGCGAGGCGTTAGCCGATGGAACCATCGATATTGTTGCAACGGATCATGCACCCCATACCAGTGAAACTAAAGACTGTGAATGGGCTGAAGCATCATTTGGAATGATTGGTTTGGAAACGGCCCTTTCAATTGTCGCAAAAACTATGGTCGATAATGGGCTTTTAGATTGGGCCGGCGTAGCCCAACGCATGTCAATAACTCCAGCAGCTATCGGTCGATACTCAAATCACGGTCAACAACTTGTAGTCGGATCCCCCGCACATATAACTGTAATAAATCCAACCAAAAGCTGGGTTGTAGATTGCGATTTGGTTCTCTCAAAGAGTCGTAATACTCCATTCCATGGCTATGAGTTGCCAGGATTAGTAACACATACTTTCTTTGATGGTCGAGCAACCATGATTGATTCAAAAGTTATAGACAAGGTGGTGTAGTAATGGCGCCGGCTTTCCTTGTTCTAGATGACGGTCGAATCTTTGAGGGCCGCTCGTGGGGAGCTCCTGGTCGCACTTTTGGTGAAGCTGTTTTTCAAACTGGTATGACTGGGTATCAGGAAACTCTGACAGATCCTTCCTATCACAAGCAAATTGTTGTTATGACTGCTCCACATATTGGCAATACCGGCATGAATACTCAAGATAATGAATCATCAAAGATTTGGGTTGCCGGTTTCGTTGTTCGCAACCCATCCTCATTAACATCTAATTGGCGCTCTGAGAATGATTTAGAAGCAGAGTTGATTTCCCAGAATATTGTGGGAATTCAAGGAGTAGATACTCGTGCAATCACACGTCACTTACGCGATCGTGGTGCAATGCGTGTTGGAATATTTTCTAACCTCGAACTGACTCGCGAAGAGATGGTTGTTGAAGTTCGAAAATCGCCTCACATGGCAGGTGCCTACCTTGTTAAGGATGTTTCAACTCCCAAGACGTATGTGGTTCCATCAGTTGGCAAGAAGAAGTTCGTAGTTGCGGCGCTAGATCTTGGAATTAAAGCTGCAACACCACGAATGTTGGCGCAGCGCGGTGTAGAGGTTCATGTTATGCCTCATGAATCAACTTTTGAAGAGATTCAGGCAGTTCATCCAGATGGCGTTTTTTTATCTAATGGCCCTGGAGATCCCGCGACTATGACTGAAACAATCGAGCTTGTCCGACAAGTTCTTGGCGCCCAAATACCCATATTTGGTATTTGTTTCGGTCATCAAATTCTTGGTCGCGCACTTGGCTTTGAGACATATAAGTTGCAATTTGGCCACCGAGGTATCAATCAACCTGTTATTGATAGGAACACTCAAAAAGTAGAAATCACTGCACATAACCATGGTTTCGCCCTCAAGGCTCCAACAGATGCTCAGTTCACAACGGTGTATGGTCCTGGTGAAGTAACGCATGTGTGTTTAAACGATGGAGTTGTTGAAGGTTTGCAATTGCTGGAAGGTGCAGCGTTCTCAGTTCAGTATCACCCCGAAGCTGCAGCCGGTCCACATGATGCCGCATATCTCTTTGATCGCTTCATTGATTTGATGGGAAAGAAGGTGAAGGCCTAATGCCTCTGGATCCTTCAATTAAAAGCGTTCTAGTAATAGGAAGTGGTCCAATTGTTATTGGACAGGCATGTGAGTTTGATTATTCAGGAACCCAAGCTTGTCGAGTGCTTCGGGCTGAAGGTATTCGAGTTATTTTGGTCAACTCAAACCCAGCCACAATTATGACTGATCCAGAGTTTGCAGATGCAACATATATCGAACCCATTACTTCAGTGATTATCGAGAAGATTATTGCGTTAGAAAAGCCAGATGCAGTTCTAGCAACATTAGGTGGTCAAACCGCACTTAATGCCGCGATTGGTCTTTTTGAGGGTGGGATATTGGATAAGTACGGTGTGAAACTCATTGGCGCTGATATTCCTGCAATTCAACGTGGCGAAAACCGCGAATTGTTCAGAGGCATTGTCGAAAAAGTTGGGGGAGAGTCAGCTAAGTCGGTTATTTGTCACACCATGGATGAGATTTTCGCAGCTGTAGTTGAACTTAACTATCCTGTTGTTGTTCGCCCTTCTTTCACTATGGGTGGACTTGGATCTGGAATAGCCTTTAATGAAGAAGAGTTGAATCTAATTGCTGGAGCTGGTTTGCGTCATAGTCCAACTTCTGAGGTTCTTCTAGAAGAATCGATCTTGGGTTGGAAAGAGTATGAGCTTGAGGTTATGCGCGATCACAAGGATAACGTGGTCATTGTTTGTACTATCGAAAACCTTGATCCCATGGGTACTCACACGGGAGATTCCATAACCGTTGCACCTGCAATGACGTTGACTGATGTTGAATATCAAAAGCTTCGTGACTTATCAATCGACATCATTCGAGAAGTCGGCGTTGCAACTGGAGGCTGCAATATTCAGTTTGCAGTTAATCCTGAAAATGGTCGAATTATTGTCATTGAGATGAACCCTAGAGTTTCACGATCTAGTGCTTTAGCCTCAAAGGCCACTGGTTTTCCAATTGCAAAAATTGCAACGAAGCTGGCAATCGGTTACACCCTGGATGAGATCCAAAATGACATCACTAAAACAACACCAGCCTCATTTGAGCCAACTCTTGATTATGTAGTTGTCAAGGTGCCACGTTTTGCTTTCGAGAAATTTGCTGATGCTGACCCTCGCTTAACGACAACGATGAAGAGTGTTGGTGAGGCGATGGCTATCGGTCGCTCGTTTTCTGAAGCGCTTATGAAAGCTCTACGCTCTCTTGAGCGCAAGGAAGCGATCTTTGGTTGGCCACAGATTAGTGAACAGGAAAGAGCAAATCTCTTGGTAGCGATGAAGGTTCCAACAGAATATCGTCTTCAGCAAGTTCAGAAGGCGATGTGGGCAGGTGCTTCTATCGAGGATGTCTTTGCAGCGACCAAGATTGATCCTTGGTATTTGCGACAGATCCAAATCATTAACGAGCAGGCATTTGCACTCACGCAGCTGGGGGAGCTAACAGCTGAAAAGCTACGAGAGGCAAAGGGAAACGGCTTTTCAGATAATCAGATTGCAACTCTGCGCGGACTGCAAGAAGAAGATATCCGACGTGAGCGTCATCATTTAGGAATTCGGCCGGTTTATAAGACGGTGGACACATGCGCCGCAGAGTTTGAGGCTTTCACGCCTTACCACTATTCCTCTTATGAAGAAGAGAGTGAAGTCAAGCCTCGCACGACTCCTGCTGTGATCATTTTGGGTAGTGGTCCAAATCGAATAGGGCAAGGAATTGAATTTGATTATTCATGTGTTCACGCATCCTTTGTATTGCGTGAAGCAGGTTTTGAGACAATTATGGTCAACTGCAACCCTGAAACTGTTTCAACGGATTATGACACAAGTAATCGTCTCTATTTCGAGCCTTTAACTTTAGAAGATGTAATTGAAGTTGTGCACGCAGAATCACTCGCTGGTCCAGTAGTCGGAGTTATTACACAGCTAGGTGGACAAACACCTCTTGGCCTTGCTGCAGGATTGAAAGCTGCCGGAATCACGATTCTTGGATCATCTCCGGATGCGATCAATTTGGCTGAAGAGCGCGGAGCATTTGGAAATATTCTCAAAAAGCAGGGATTAACCGCACCAGAATTTGGAATGGCTGCTTCGCAGTTGGAGGCGCTGACAATCGCTCAAAGGATTGGATATCCAGTACTCGTTCGTCCCTCCTTCGTTCTAGGTGGTCGCGGTATGGAGATCGTTTATGACGACGCCGCGCTTGGTGGTTTCATTACACGCGCCACCGATATAACGCCGGATCATCCAGTTTTAGTGGATAGATTCTTAGATAGCGCAATTGAAATTGACGTGGATGCTCTTTTTGATGGCCATGAGTTGTTTCTGGGTGGTGTGATGGAGCACATCGAGGAGGCAGGAATTCACAGTGGAGATAGTGCTTGTGTTCTACCGTCGATGACTGTTACATCAGCCCAGCTTATAGAAATTCGCCAGGCAACTGAAAAGATTGCACGAGGCGTCAACGTGCGGGGCTTGATAAACATTCAGTTCGCGATAGCTGACAATGTTTTGTATGTACTAGAAGCTAATCCTCGTGCTTCCAGAACAGTTCCCTTTGTGAGTAAAGCAACAGGAGTAGCATTAGCAAAGGCTGCTGCCAGAATTGCAGTTGGTTCAACCATTGCCGAACTTCGCAGCGATTCACTTCTTCCCGCCAGTGGGGACGCAGTTGCAAAAGGTATTTCAGTTAAGGAAGCAGTTCTACCGTGGAACAGATTCCGTCGAAGTGATGGTCGTGGTGTTGACGCAGTCCTTGGACCAGAGATGAGATCTACTGGAGAAGTAATGGGTATTTCTCCAACTTTCGGTGAAAGCTATGCAAAAAGTCAGATTGCAGCGTTTGGTCCACTGCCTAAGTCTGGAACCGTCTTTATCTCGTTGGCTGATAAGGATAAGGAATCGGGAATTCAAGCAGCCCTTGGTTTGAAAGAATGTGGATTTAGAATCCTAGCCACGGAGGGAACTGCCGGCTTTTTGAATATGCATGGCGTAACGTGCGTGACTGTGCGAAAGAATTCTGAGGGAAGCGGGCCTCTGGGCGAGAGAACCATCGTCGAGAACATCAACTCTGGAGATATTGATTTAGTAATCAACACTCCCGTTGGTAGAGGGACACGTCAAGATGGTTGGGCTATTCGCACTGCATCGGTCCAGCGCTCAATTCCAATTATTACAACGACTGCCGGCTTTAGCGCAGCGGTAGAAGGAATTCGATTTTTGCAAAGCAATAGCTTGTCCATTAAGTCACTTCAGAAGTGGTTGGACTAAATGGCTGGCATCAACAAGAATGCAGCGCACATTCGCGCAAATGTTGTTAGCAACAAACGCGTGGGGCAGTACCACCAGCTCATTGTTAACATCGGTGATCTAGCTCAAAAGTGTCGGCCCGGTAACTTTGTTGCTATCAGTGTCGGGGGCGAAAATTCGAGAATGGTGTTGCGCAGAGCTTTTGCGATATCTCGCGTCTCGGCTAACTCAGTCTCTGGCGGAACAATGGAGTTAATTGTTGCACCACACGGGCAAGGTAGTAAGTGGTTATGTGCCCAAGGTGAAGGGGCAATTCTAGATATCATCGTTCCACTTGGAACTGCTTTTGGAATT
>Ga0214919_10000887_pt1 | contig 50683 bp, 55 predicted proteins | sample LL1503_MetaG_FD_177994 | JGI IMG/M metagenome (GOLD analysis project Ga0214919, IMG submission 177994) | Freshwater microbial communities from Lake Lanier, Atlanta, Georgia, United States - LL-1503 | ecosystem: Environmental > Aquatic > Freshwater > Lake | place: USA: Georgia | collected...
GATCCCAATGGATGCGACTTGAAAGACCGGTCAGAAAGAGAAAAGATGATAGGAAATAAATATTTAGAAAAATGGGGTTTAATGGAAAGAATCTGACGCCGCAAATATGCAAATTGTTGATGGAGATAGTTGAGCAAAAAAATCCTAATATTTCTCACTCAGTTTTATTTTCAGAATTCGGTAAAGATGTAGCAAAATTTTTAATTGATCAAAATTACTTAACCCAAGGTGAAAGCCTTGAAAGCTACTGGCTTGGCAGTGAAGACAAAGATGTTTATGTTGAATGGAATGAGAAACTTAAATCATTCGCCTATGTGTCATCTAGCGGAAAATTTGTCGCGGTAAAAGAAGATGACCTCAAAACCTACGATGCAAATTTTGAAAAAATTGTCAGCTTTTTAGCAAAAGAATTTGATGTTTCAGAAAGCAGTAAAACCAAACAGAATCAGCATCTTGAAGGATTGCTATTTTTTGTTGGCGAAGCGCGGATAAGCAAAAAGAAAGTCGCAGTATTTTTTGCCCGCAGACTTAACGACAATGAAGTTCTTAAAAAAGTTGAAGAATTTTTTATTAAACCAACATCCTCTCTGACCAAGTTAATCCTCACTTCGTCAAATCATCTCTCTCCTGAATCTCTCAAAAATAAATCCAAAATTATTTCAATTCCAAAACTGCTTGGACTGGCTAACAGCAAGGCTTTGTTCAACATGGATTATGTTTCCAATGTAATCTTTGGAATTGGTAGCGATGAGGCAAAGCCTGATGTTTATTGCACCGAAGATGCCAGCACTCTTTTTGTTGGCGATAAAAGTTGGAGCATCAAGGGCGACAAGCAGCGCCAAATCATCAAACTCATGTGTGATCATTATTTGGAAAATCCTGAAAAGAAAATCAGATGGCAGAAATTGCTTGATGATGCAGACATTGAAACATCTTCAAGATCTAAAGATTTTTTTAAAGGCAGTGCAGTAGCAGAAGCGATAAATCACAAAGATAGTTTTGTCTGGTTTAGAACCGATGAGAAAAACGACTAAAAACATCAAAAAAATCTAATTCCTCCCGTTTCCCCTCCCTTTTTCCTCCCGATCTCCTCCCTCTAGTACCTTCTTAATTACCCCCAGTTTCTCCAATTAACTACGGGTAATTTATGCAAGATCAAGAACACGAAAAATACTTCTCTGAAAAATCTCTAGCCAGGAAATGGGGCATTTCCTGTCGCACTCTTCAAAAGTGGCGTTGGCGTGGCACAGGACCGCCTTACATCAAGATCGGCATCGCTGTCCGATACTCTCCAGAAAATATCAAAACATTCGAAGAAGAACGCATGCATCTGCACAAAAGCGGCAACCCTTCTTCCTGCAACAAAGATTTATCAACTATTTAGAAAAACATATGACTCAAAACACAATTACGTTAGCAGAAGTTCCTAATATTCCAATCGGAAAATTATCAACTCTTTCACCCGATCAATTACTTTCTCTTCAGGAACAAGCAGAAAAAAATCTGCAAAGAGCCAAGATGTTAAAGGATTGGTTGGAAAGCAGCATCTCTTTAAAATATCGCGATGTCGCAGCCAATATCAGAAAATTGGATTCCAAAGATACTGGCACGGTTCATTTCACGGACGGCAATTACAAGGTCACTTCCGTCATTGCCAAAAAAGTCGAATGGGATCAGGAAAAATTAAAGGATGTTGTTTCTGCCATCAGAAAACATGGCGACAATCCTGAAGAATATGTCGACACCTCCTACAAAATCTTAGAAAACAAATACACTGCTTGGCCTGAGCATATCAAAAACATCTTCAAGCCCGCACGGATTTTCAAACTAGGAAAAGAAAGTTTTGCCATCGCAGCTTCTAAGGAGGTTGGCCATGAGTAATCTTCCAATCATCAGCGCTGACGAACGCTTAAAAGAAACTAGAGGAATCAAGGGCTGCATCTTCGGCAAATCCGGCATTGGCAAAACTTCTCTGCTTTGGACTCTCGATCCGAAAACCACTCTCTTCTTTGATCTTGAAGCTGGCGACCTCGCTGTTGAAGGCTGGCAAGGCGACACCATCCGACCAAAAACCTGGTCGGAATGTTGTGACTTTGCAGTTTTCATCGGCGGACCAAACCGCGCTTTACGCCCCGATCAAAAATTCAGCCAACGGCATTTTGACGAAGTTTGTCAGAAGTTCGGCGACCCATCAATCCTCGATAAGTACGACACAATCTTCATCGACAGTATAACAGTCGCCGGACGTTTGTGTTTCGGATATTCTCAGGGACAACCGGAAGCATTTAGCGAGAAGTCGGGAAAACCGGATACTCGCGGAGCTTATGGTTTACATGGTCGCGAGATGATTTCCTGGCTTACTCATCTTCAACATACCCGCAGCAAGAATATTTGGTTTGTCGGCATCTTGGACGAAAAGCTCGATGACTTTAACCGCAAATATTATCAGCCACAAATCGAGGGCAGTAAAACCGGATTGGAACTTCCAGGCATTGTCGATCAGGTGATCACAATGGCGGAAATCCAGCCGGAAGACAAAGGCCAATCCTACCGCGCTTTCATCTGCCACACCATCAACCAGTTCAATTATCCGGCTAAAGATCGTTCGCGAAGACTCGATGCAATTGAGGAACCACACCTCGGCAATCTGATGGAAAAAATACGGTCTGAAGCCAAGCCAATCAACGAACATCTCATTTTTAATAATAACTAAAAACAACAAGGAGCAACTATGTCTATCGATTTTAACAACAGCGAAAACCAATCAAATTTTGATCTTATCCCAAACGGCACTCTGGCCAAAGTCAGAATGTCAATCAAGCCAGGCGGCTATGATGATCAAAACCAAGGCTGGGTCGGAGGTTATGCAACCAGAAATGAAGCTACCGGCTCAATCTATCTTTCCTGCGAATTCGTGATTCTGGAGGGTGAATACGCCAAACGAAAAGTTTGGGGAATCCTCGGTCTTCACAGCAACAAAGGACCGGAATGGGGAAATATGGGAAGGTCTTTCATCAAGGCGATTCTCAATTCTGCCCGCGGATTTTCGGAAAGCGATAATTCGCCAGCAGCACAAAATGCCAGAAAAATTAACGGCCTTGCTGACCTTGATGGCATTGAGTTTATTGCCAAAATCACTACCAGAAAAGATCAGAATGAGGAACTCAAAAATGAAATCCGTTTTGCCATAACTCCTGATAACAAGGACTACAAAGCTATCATGGGAATTATTGCGCCAGCAGTAAGAACCCAAAATCCTCCTGCTTCTGCACCAGCTGCCAACAATCGTCCTGCTTGGGCTAAATAGATTGAGGCAGACATGATACTTCGCAAAAGACAACAGGAGTTCGTAGAAAAGAGTGTTACCGCGCTAAAGCAGCACGGTAATACTCTTGGCATCGCGCCAACAGGAGCAGGAAAAACCCTTATGCTTTCGGCTGTTGTTGGCGAAGTTTTGGAGGCTGAAAGTAAAGCTCTGATTCTTGCGCATCGTGATGAGTTAACATCGCAAAATCAGGAAAAGTTTTTGCGCATTAATCCAGGAATTTGCACCTCTGTTTTTGATGCTAAATCAAAATCTTTTGCTGGTCAGGTTGTCTTTGCGATGGTGCAAACCCTTTCACGCAAAGAGAATCTGAACACCATTCCAAGTTTTGATTTGTTGGTGATTGACGAAGGACACCACTCTGTATCGCCGAGCTATCGCAACATCATCAAAGAGGTAAGAGAGAAAAATCCCGAAGCTTGGATTTATGGAGTCACTGCCACACCAAATCGTGGCGATAAAAAAGATTTGGGCGATATTTTTTCCAATGTCGCCGATCAGATAAAAATTTCTGAACTGGTTGCATCCGGTCATTTGGTGCGTCCAAGAACTTACATCATTGATGTGGGCACTCAGGCAGATTTGAAAAAAGTCAAAAAAACTGCCGGCGATTTTGACATGGGTGCGGTTGAAAAAATTATGAACAAACTTCCGATCACCGAAGAAGTTTTTGCCAAATGGCAGGAGCTTGCGGGAAATCGAAAGACTGTAATTTTTTGCTCAACTGTAGCTCACGCCAAATCGGTTGCAGAAATTTTTAACAGTCACGGAGTCAAAACAGTTTTTATCAGCAGTGAATTAACTGACTGCGAAAGAAAAAATGCCCTCTTTGAATTTGAACAAGGTGATGCGCAGGTAATTGTCAATGTAGCTGTCCTTACTGAAGGTTGGGATTATCAGCCAACCTCCTGCGTAATTTTACTTCGTCCAAGCTCTTTTAAATCCACCATGATTCAGATGATTGGTCGTGGTTTAAGAGTTATTGATCCAGAACTTTATCCAAACGTCATCAAGGAAGATTGCATTATTTTAGACTTCGGAACTTCCAGCTTAATTCATGGTTCGCTGGAAGTTGATGTTGATCTTGAGAAAGCAAAAAAATCAACGAAGAAAAACGAAAACTCTGCGCAGAAGAAATGTCCGTCTTGTGACATGCTTATTCCTTCCGCCTGCCATTGCTGCCCGCTTTGCGACTATGATTTTACTGCTGAAGAAGATGATTCAATCAAAGGTGAATTATCAGGATTCACGATGTCGGAAATTGATCTGCTCACTGCAAAATCAAATTTCCAATGGTGCGATATTTTCAGCGATGAAGCAGCTTTCATGGCTTGCGGTTTCAATGCTTTTAGCGGTGTTTTTCTGCTCAATGATCACTGGTATAGCATCGGCGGAAGTGACTTCGGGCTCAAATTTTTAATATGCGGCACGAAAGAAGTTTGCCTGGCAAAAGCTGATGATTTTCTTAATGAAAATGAAACCGCCGATAACGCTTACAAATCAAAACGTTGGTTAAACGAAACTGCATCAACAAGGCAATTACAATGCTTGCCGCAGGAATATCGTAATGATTTCAGCATCACCAAATACAAGGCTGCAAACCTACTCAAATTCTACTTCAACAAATCCTCAATTCAAAAACTTCTGTTTGAAACTGATGCCAAAAGGCAATCGGGAGGTACTGCATGAAAATCTGCGCTGTCTGCAAAAGAGAATCTCACGGATTTGGTTTTATTCCATCTCCGCTGCGCGCCAGCAATCCAAATAATCGCAAGATGATGAAACATTTCTGTTCGATGAATTGTCAGAAAATTTTTAGCAACCATTTCAAAGAAAATAAAATGATCGACTTAACCAAAACCGAAAAAGAAGCCATTGAATCTGCATTAAAACCAGTCGGTGAATATGTGGCAGAAATCGGCATGAATAAACCTTTGGCTGAATATTCCCGCGAAGAAGTTTTGTGCTTAATTGAAGTAGCACTCAGTGCCTATTTTGATTTCATGCAAGGCAAAGAATCTGAATCAGAAATGTCGGAGGTATTGCCATGCTAGACTTCAATCACCGACCAAAAATTTCAGATAAAATAAATCTGTTGATCGACAAGGCATTAACAACGGAGCACTCAAAACAAACCTCCCGAGATTATCTCGGCGCATCGCGTCTTGGTGTTTCGTGCAATCGCGCTCTTCAGTTTGAATATACTGACACACCAAAAGATGAAGATCAAAATTTCACCGGCAGAACTTTAAAAATCTTTCAAGCCGGACATGTTTTTGAAGAGTTGATGATCAAATGGTTAAGGCTCGCTGGCATCAATCTTCTAACTCAAAAGCAGAATGGTAATCAATTTGGATTTGCTGTCGCCGGCGGAAAAGTTAAAGGTCACATTGATGGTGTTATCATTGATGCTCCTGAAGATTTGGATTTCAAATTTCCGATGCTTTGGGAATGCAAATCACTGAATGATAAATCATGGAAAGATGTTGTTAAAAAAGGTCTCGCCGTTTCAAAGCCAATTTATGCTGCTCAGGTCGCAATCTATCAGGCTTACATGGAAAATCAGATTGAAGGCATTTGCAAAAATCCTGCGCTCTTTACTGCCATCAACAAAGATACTGCTGAGATTCATTTTGAGCTAATCGACTTTGATCAGGAACTCGCGCAAAAAACCAGCGACAAAGCAGTAAAAATTTTATGTGCCACTGAAGCTCACGAATTACTTCCGAGAATTGCCACTGATTCAACTCACTTCGAGTGCAAATTCTGTCCGTGGCAACAACGTTGCTGGAGGTTATAGCGCATGGAAAATTTACTCGATTTTAACAGCGCCGATAATCAGCAAAATAATTCTGAAAGGCTTGATAGCGAAGTAATAAGAGAAGCCTTACTTGGCAGAATTGAAGATGCTTTATTTTATCTTTTACCAAGTGGTCATGTCCGGAATAATTGCTTTCATATCGGAAATACCAATGGCGATCCAGGAAAAAGTTTAATCGTTCAACTTGGTGGGGAAAAGCAAGGCAACTGGTATGATTTTTCTGAAAATACCGGCGGAGATATTTTTAGCCTTTGGTCAGAAGTCAGGGGTTATCACAAAGCGGAATTTAACAAACTGCTTAAAGAAATATCAGAGTGGCTTGGCAATCCTTCAACTTCTTATGTAGCGCAAAAACCTGCGCAACGGAGCTTCACCGATGACTTAGGAAAGCCAACCGCCAAGTGGGATTATTTTGATCGTGAAAACAGGCTGATTGCATGCGTCTATCGCTACGATACTGAAGACGGAAAAGAATTCCGAGTCTGGGATGTAAAAAACAGAAAAGCCAAATCACCTGATCCACGGCCACTTTACAACATTCCTGGAATTGTTTCTGCCAAAAAAATCATTCTTGTCGAAGGTGAAAAATCTGCTGACAGTTTAATTGCTTATGGTCTCACCGCAACAACTGCAATGTTTGGCGCGAACGCACCAATCAATAAAACCGACTGGTCGCCACTTGTAGGAAAGGAAGTAATAATTTGGCCGGACAATGACGAAGCCGGTTTAGAATATGGCAAAAAAGTTGCCGCACATCTTTCAAAAGTTGCATCCTTCGTTTCGCTGATAACGCCACCAAAGCACAAGCCAGATACGTGGGATGCCTTTGATGCCGTAGCAGAAAATTTTAACCTTCAATCACTCTTCGAAACCGCAAAAGGATTTGAACAAAGATTCCCGCGTTATCTTGGAACTGAATTTGCGGCTGATGATAGTCCGATGCCGGAAGATTTAATCTCACCAAGATTTTTAACACCGCGCGGAATGCTTTTAATTGGGGGCGCACCGAAAGTTGGTAAGAGTGATTTTCTGATTAATTTCCTGATGCATATCGCAGCAGGAGAAAGTTTTTTAGGATTAAAACCACCGAAGCCTCTCAAAGTTTTTTACCTGCAATCAGAGATCAGCTATCACTATTTGCGCGAGCGTATTAAGAACCTCAACATCCCGAAAGATATTTTATTTCGCGGGTTACAAAATTTCTGCGCCACTCCACAAATTGAAGCGATCTTGAATGATCAAGGCGTTGAGCTGGCTTACAACACAATCAAAGACTGCTTTCCTGACGGAATGCCGGATATCGTTTGCGTTGATCCGATCAGAAATGTCTTTGACGGCGGCGCTGATAACGGCAATGAAAATGACAATAATGCCATGCTGTTTTTCTTACAAAACAGAATCGGCAAACTCAGATCGATGCTCAATCCCGACATTGGAATTATTCTTTGTCATCACACTAAAAAAATAAAAAAGAAGGATGTTGAGGAAGATCCATTTCAGGCATTTTCCGGCGCGGGAAGTTTAAGAAGTTTCTACACCAGCGGCCTGATTTTACACCGCCCCAACGAGCATGAAGCAAAGATTAATCTTTATTTTGAACTGCGAAACGGATCTTCGATTCCAAAAAAAATCGTTGAGAAAGTTGATGGCAAGTGGGTCGAATTAAATCCGTTTTCTGAAAGACTGATTCAGCAGGATTATGGCCAGAAGCTCGATGCAGAAAGAGTCCGTAAAGCTGATGTTATTTTACAACTCATCTATGATGAAGCGTTCAAAGGCAAAGTTTACACCGCAAATCAATTTTCCGAGAAGTTTGAAAATGAAGCTGGGCTTGGATGCAAGACTACCATCAATGACAGAATTTCAGTTTTAGCAACCAAGGGTCACATAAAATTCACACGCAATTGGTCAGAATTTTCGCTGCAACAAGTCAAATCAAAATATGGCATACTCTGCGTGGAGCAGATGGCTTTCCGAAACAAAGATGGCGCTGCAATGCCAGTGCTTCCGAGTCATTTTAAATGCGCCAAAACCGGAGCTGTTCTTCCGGTTGAAAATCCTGCAGTCTGGATTGTTAACGATGACGAGGTGCGGTCATGAAAAAACCAAGATTCCAAATCAAGTTTCCGGCAAGTTTCCAAGATTCCGCAAAAACTTATCTGCACCTTACTCCGGCGCAAGTTTCCGCCAAGTTTCCAAAATTAGAGAATCGGAAAAATGTTAAAAGTCTGCAAAGCCATATCGCACAAGGCTTGAAGGAAGTTTCCAAGTTTCCAGAAAAGTTGCAGAAAAAATTTCAAGTTTTCACCTCCACAAACTTAATCCCTGCTTATCTCCGGAAGTTCTTTTCAAGTTTAGAACCTGCACCCCCTCCATATACTATGGAGAGTGAAAACACTCTCCAAGTAGTTATGGAGGTGACTGATTTTGTCATCTCCTCGAATTCTTAAAAAACAAAACGAGGAAACATGAACAAAAAAATTTTAGCCCTCGATCTCGGAACAAAAACCGGATGGGCAATCAAATCAGAAAATCAAATTACCAGTGGCACGATTGAATTTAAGCCAAGCAGATTCGAAGGCGGCGGCATGCGCTATCTTCGTTTCAAAAAATGGCTTGAAGAAATCAACAAACTCACAAACAGCATTGATCGCGTTTATTTTGAGGAAGTCAGACGGCATATCGGAGTTGATGCAGCTCATGCTTACGGTGGCTTTTTGGCTTACCTGACAAGCTGGTGTGAAGAAAATAAAATTCCCTATCTCGGCATTCCGGTAAAGACGATCAAAAAGCATATCACCGGCAATGGAAACTGCAAAAAAGATGCAGTCATTGAAGCAGTAAAAAAGCTCGGACTCAATCCGGCCGATGACAACGAAGCAGATGCTTTGGCTCTTCTCAACCTTGTGATCAAAGAGCATGAAGGAGGTTCGCTATGAATGACAAGAATCCTCTGAAATCAAATCTCGGACGCATGCAACCAAAGCAAATTGATGCCGAAAAAATCAAACGCGAAGGCTGGAACAATGACGGAATTTTGGTCGTCAAAGTTGACGATGAAAGATTGAGCTGGCCTGAGAAAGAGCTGATTAAGCAGATCGGCGATAAAATTTACAAAAACAAAAAGGGAGAAAAAAATGGAAAATAAAGAAAAAATCTGGACAGAAGAAATGGTGGAAAAAACTTTTGAAGAAGCCATCAGAACAATGCAAAAATTACCAACAGCAAAGCTCCGCGATTATTTCACGAGTTGGCCTCAAGTCATTTACAGCGAAATCGAAATCCTGCGCATGGATCAAAAACCAAAGAAATGGCCTGCAACACCGGAAGCAATTTCACGAATGGAAAAAGCCTGCAGTTGGGTTTTGCTTTTAAAAGAAATCGAGGAAAGAAAAATCATCTGGCTTCGTGCAAAAAGAACGCCATGGAAGCTGATCTGCGGTGAGATTGGCTTTTCTAGAGCAACTGCGAATCGGAAATGGAAAAATGCTATACGCCAGATTACTCTCCTTTTGGACTGATCCAGTTTGTTTACTATGAGACATTTTTTCGTTAGACATTTGAGACAAAATCGGGGTTAATGCTTTGCAATAGTCGAAAAGTGTGTCGATAAAAATAATCATTAATTTTTCCCGATGACGGGTTTTCAGTACACGGGCTCAACATGGCAATCATAAGCCTCCAGATCAAAAGTAATGCAAGCGATGAACTCGCCAACATAGCAAAAAAACAAATCCCTTTTGCAGTTGCAAAGACCCTGACTAACGTTGCACAAAAAAGTCAGAATGAAGTCAGAAACAGCATCAAAGAAAAGTTTTTTATCAGAAAAAAATCTGGTGGTTTTGAAAGTAGCATCCGTATCAAACCAGCAACAAAAACAAATTTAACCGCTGAAGTTTACACGATGGCAGCCTTCGCTGCACTGCAACAAACCGGTGGAATCAAAAAAGCAAAAGATGGACGGCTTGCAATCCCCTCTTATCAGAGCATCAATCAAGTTAAGAAGAGAAGCGATTCAAACAGTCCATCAACCTACCTTGCAGGCGATGCCTTCAAGATGAAAACAAAATCAGGCACAGAAGCTATTGCACAGCGCAAAGGTAAGGAACTTAAAATCCTTTATTTCCTGCATAAGAGCGCCGACATCAACAAGAGATTAGATATGGTTGAAATAACTACCAAAACAGTAAAAGACCGCTTTGACGCGCAGCTTAGCGCGAACCTGAGCGAGGCCTTAAATAAAAAAGGTACTGTGGCAAAACCTTAGCCGCGGGTAACGCGCGACCCCAGGCCTTTTCTACCGACAGAATTTTTAAAAGGGTGCGCACTTGGTGCGCATTTTTAGGCTACAATCAATAAACAACAGCATTCGCAAGGTGCGCACCTGAAGCAATTTAGGTGCGCATTTTTTTTTGCGTGAAATTTTTACGAAAGATTACGTGTGGATTTACATCCCTTCAGAATTTTATCCCTCTGCTCAGGAGTTGGCGGCATCGAGCTTGGATTTAAGCTCGCAGAGCCAACTGCTCGAACAGTTTGTTATGTCGAGATCGAAGCCTTTGCGTGCGAAATCTTGGCTCGCCGCATGGAAGAAAAAAGATTGGATGCAGCGCCTATTTGGACGAATCTTAAAACCTTCGATGGCAAACCTTGGCGTGGAAAAGTGGATTGCATCACTGGCGGATATCCCTGCCAGCCGTTTAGTGTTGCTGGAAAAAAACTTGGAGACAAAGACCCAAGACATCTCTGGCCAGACATCAAGCGACTCATCAGAGAAATTGAGCCACCAATCTGCTTCTTTGAAAATGTCGGAGGACATTTACGACTTGGATTTGAAGAAGTCGCAAATGACTTACAAGCAATGGGTTATCAAATTAAGGCAGGCTTGTTTACAGCGCAGGAAGTTGGCGCTCCTCACAAAAGAGAGCGACTCTTCATCTTGGCCTACGGTGATAGTTTCAGATCATCTGTGCAATCCAACCGAGACACCTCAGCGTTGGAAAGAAAGAGCTCAGGAGAAGAAGTTGGAAGGAATCAATTTGCACAAACCGCTGAGGATTGTGGCTCAGGAAACATGGCCGACTGTAGTTTCGGCGGATGCATCGATGGGAGCGATAATATCTCCAAGCGACACCTACAAACAAACCAGCACTGGCAGTCTTCGCAAAATCAACAAGAACGGCAAAGACGGGTCATTGGGTCTTGCAAGAACAGTGAAAATGATGGACTCGCAACAACAAAACTGGCCGACAGTCAGAACATCGTCTGCAAATGGTGCGAGCAGCAAAGAAGTGGAAGCGGGAAATCCGAAGCAAAGGTTGGAAGTGATGATAACGAATTGGGCAACCCCAACAACGAGAGATTGGAAAGACACCGCCAATGCCAATGTTCCGGTGAACTCCCTGCTTGGCCGCCAAGCCCCTCAGATCATGAAGGATGGAACGGAGTCCCAAATCACCTTAAACCCGCGCTTCACCGAATGGCTGATGGGATGGCCGATCGCGTGGACAGAATTCGAGCTTGCGGAAACGGAGTGGTTCCGCTGGTTGCGGCGTATGCGTGGCGAACTCTCACGAATGGAATGTATCTTACAAAAGACAACTAACTGACATGGATAATTTTGCACTAAAAATGGCGGATCACATCGAGCTTAAAAAAGTCGATGAACTGATCCCTTACAGCAAAAATGCACGGCTTCACTCAGAAGCACAAGTTGCACAAATTGCTGCCAGCATTATCGAGTTTGGTTTTACAAATCCGGTTTTAATTGACGGCGAGAAAGGAATTATTGCTGGTCACGGTAGATTGATGGCGGCAAAGAAATTGGGCTTAAAAGAAGTTCCCGTTGTTGTTCTTGATCACTTGAGTGAAACGCAAAAGAAGGCCTACATTATCGCCGACAACAAACTCGCTGAAAATGCAGGATGGGATGAAGAAATTTTGGCAAGTGAATTGGCGGATTTAAAAAACGAGGATTTTAATCTTGATCTGATTGGCTTTAAAGATCAGGAACTGGAAAAGATTTTTGCTAATCTTTACGAAAAAGAAAACGAGCAAGAAACAGAAGAAATTCCTGAACCTGAAGAAAAGCCAATCTCAAAATCAGGTGATGTTTGGATTCTAGGAAAACACAAATTGATCTGCGGCGATTCCACTGATCAAAAAACTTATCAAGCCCTTCTTGGTGATGAACTTACCGACATGCTTTTCACTGATCCGCCTTATAACGTGGATTACGGCAACACCATGAAAGACAAAGCCAGGGGTAATAACGCAAAAATCCTCAACGACAATCTTGGCGAAAATTTTGGAAAGTTCCTTTTTGATTTCTGCAAAAACGCTTTGTCAGTGACCAAGGGTGCATGTTATGTTTGCATGAGTTCCTCGGAGCTTCACACTTTGCAAAAATCTTTCATTGATGCCGGTGGCAAATGGTCAACTTTCATCATCTGGGCAAAGAATCATTTCACGCTTGGGCGATCAGATTATCAACGGCAATACGAACCAATCCTCTACGGATGGAAGCAAAGCAACGATCATTACTGGTGCGGCGACAGAAACCAAGGCGATGTTTGGTATTATAATAAACCAAACAAAAGCGATCTTCATCCAACGATGAAACCAGTTGAGCTTTGCAAGCGCGCAATTCTTAACTCGAGCAAAACCGATGATATTATTTTAGATTGTTTTGGTGGCTCTGGCTCAACGCTTATCGCCTCTGAACAGACTAATCGAAGATGCAGAATGATTGAACTCGATCAGAAATATGTCGACGTAATCGTAAAAAGGTGGCAAAATTTAACTGGTAAAGACGCGATTCTTTTTGAAACCAGCGAGAGTTTTAATGAAATTTTTAAGAGAGAAAATGACGGAAAATCTGAATAACGAAGAATTAGAAAACAGAGCAAAAGAGCTGGTGGAAAAGCACGGAAAAGGTGCGATAGAAATCGCTAAAAGAAAAGCCAATGCTTTTCAAAAAGATTGTCGTGAAAAGGATTCTGCGTTAATGCTTCTTACCGAAGTTGAAAAGCTGGCAGAGAATCTTTCCTAGTAAGGGATGTAAAGCTCCTCAAGTGATTTGCAGATATTTTGGCAAATTTTGAAAGCCTCTTTATTCCAAGCCTTAACTGCATTTTCTTTTTCGTTTAAAAATTTACTGGGCGATGACTCAACTAAGATTCTGACATCTGAGTCGCCCTTTTCTTTGGCTTCCAAGATATTGTCAAAAAGATCGTCATCGCCAAGCAAATTATAAAGTTTGTCTTCGGCAACTTTTGGTGACAAAGGTTTTGCTACCAATTTTTGTAATTCTTTAGCTTGTTTTGCAGTTTGCGGTAATGCCCAAGTTCCCATGCTGCCTCCTTACATTCTGTTGACAGATTCCATGACATTTTTCATGTCTTCTATCTGTTTCAATTTAGGAGGCATTCCAAGCAATGTGCCGACAACTGTATTAAGATTATATTCGTCAGAATCTTTTTTGTCATTTAAGTATCCTTTAGCGTCCTCAATATCTTTTTTGAGTTGATTAAGAATTTCCTCCATCACTTGGAGATTTGATGCAAATAATTCTTTTTTTACTTCATTTGTAATCATAAAAACCCTCTTTTTTTATTATTGTTAAAAGCCTGTTGAAGGCTTGTCTAGTATAGCTCGGTGATTAATCACTATCAAGTAAATTAGAGCAATTTTTTAATCTTTTTTTGGCAATTTGTAAACACGATCACCACCAGCAATTTTTTCGTTTATGATGCCAAGGTTTTGATTTTTGTTTAAGCGTGAAATTACCGATCTGGCGGTGTGTGATTGCCATTTTAGGTTTTCACAAATTTGTTTAAGGCTAATTCCGTCTTCAGCCGTTTTAATCATCTCGATTAATTGAGAATTTTTGGTGTTTGGACGGGTGATCTCAGTTTTTTGAATCTGCATTTCTTTAACCGGATTTTCCTTAACTTCGGCAACCGCTTTTTTGACTACTTTTTTAGTAATTGGTTTTGAACTTTTTTTAGGCATATTTTTCTTACATTTAAAATTGATAAAAGCCTTATTAAGGCTTATCCAGTATGGCTTGCCGAAGCATCACTATCAAGTCAATTAAGATGATTTTTTAAACAATTTTTAAAAAGTTTTTAAATACCGAAATGATGACAAATAACCATGGAACTCTCGATCAGAGGCTATGCCAGACATCGCGGTGTTGCCGAGTCGGCAGTTAGAAAAGCAATCACTCAGGGAAGAATCAGCAAAGGCAAAAACGGTAAGATAAATCCTAAAATAGCCGATAAAGAATGGGGTCAAAACAGCGATCCTGCGCAAATAAAGGCAGAAAATGCCTTTGATGCACCTGATTATAGCCAAAATTCTGCACCAAGTTCGTTAAGTGGACCAAGCTATCAGCAAAGCCGAGCGATTAAAGAGGCTTATGGAGCAAAACTGCTTCGGCTGCAGTTTGAAAAGGAATCAAAAAAACTGATTTCGATAGATGATGTTAAAGTGTCAGCGTTCAACGCTGCGCGAATGACCAGAGATCGCATTTTAAACATTCCTGATCGGGTTATTCCTCAGCTTGTTGGCAAGACCAACATTTTTGAGATGAAAGAAATTTTGAAAGCCGAACTGATCAAAGCGCTCGAAGAGTTATCAAAAATTAATGAGAAATTATGACGACATCTATTTTCAGAATTTCTGCGATGGGCTAAAGCCAGACCCGAATTTCACAGTATCGAGCTGGGCAGATAATCACCGAATTTTAAGCAGTATTTCTTCAGCAGAACCTGGACCGTGGAGAACGGATCGCACTCCTTATTTGAAAGAAATAATGGATTGCTTATCGCCAAGTAATCCTTGCGAAAAAGTCGTCTTCATGAAAGGCGCGCAAATCGGTGGAACTGAATGCGGAAATAACTGGATGGGTTTTGTAATTCATCACGCACCAGGACCGATGCTGATTGTGAATCCGACAGTTGAGACTGCCAAACGCACCTCAAAAATGCGGATTGATCCTGCGATAGAAAACTGCCCAGCGTTAAAAGAAAAAGTTTCTGATCCCAGATCGCGCGATTCTGGAAATACAATTTTGATGAAGGAATTTCCTGGCGGAGTTCTGGTGATGACTGGCGCAAATTCTGCTGTTGGTCTTCGCTCAATGCCGATTCGATATTTATTTTTAGATGAAGTTGATGGCTACCCTGACGATGCCGCTGGTGAAGGTGATCCAGTAAATCTTGCGATCCAAAGAACTGCTACTTTTAGCAATCGCAAAATTTTCATGATCTCAACACCAACGATCAAAAATTTTAGCCGAATTGAAACTGCATTTTTGGAAGGCGATCAAAGATATTTCTTTGTGCCATGCCCTGATTGTGGCGAGTTTCAAACTCTTAAATGGGCGCAAATAAAATGGCCGAAAGGCAAACCGGAATCTGCTTATTACGCCTGCGAAAAATGCGGCAGCGTTTGGGAAGATCACCAAAAAGCAGAAATTTTACGGCAAGGTAAATGGGTAGCAACCAACCCAAGCGCTAACAGCAAAACAATTTCTTTTCATCTCTCATCACTCTACAGCCCGCACGGCTGGACAAGTTTTGGTGATATTGCACAGGAATTTTGCGAGGTTCACAAAGATCCACCAAGACTACAAGTTTGGACGAACACTAAACTGGCAGAAACTTGGGAGGACATGGCTGGAGAAGTTATTGATCCAACTGGACTCATGAAGCGCCGCGAAAATTTTAGCGCCCGATTATTCAAAAACATTGCCCTCATTACCGCTGGTGTGGATGTTCAAGACAATCGTCTTGAGATTGAAATTGTTGGCTGGGGAAAAGATGAAGAAAGTTGGTCGCTTGATTATCAGGTAATTTACGGCGACCCATCAACACCGCATCTTTGGAATGATCTTGATAAAATTTTGGAAACAACTTTTGAGCATCAAAGAGAATTACCAAATTTTCCGATTGCAGCGGTTTGTATCGATAGCGGTGGTCACTATACGGATCATGTTATCAACTACTGTGACGCGCGTAGACACAAAAAAGTTTTTGCCATCAAAGGAAGTTCAAGTGGAGCTGGAGTTCCAATCTGGCCGCCTCGCGCCAGTCAAAATAAAAGATTAAAAAAGCCGGTTTATGTCATTGGCGTTAACGATGCCAAAGAAACTTTGATGCAAAGGCTTCGTATCACCGAAGAAGGTGCTGGTTACTGGCACTTTCCAATGGAACGCGATGCAGAATGGTTTGCACAAGTTACCTCAGAAATCGTCAAAACCAAATATGTTAAAGGCAGACCAATTAGAGAATGGACACCGCGCCGCGAAGGCACAAAAACTGAAGCATTAGATTGCAGAGTTTATGCTTTCGCAGCTTTGCGAGGTCTTGTTCGCAATTGGAAATTTGATTTAAACAAAGCGGTTGAGCGAATAAAAGAAACTGCACTGCGACCAGAAAATAAACAGGTTCAAAATATTCAGCCAACAGCGCCGGGGCGAGTTAGACGAGTCAGAAGCAAAGGAATTTACTAAAAAGTGAAAACGCTTGAAGAGCAATTAACGGAAGTCCAACAGGCAATTTCTGACATTTTGTTAAACGCCCAAGAAGCGTGGTATAACGGACAGAAAGTTAGAAAAGCTGATCTTGCTACACTTGAGCAGCGCGAAAAAAGATTGCTGGTGCAAATCAAAAGAAAAAATCGCGGTGGTATCAGAGTTAGAGGCGCAACTCCAGTATGAGAAAACTTCCTAAAATTTCTGAAAGCTGGTTGGATAAAGCCATCTCTTATGTCAATCCGCAAGCGGGTTTAAAAAGATTTGAAGCTAAAACCAGATTGGCAATTGCTGGTGGTTACACTGGCGCAAGACGCGATCGTAGACAAACCTCAAGTTGGAATACAACTGATGGCTCTGCTGATAATGTCACGCTTCCTGATCTTCCAGATTTGCGTCAAAGATCGCGCGATTTACTTCGCAATGCTCCACTTGCTTGTGGTGCGGTAAATACTGTGGTCACGAATGTTGTTGGAACTGGTCTTAAAGTTCAGTCGCATTTGGATCGCGATGTGCTTAAGGATTATTTCAAAAGCGAAGATGAGTTTGATGTCTTTGAACGAAATGCTGAACGCATATTTCGCAACTGGGCGGAAAATCAGGATTGCGACATTACCCGCTGCCAAACTTTTAGCGAAATTCAAAATTTGGTTTTGCGCTCAGTTCTTGAAAGTGGCGATGTTTTTATTCTTAAACGCTATGCCCCGCGACCAAACAGAAACATCAATCTTGCTCTGCAAATTGTTGAAGCTGATCGCGTTGCTAATACTGATTTTAAAGCAGATTCAGCGACTCTTGCTGGTGGTGTTGAAATGGATTCTGACGGCGCGCCGATTTCTTACTCAATTTGCAACCAACACCCTACTGATTACCAAAATCAGAAAGAAAAAAAATTCGTTAAAGTTCCTGCTTTTGACAAATATGGAAGCCGTCAGGTTTTTCATATTTTTAGTCGAAACAGACCAGGACTCACGCGAGGTATTCCATATTTAGCACCGGTAATTGAGAGCCTTAAGCAACTCGATCGCTACACTGAGGCAGAAATTATGGCTGCTGTGGTATCAGCAATGTTTACGGTTTTTGTAAAATCAGAAGATGAAGAAGGACTCGCATCAATGACTCCTCCTGAAGGTGGCGCAAGGGATGATGGAGATTACAAGCTAGGACCAGGCGCAATTCTTGATTTGCAGCCAAATGAAAATATCGAGATCGCCGATCCAAAAAGACCAAACCAAGCATTTGATCCGTTTGTGCAAGCCGTACTTCGTCAAGTTGGTGTGGCGCTGGAATTGCCGTTTGAAATTTTAATCAAGCATTTCACAGCAAGTTATTCAGCGGCTCAAGCGGCTTTAGTTGAAGCGTGGAAGTTTTTCTCAAGCAGACGCAAGTGGCTTTCAATCCAGCTCTGTCAGCCAATTTACGAAATGGTTATCACCGAGGCGATAGCAAAAGGCGAATTAAATGCGCCAAATTTTTTTGCCAATCCGACAATAAAAAATGCTTACCTGGGAGCTGAATGGATTGGACCGCCACGCGGACAAATTGATCAGTTAAAAGAAGTAAGAGCGGCACAAACCAGAATTGAAATTGGGGTGAGCACATTAGCTGAAGAAACAGCAATTTTAACTGGGGGTGATTTCGAAAGAAAGTATCCGCAAATACTCAAAGAGCATAAGTTAAAACAAGAAGCAGGACTGATTCCAAAAGAAGTTATTCAACCGCAGCAACCAACTAAAAAATAACGATGCATGACTTACTAAAAATCGCAAAATATTGGGCGATCGAGCCTGATATTTTGAAGAGTTTTTGTCGCCTGGATGAAATCAAATCGCTCTCATTTCAGTCAGAAAGACGATTAAGCAATACAAGATCAGTTCTGATTCGAGACGGTACGGCGATAATTCCGCTTTACGGACCAATCACTGCGAGAAGCGATCTCTTCAGCTTCTTTTTTGGCGGCACATCTCTTGCTGATCTCGCAAAAGATTTTCAGACCGCACTCGATGACGATCAGGTGAAAGCAATTCTTTTCGACATTGATTCACCAGGTGGAGTTGCACTCGGACCCTCAGAAATGGCTGACGCTATTTTCAAAGCGCGAGGCAAGAAACCGATCTGGAGTTATGTCGGCAGGAACTGCTCATCAGCAGCTTACTGGATCGCATCAGCAACGGAAAAAATTATCGCTAACCCCTCAGCACTTTTGGGAAGTATTGGTGTTGTCACAACAATTCCGGTGCAAGAGCAGCCTGATTCTGAAGGCTACAAAAACATCGAAATTGTTTCAAGCAACGCCAAACAAAAACGACCTGATCCACGAACAGAGGAAGGAATGTCGGAGATAAAACGCGAACTCAATGACCTTGAATCGCAGTTTATTGAAGCAATCGCCAAATATCGAAATGTCAGCGTCCACGCAGTCAAAAACGATTTTGGACAAGGTGGAGTGCTGATTGGGAAAAACGCAGTTGCAAGTGGTATGGCTGACTCTCTTGGAAATTACGAAGAAGTTCTGGCCGAGTTAAATCAAAAAATTTCAACCAACAAACAAAATAAATTTATGAGCAAAGAAACAATCGAGAGGTCTGCAATTACTGCGGATTTCATCAAGTCAGAGTTTCCTGAAATTGCTGAAAAATTGGCAAAGGAAAATTCTGAAAAAATCAAAAGTGAAACCAAAGAAAGCTCTTTTGCTGAAGGAAAAAAAGCTGGTTTTAATGAAGGAATTGAAGCCGAGCGAAAAAGAATTTTAGCAATTGAGGAAACAGCTTTAGCCGGTCACGAAGACCTGACAGCAAAAGCCAAACAAGATGGCGACATGACCGCTGAAAAACTCGCTCTGCAAATTGTCTCACGAGAAAAACAGCGCGGCACGAAATATGTCGAATCACAAAAAGAGGCAGAAAAAGAAATGCCGAAAGTTGAACCGAGTTTTGAAAGCACCTCTCAAGAAAAAACAAAAGTTGATAAGGATGCGCCGCTTGAAGATCGCGCCAAAGCTGAATGGCAAAATGATTCCAAACTCAGATCTGAATTCGGCAATGACTATGACGCTTTCTTATCGTTCAAAAAAGCGAGCGAAAACAATCAGGTAAAAATTTTATCAACACAAAATTCTAAGAGGTAAAACATGACAGCATTAGCAACAGACTCAAATCGTATCTACGAGTTAGGTGATATTAACCAAGTTCCGGTTAAAGGCTCATCAATCATTTATCAAGGCGCTGCCGTTGGCGGGCACTCTTCCGGCTATGCCAGATCAATCCAAAATGGTGATAAGTTTCTCGGTTTTGCCGATGAAAAAATCGATAATTCTGGTGGTTCTGACGGAGCTAAAACTGTGCGTGTTCGCAAGCGTGGCGCAATTCTTTTGGATATTTCTGGTGTTGCGCTTGGTGATATCGGCAAGTCAGTTTATGCCACTGACGACAATACTTTCACACTATCTGACACGAACGCAGTTTATATCGGTCAAATTTCCCGCATCGATTCAAGCGGTGTAGCACTCGTTGAATTCGATGTCGCCGCACTTCCTCCAGTTAGCGAATAATCCTTAATAACTCAAATTTAAAAAACTTATGCCTCTTAACGAATTATCATCAAGGGCTATTATTGGCCTTTACTACAAGCGTCTCGAACAAAAATCCGGCATGGATTGGATTGACGCGATTTCAAATTACTTCACCTCTGATCAGGAAAGTGAAACTTACAAATGGCTAGGACAATCACCAGTGATGCGTGAATGGGTTGGCGGTAGACAAGCAAAAGGTTTTTTAACCAACGGCTTAACTATCGAAAACAAGCACTTTGAAGGCACTTTAGAAATCAATGTGAAGGATTTGCGCCGTGATAAAACCGGTCAAATTCAAGTTAGAATTAATGAGTTTGCTGACCGCACAAATGCACATTGGGCGCAGATTCTTTCTAAACTGATCAACAACGCTGAAAGCACTGTCTGTTACGATGGACAGTATTTCTTTGATACTGATCACCTTGAGGGAAAAAGTGGCACTCAAAGCAATAAAATCCAAGTCGATCTAACTGCGTTTGTTGACCAAATCGATGGTGGAAAAGTTGGTGTTGCAGTTTCTCCAAGCGAGGCTGCATTTCGTTTAGCAGCTTTAAAAGGCATTCAGCAAATTTTGTCTTTTAAAGATGATCAAGGTGAGCCGATGAACGAAAATGCCACTAACTTTTTAATCGTGGTTCCAACTCCAATGTGGTTCATTGCTCAAGCCGCAGTTGCTGTTCCTCTGACTGTTGGTGGGAGCACTAATTCACTTAAAGTGATGAATGAGCTTAATATCACTGTAGCTCAAAATCCTCGTCTTCCTTGGACTGATAAATTTGCAATTTTCAGAACTGACAGCGCGATCAAACCTTTCATCCGTCAGGAAGAAGAAGGCGTTAAAGTCAAAGCAATCGCTGAAGGTTCAGAGTTAGAATTCACTCACGATAAACATCAATACGGCGTGGATACTTGGCGAAATGTGGGTTACGGATATTGGCAACACGCATGCCAAGTGAAGCTGATCAAATCTTAATTGAGAGGTAATAATGCAAACTTACGAAATCACAGGAAAGCACATAACTTTTGGCATTGGCACTGAATTAAAACTTTCAGAAAGCCAAGCCGAAAGCCGTGCCACTTCTTTGAAAAGCAAAAGAAAAGACATCTTTGAAGTTGTTGAACCAGTGCAATTCAAACAAGGCGAGAAAATCACCATCTCGCCTGAGTCTTTGACAAAATCTCTTTTGGAAAATCTAAAGGAAATTTCCGACAAAAAATCATCTGACGGCAACAAAGTTGAAGTGCCGACAGAATATCCCTGCATCCAACATACAGGCTTTGGCAAATATAATGTTTATGATGCGGAGAAAAATTTATTAACTCCGAAACCAATTAAAAAAGATGAAGCTGAAAAAATATTTACGGAACTTTCGAAGAAAAATGACGAAGACGAGAAAAATTCAGAGACAAAACAATCTGAGAACGGCGCGAATAATGGTGCTTAAAGAAGATCAATGTTAGATTTCGACAACTTTATCAATAAGCCCTGCGTTGAAATTTTTGGGCGAGAGGCAACTTACATTCCGGCGAATAACGATTTCGATTCCTTTGTAATCAAAGGTGATTTTCACAAAGATTACAAAGGCGTAAAAGCTGATTCTTCTGAGGTGGAAATCAGCTCTAACGAAATCGTTTTATTCGTCCGTGATGTTTCGATGCCACCAGAATATCCAAAAGCAAATCAAGGTGATTTTATCGAAGTAGAAAACATCCGATATCAAATCATCGACATTCAGCAACACATACCAGGCAGCAAAAAATTAATTCTTCATGAGTCACCCGCGAACAGCGATTAGAGATGCTTTAGTCGATAGATTGAAGACAAAAGTTGATGATGTTTTTCCAACTGATGCAGGAGATAAAATTTACGGCAGCAGATCAAAACCTTTATTTGATCAGTTTTTACCGGCGATTTTAGTTTATGCGCGAAACGAAAATGTCATTGAAGAAAGATTTGCGAGTGATGGTTTTGGTCCAACAAAACGAGAGTTAGATATTGCCTTCGAAGCTGTGGTTTTAGGAGGCGGAGAAGTTGACACTGTGCTCGATAAAATCGCCGAGCAAATTGAAAATGCTTTCGATGGATGGGAAATGCCGACAAGAAAAGCGGATGTTTTGAAATTGAAATCTACCGAAATCGACATCTCGATTGATGGCAGTAAAATCTATGGGGCTGTAAGGCTTACCTACACGATTACATATTACACAACAAGCAAAGAACCTGATAATTCAGGAACAATACCAACCGAAATTGAGGCAAATTTCCCATGAGCAAATTAGTAAAAATTCAAATCATCACAGACCACCAAGACTACAAAAAAGGACAGATTGTTGAGCTTGAAGAAAAGCAGGCAGTCAACTTTTTAACCAACGGAAAAGCGTTAAAAATTCACCGCAAAAAAGATGATGTCGCAGCAGAAAAAACCGAAGAAAATTCTGAAGAAAAAAACAGCGACAAAGGAAATAAAAAATCCAAATGAACTTCGGCGAAAAAGATGGTTTTAACTTAAACGATCTTGCACGAAGACTCGCAAATATCATTCGCTTAGGACAGATATTTGAAATTGATTTTGAAGCAGCAAAAGCACGAATAAAAATCGGTGAACTTGAAACTGATTGGCTGCCGTGGATGACTTCAAACAGTGGCGAAACTAAAGACTGGAATCCTCCTGAAATTGACGAGCAAGTTATCGTTTTATCTCCCTGTGGAGAATTGAATCAGGGAATAATTTTGCCTTCACTTTATCGCGGCAACGCCCCTGAAAATTCTGGCAATATCCAAAGCGTAACTTTTGCCGATGGTTCAAAAATTTCATTCGATCGTTCCAGCGGAAATTTAACTCTCGATATCAAAGGAAGCGCTTCAATCAAAGTTGCAGGAAACGCAGAAATTGAAGCTGCAAATATCACTCTAAAAGGAAATGTCGATCTTGGCGGCAGCGGTGGAAATGCCATAGCTAGAGTTGGCGATAAAGTAAAAATTGATTCAGGTTCTTCTGCCGGTGAATGGCCTATCATCACAGGATCACCAAAAGTGAAATCAGCATGAATGTAAATACCGGCAAAACAATTTCAGAAATTGCTCACATCAAACAGTCGATTGCAAATATTTTAAGCACACCGATTGGTTCAAGAGTGATGCGCCGAGACTATGGCTCTCGGCTTTTTGAAAGAATTGATCAACCAATTAACGGCGAACTGATTGCCGAAATTTATTCAGATATTGTTGAAGCGATCTCAACTTGGGAGCCACGCTTTGAAGTGGAACAAGTAACTCTACAAAGCATCGATAAAGGAAAAATCGTCATCGATCTTGAAGGCAGTTTTGTAAAAGACGGACAAAAAATAGTTTTAGAAAATATTTCGATTACCAGCAGCTGATGGGAAATTTTACCGCAATTGATTTATCAAAATTACCTGCACCAAAGGTGATTGAGAGCTTAAGTTATGAAGAAATTTTTCAGGATATTTTAAGCGATTTTTTGGAAAAAAATCCAACTTACTCAACATTGCTTGAGAGCGATCCGGCAATGATTATGCTGGAGGTTTGCGCTTATCGCGAATTGCTTTTACGCAATCGCATCAACGAAGCAGCTAAGGCAACAATGCTGGCTTATGCCACTGGAAGCGACTTAGAAAATTTAGGTGCTCCTCTTGGTGTGCAAAAGCTTGTTGGTGAAAGTGATGATCAGTTAAGACAAAGAATCCAACTTGCACCAGAGGCATTCACTAATGCCGGATCGGTTGGTGCTTACACATTTCACGCACTTTCTGCATCAAGCGATATCAAATCAGTTTCGGTTAAGAGTCCGAATCCTGGTGAAGTTTTGGTGACAATTCTTTCTAAAACTGGAAATGGAGTTGCCTCGGAAGAGTTGATTGATGCCGTTTTAGAAAAATTGAGTGAAGAAGATGTTAGACCGCTCACAGATCAGGTTTCAGTGCAAAGCGCTGAGATCATCAATTATTCTGTTGAAGCAGTAATCACAGTTTATGCGGGACCATCCTCAGCAGTTGTTGAAACCGAAGCACGAGCAGCTCTGGATAAATTTTTAGATGAAAGACATGCAATTGAAAAACTGGTGGCAGTGTCAGGAATTTATGACGCACTGCATGTTGATGGTGTGAAAAAAGTCCAACTTATTCATCCATCATCCGATGTTGTAACCACTGACGAACAAGCGGCTTATTGCACTAGCATAAATATCTCAATCGTAGTTGATGAGTGACGAAATTAATAAATCTTTATTACCTCCAAATGCTACGGCGTTACTCAGAGATTTAGAGGAAGTTTTTGGAAGTTCTTTTGATCTGCCAACTCTTAACCGCTATGTGGTAAATCCTGATTCAGCACCAGCGCATATTTTGCCTTGGCTTGCGTGGGCTTTATCAGTTGATGATTGGAGCGATAGTTGGTCAGAACAAATTCGCCGCAATATTATCAAAGCAAGTATCGAAGTTCATAGAAAAAAAGGAACGATCGGCGCTCTAAAGAAAGCACTACAAGCCTTCAATTACACAAATGTTAAAGTTGAAGAATGGTTTGAGTATGATGCCGATCCGTATTTTTTCAGAGTATTTTTTGATATTACTGAACCAGGTTTTGACATCAATTTTTTATCAAAAATCAGAGCCGTAATTAACAATTCAAAAAACGCCAGATCTCACCTAGAAGAACTTAGAGCCTACCTATCGGCAGAGATAGGTTCAGAGCACATTGGCACAATTATTATTTCCAAAGAAGTTACAGTTTTAAATCCCGTATCATAAATGACACAACAGTACTACAGCATTCTAACCAATATCGGTTTGGCAAAAGAAGCTGCGGCAAATAGTCCTGGGGGATCGCCAGTAAGTTTAACACATATTGCAGTTGGGGATGGAGATGGATCAGTTTACAATCCGGTTAGCACTCAAACTGAGTTGGTTAATGAAGTTTATCGAACAACATTAACCCATGTTGCAATTGATGCAAACAATTCAAATCAATTGATCGTTGAAGGAGTTCTTAACGAAGAAATAGGATCATTTCATGTTCGCGAAGTAGGAATTTTTGATTCTGAAGGAGATTTATTCGCTATCGGCAAATATCCAGAAACCTATAAGCCAGCTTTAGCAAGCGGTTCAGGAAAAAGGCTTTATATCAGGATGATTCTTGGTTTTGCAAATGCTCCGCAAGTCGAACTTATTTTATCTGAAGATCTTAATAACGATCCAAATTTTAACTCAAATGTTATCGAGTCTTTATCTGATATTAACAATGACATAAGCAGCATTAACGATGATTTAAATAGCATTAATAGCAACATAACCAGCATTAACACTGCTTTGGCAGCAAAACTGGCAAAAGCACAAAATCTAGCCGATTTAGGGAATGCTGAAACAGCAAGAGAAAATCTTGGTTTAAAGATAGGAGTTAATGTTCAGGCTTTTGCTACAAACCTTGCTGCATTTGCTGCGTTAGTTGGCGCAGCAAACAAAGTTCCGTATTTTACTGGAGCTGGTCAGCTTGGATTGATAGACTTGTTTTCAAACAAGAATGTGATCATTAACGGCAATCTTGATATATGGCAACGCGGCGTAACAGCAACAATTTCTGGATCTCCTGCTTCAGCTTTTGTAGCTGATCGTTGGGAATTTGTCTCATATGGCTCGCACTCAATTACCTATTCGCAAGACACAGATGTTCCAAGTTTTGCTCAGGCTGGCAGCCTTTTTAAATATAGCATTAAACTATTAGCAGGAACTGGCAATGCTTCACCAGCGGCAAACAATTACGGTTTTTTAAGGCAAAGAATCGAAGGGTATAATTATCAAGACTTGGCACAAAAAGTAAAAACTTTCTCTTTTTGGATTAAGGCTTCCAAGACAGGTATTCTCTGTGTTGCTTTTAACAATAGCGGACAGAACCGATCTTTTATCAAAGAAATAACAATTGATGCAGTAAATACTTGGGAGAAAAAAATCATTAATGTTGTTGCTGAAGATGGAGCCGGAACTTGGGATTATCTCAATGGCATCGGGCTCTCCGCAGATTTTTGTTTTCTTGCCGGAAGTAATTTTGAAGGAACTAAAGATGCTTGGGTAAATCAAACTTCAAAATTCGTCACTACATCCAGGACTAATTTTTTCTCTGCAACTAACGATACTGTCAGAATTTTTGGCTTCCGACTTGAACCAGGATCGGTTGCTACTCCAATAGAGCGCAGATTAATTCAGCAAGAAATGTTCTTATGCCAAAGGTATTTAGAATATTATGCCATAACCACTGTTCCTGCTGCATTATTTTGCTATCAAAGTTACCCATGGAAAGTTCCAAAAAGAGCTACTCCAACATTATCAGTTGCTGCTGGCTCGTTAAATGGTGGAACTGTAGATGTTGCTGGAGGTGGCTTATCTTCTGATCCAAGGGCTGGTTTAGCGGGTTTTAGGCAGCAATCAGCTGCTGCAGGAGCTACAGATGTGATGATCAAAGGAGAGTGTGAGCTTTAGAAAAATATCCAAACAATTTCATTAACAACAAAAAATAAAAAATATGACCGAGCAATTTCTACACGGCGTAGAAATCATCGAAATAGATGATGGTGCGCGCCCTATACAAACAGTTAAATCTTCAGTAATTGGACTTGTTGGAACAGCTTCCAAAGGACCAGTAAACACGCCAACTTTGATTTTAGGTTCACCATCGGAAGCCGTGAGTATTTTTGGTTCTGATGCAAATTTTAGTATCCCATCAGCACTTGATGCGATATTTAAACAAACTGGTGCAATGGTTGTGGTGATCAATGTCGCTGATCCATCTAACTCAGCCCACAAAACTGCTGGCGTTCTTGATCCAACCAAAATCACTCTAAGCGATATTGTAGGCGGCGTTGATTCTGGAACTGGTAAATACAAAGGAGTTTCAGCTCTTCTTGCTGCACAGTCTGAAGTTGCTGTAACACCGAGAATTTTAATCGCGCCAGGATTTACTCACCAAACACCACTTGATGAAGATGATGAGCCTCTAGCAAATCCTGTAGTTGCAGAACTTCTAACTGTTGCCGAAAGACTAAGAGCAGTAATTATTGCCGACTGTCCAAATACCAACAAAACCGATGCGGTTAGTTATGCTAACGACTGGGGCAGTCCGAGAATTTATCCGGTTTTCCCGTGGGTAAAAGTTTTAAACACAGCCAATAACACCATTGTTGAACAACCTTCTTCCGGAAGAGTCGCTGGTCTGATTGCTAAGTCCGACAATGAGCGTGGTTTTTGGTGGTCGCCTTCAAACATGGTGATCAACGGAATCATAGGCATTTCCAAACCAATTGATTTTGCTTTGGGTGATGCGAACTGCACAGCGAATTATCTCAACGAGCATAAAGTTGCGACCATCATTCAGCAAGATGGATTTAGGCTTTGGGGTAATAGAACAACTTCTTCTGATGCTAAATGGATGTTCCTGCAAACACGCAGAACCGCTGATATGATTAACGATTCTCTTCTGAAAGCTCACTTGTGGGCGGTAGATCGAAACATCACCAAGACCTACATCGAAGATGTTTTGGAAGGCATCAATAATTATCTGCGATATCTGAAAAGCATTAGCGCGATCATTGGCGGAGTGGCCTTCATCAATCCTGAACTAAACACGCCAGACCAAATCGCACAGGGTAAAATCACTTTCGATTTTGACTTCACTCCACCTTATCCGGCAGAGCATATCACCTTCCGTTCACGTATGGTCGATGATTATCTCGTGGAACTTTTCAGTAACTAAAAAGGTAAAAAAATATGATTCCTAAAATTCTAAAAAATTTCAATTTGTTCATCGATGGCCGTGGCTATGTGGGCAAAGTTGAAGAAGTAAATCCACCAAAATTAAACATCAAAACCGAAGAATTCCGCGCTGGTGGCATGGACTCTCCGGTGATGGTTGATATGGGTGTCGAAAAGCTCGAAGGCTCATTCACACTTCTTGAGTATGACAAAGATGTTTTAAAGCAGTTTGGTCTTGTTGCTGGCAATGCTGTTCAGGTAACTCTTCGCGGGGCTTTACAAGACGATACGACTGTTTCTCCCATCATAATCAAACTGCGCGGCATGTATACCGAGATGGACATGGGAAAAATTTCCGCCGGCGAAAAAGGAACGCTGCAATGCACCATCGCTTGTCGCTATTACTCGCTTGAGATTGATGGTGAGCAGTTAATCGAAATCGATATCGATAACATGACCAGAAAAATTGGTGGTCAGGACAAGCTGGTAGATGTTCGCAAAGCCCTCGGAATTTAATCTAAATTTTAAAAAATATGGAAAACATTGAATTAAAATATCCGGTAGAAGTTGCCGGTCAGTCTTACGACAAACTCAGCATGAGACGCTCTAAAATCAAAGATCGTCTTGTGGTCGCAAAAATGAAAACTGCCTCTGACGAAGAAAAAGAAATTCGTCTTTTTGCTAATCTTTGTGAGGTAGAACCGAAGGTTATTGAAGAGCTTGATGAAGCTGATTACTCCAATCTGCAAAAGGTGTATTTAGGTTTTTTCAATCCCGAGGGGATGTCACAAAAGCAGTAATCATCCTCTCAAAAATTACACACTGGCAGCTTTCCGAAATCTCAGAAATGACTGAGGAAGATTTTTCAATTTTCTTCGATGCTGCAATTGAAGTCCAAAAAGAATCCGTAAATTAACATGACAAACTCAGCTCACGCTGTTGTATCAATATTGATTGGTGCTGATCTGGGAAAGTCCTTCAGGGATTCTTTTTCTGGAGCCAGTAAACAACTTTCCGCACTTGGTGATGCGATTAAAAAGGTAAATGATAAAGCCTCAGAAATTGAGGCTTTCAGAAAATCATCGCGCGCTACAAAAGAAGCGTCTCTCTCTTATCAGGAAGCAAAACAGAAATTGAATCTGTTGAACAGAGAGATGACTTCAAGCCTTACTCCTTCCAAAGAACTTCAGAACAATTTTCGCAAAGCAGAAGTCGCTGCACAAAAAGCCAAAGTTGCTTTCATGGAGTCAGCACAAGCAACCCGTGAAATGGGTAAAGCCTTAAGTGCAGCTGGTGTTGATTTCAAAAACTTAAATCAGCAACAGCAGGTTTTAGGCAAAACTCTTGAGACTTTAAAAAAGAGACAGGCAGCACTTCAAGCTAACGCTGATGCCAAATCACAAAACTTAAGTAAACGCGCTAATTATCGTGCGCAAATGGGAGATGCCATTGCGCTTGGAGCAATTCTTTACTCTACAATTAAACCAGCAGTAGATTTTGAATATGCGATGGCGCAAGTCGGTGCTGTTACCGAAGAAGCGGCAAACTCAGATGGATTTAAAAAGCTCACTGCTAAAGCAAGAGAGTTAGGAAACACCACGCAATTTACTTCTGCTCAAGCTGCCCAAGGTATGAAATTCCTGGGTATGGCTGGCTTCAACACCAATCAGATTTTAGCAGCGACTCCGGCAATTTTGAATTTGGCAATTGCCGACAATATGGAGTTGGCGCAATCGGCAGAAATTGTTTCAAACATCCTGAATGGCTTTGCAATGAAGGCTGAACAAGCAGGTGAAGCAGCGGATGTTTTAGCGCAAGCTGCAATTGCAACCAACACCGATGTTAAAATGCTCGGTGAAACAATGAAATTCGTAGCACCTGCAGCAGCGGCAGTTGGTGGAACTTTAAAAGAAACTACCGCGCTTGCCGGTGTTTTAAGTAATGCCGGAATTCAGGCGACAATGGCTGGAACCATGCTTAGGTCGGCTTACTTACGCCTTGCTGCACCCGCAAGAGCTGGTGCAAAAGCACTTGGTGAATTTAAAAACAAAATGCAAATCACGGCTGAAGAAATGCCGGATGTTGCTAAGGAATCTTTGCTTGCACAAAATAGACTACATGGTCTTGGAGTTAAAATCTTTACCAGCGCTGGAAAAATGCGCTCAATGGTTGAGATTATGCGCGATATTCATAAAGCTACCAAGAACCTTTCTGACGATAAAAAACTCAGTGTTATCAAAGATATTTTTGGCACTTATTCAACATCTGGTGCTTTAGCAATTTTCAAAGGTTTTGAAACTGGCTCAGTTGATGAAGTTTTAAACAAAGTTAATAACGCTGACGGCACTGCCAAAAGAATGGCAGATCGACTAAGCGATACCGCTCGCGGTTCGTTTCTTGAGTTTCAGTCTGCAATTGAATCAATTGGAATTTCGCTTGGCACTACATTGCTTCCAACCATTTCAACAACCTCCAGAGAAATTGCAGGTATGGCTTTGAAGGTCAGTAATTTTTCAGAAAAATTTCCGGTATTAACCAAATATATCGGGCTGACTGTTGTTAGTATCATTGGCTTAAAAATTGCCACCATCGCTCTGGGTTATGCTTTCACTTTTGTAAGAGGTGCTTTCTTAACAGCACAAGGCGCATTACTGGCTTTCAGAACCACGATCACTTTAGTTGGTCTGGCGATGCCTGTGATCACTACTGCAATTCGTGCAATGGGCTTGGCTTTGATCAGCAATCCAATCGGACTCATAATTGCAGGAATCGTACTTGCTGCAACTTTGCTAATTAAAAATTGGACTCCGGTTGGTGAATTTTTTAAGAATATTTTTAGCGGAATTATTGGCTGGGTGAAAACCGCTTTTGATTGGGTGATGAAGTTAGTTGAACCACTCAAATCAGTTGTTGGCTCAATTACAAATGTTGCTGGAAAAGCGTGGAATTTTGTCGCCGGAAATTCTGATTCCAAAGATCAAAAAACTTCCTCAGCGGTTGGAAATATCGTCAGCAATTTTGATGCAAAAAATGATCTAGGAAAAATTCCGTCATTTGACATGCCAAATATTTCATCATCGCCAGGTGGAATCGGAGCACAGCAAATTTCAATTTCTGCACCAATTACCATCAATGCTGGTGGCAATATGGATGAGAAAAAAATCGCTGATCAGGTGCGAATCGCCATCGATGAAACTTTCAGAAAATTATCAGCCAGAAAACTCGCTTTGAATTACGATCAATGATTTTCGATTCCTTTAAAAACCTAGGCGGCAAGCTGAATCTAAACAGCGCGCTTGGAATCAACATGATGATGATTCTTGGTGCTTATCGTTTTGCTATCAGCTCTGCCGCTTTTCAGAATCTCAAAAGACAAAGTGAGTATCGTTGGCAGGAAATTAACAGAATTGGTGCTGATCCAGCTTTGCAATTCACCGGTTTTGGCACAGAAACTATTGATTTTGATGGTGTGATTTATCCGCATTTCAAAGGCGGCTTAAGACAAGTAACTTTAATGCGCGCCGAAGCTGGAATTGGCAAACCGCTATTTTTAATTTCAGGAAATGGCAATGCTTTTGGCAAATGGTGCATTGTAAAAATCTCAGAAAATCAAAGCGTTTTTATGAAAGACGGCGCACCGCTCAAAATCGAATTTTCAATCAGCCTTAAGCGTTATGGCGAAGATGCAAAGCCAGGCGTTAAGGGCATTATCCAAAACATCGTTAAAGCAATATGATCACTTATGTCACAAAAGATGGTGATGTACTTGATGCAATTTGCTGGAAGTATTATGGCAGCACAACTGGCGTGGTTGAAAAAGTTTTAGAAGCTAATCGTCACCTTGCAGAACTCGGCAGTATTTTTGCCGCCGGCGTAAAAATTATTTTACCGGATTTAACTCAGGAAGAAGAAACAGAAAGCGTTAAACTTTGGTCGTGAATCCAGCATTTAAAATTATTGCCGACAAAAAAGATGTCACAGCGTTAATCGCACAAAGATTGGTTTCAATTAATGTCACTGACGAAACCGGTTTAGTTTCTGATACTTGTGAAATTCTTCTCGATAATCGTGATGAAAAATTAGAAATTCCACCGCGCGGTGCTGTACTTGAAGTTTCTCTTGGTTATGAAGACAAGCCTCTGACAAAGATGGGAAGCTACATTGTTGATGATGTCGAAGTTTCATCACCGCCTTTGCAAATGCGAATTACTGGCAAAGCAAGCAACACTCTCGATAAAAATTTAACCAAAAAAATTAAAGCGCCGAAAAGCAAATCTTGGCACGGCTACACGTTGGTTGGAATCATCACGGCAATTGCCAACAACCATGGTTTCAAGGCGGCGATAGATGAATATTTCAAACAAATCTACATTTCGCACTTAGATCAAACTGACGAAAGCGACATATCTTTCCTGAACACTTTGGCGCAAAGCTATGGTGCTTTTGCCAAGCTGTCTTTGGGGAGATTGTTATTCTTTCGCCGAGGCATCAGCGTTTCAGAAAATGGCAAAGAACTACCAACAACAAAACTTTCCGCCGCACAAATTTCTGATTGGAAATTGCGTGTTTCCGACATGGAAAAATTCGGCAAGGTGATTGCCAAATGGCATAATTTTGCCACAGGAAAAGAAGAAGATGTTTTTGCCGGAACTGGCGATCCAGCTTACACGATGCGATATAAATTTGTCAGTGCTGATAGAGCCAGAGAAGCAGCAAAAGCCAAGCTCGCTGAATTTAAACGAGGTGCAGAAAATTTAAATTTTTCCACTACAGGAAATCCAAAACTCAGCGCTGAAAACAAGATCACTTTCACCGACATCAAATATTTAAAAAACAAAAATTGGATCATCACGAGTGTTACTCATTCGCTCACTGATCAAGGATTCACAACTCAAGTAACCGCAATCATCAAATTATCAGATGTGGAGTAAAATAAGAAAATCTGACGATGGAGAATTCATCATCACCAAATGCGAATTGGAATTACTGCTTGAACAGGCTTCAAAAGAAGGAGCTAAGCAAGCCCTAACTGAACTTGGTCTGCACGATGAAAACGCACCAACCGATATTCGCGATTTACGAGAGCTGCTAAAAGCATTTCGTATGGCGAAGAAGGACACCTTCAGAATTTTGGTTAAGTGCATCGTTATCGGCTTTGTAACCATTCTAACCGCCGGATTTATTTCTCTCATCGGCGATCATATCAAACTCAAATAAAAATTTTATGCCACAATTTGGAAAAGATTCATTGGCGAGATTAGCAACTTGCCACCCAGATCTACAAAAACTCTTCAACGAAGTAATTAAGCATTACGACTGCACCATCATTGAAGGCCACAGATCAGATGCAGATCAATTAAAAGCCTTCAACGATGGAAAATCAAAAATCCCATCTGGCGGCATGCACAATAAAACACCATCACTCGCAGTTGATGTCGCACCATGGCCAGTTGATTGGAAAGACAAAAACCGTTTTTACCACTTTGCCGGCCGAGTTCAGGGAATTGCACAAATGCTGAATATCAAAATCCGCTGGGGCGGCGACTGGGATTCCGACAACGATTTGAAAGATCAAAATTTTTACGACTTACCACACTTTGAATTAGCAAACGACTAAACTATGAGCTGCAAATTTTTAGAAGATTTTAACGGAAACAAATCATCAAAAAGACTCGCAGGAATATTCTGTTTGTCAGTTGGTTCGTTGATGAAATTTATTCTGTTTCTTTACGGATTAAGCCATGTCACAGCAACACCTTTTGATCAACTAGATGGTTGTGCAGACAATTTGATTTATGTCGGCGCTGTATTGCTTGGCTCAGGATTGTTCGAACTTTTAAGGCAGAGAGGAAGCAAATGATCCAAAATTTACTGGCAAAAATATTAGCAATCATCGGCGGCGTAATCGCCATTTTTACTCTCGGAAATTTTTACGGAAAAAAATTGCAAAAAACCAAACAGCTCGAAGAAGATTTTACTGATGCAACTGAATCAACAAAACGCCAAGAAAATCGCCGTAATGACGATATTTCTGCTGTTAAGCGCCGGATGCAGAAATACATCCGCAAATAGCTTTTGTTTGTGGGCAAAACCAATCACTTTGAGTCAAGAAGAATTCGATCAAATGAGCGAAGAAACTCTCCGCCAAATTGACAATTTTAACCAAGAATTTGAGGAACACTGCAAGTAAGCGAATATAGTTGATTATTCTACTTGATAACTGTTTCAAACGAAGCGTTCATTGGGTTCAAGCCATGTGGCGACTCAATCAACAACAAGGAGAAAAATGCAAAATTTCGAAGATCAAATCAAAAAAGATTTAATCAAAAATTCTTACAAAAATTTAACCAAAGGCAACGCCTGGGAATTTTTCAAAAAATCCAACTATTACAAATATCTGCAAAATGAACCTGTAAAATTCAGAACAGAAAACACCATCCATTACGCTAAGAAATTTCTTAGTGATATGCAGGATTTAAATTTGATCGAACCTGAATGCTTTAACCAATAAAAATATGACCACGCTAACTTTTAAAGGTTTTATTGAAGATGTTCGCAATGCAAAATGCAGCGATGCAGAGATAGTCCAATTATCACAAATTTTTTCTGAAGCTCTTTTGCCTTTTGCTGAAATTTCAGCATCAAAACCTTGGTATGATAAGGCTCGTTATGATAATCTGAGAGAATTTAAATCAGCTTTCAAAGATGGGGTGGAGGAGTTTTCTTTGATCGTCACCAAAACAAAGTCAGATGATGAATTTGACCACTTTGTTGGCGAGTTTTTTTGCGAAGAAAAAAATCTAAAAATTTTAGCGAAAATCAAAATAGATTAATCTGCAGCAAGATTTCTGATTCTGCCTCTAAAAATCATATCAAACTTTTCTAGAGTATTTTTTAGCCATTGATTTTGTGAAGACCAATTTGTCTCTTCAGTAGGATTTGCGCTAAAAAATAAAAGAATACTCGATCTATTTTTTTCTGGATTTTCTCTCCACTCCAAAGCACTTCCCATTTCCCTTTCGATCACCTCTTTATCCTTCGCAAGAAGATGATAAAACGATTTTTCTCCATCCTTATCAGCAATTACCAATTCAACACCAATTCTGTTTGTAACAGTGTTTAAAAGCGCATTTACATGAAACCCACTTCGTCCTATTGAAAAAGTTAACCAATGTCTTGGGCGTGGGTCTTGTGGACGAAGTTTTGATGAAGAATTTTCAAGATAAGAAATAAAACTTTGCCAATAGCGATATTGCAGACCTTTAGTTTCACTGGTAACTTGACTTTCAATTTCCTTAGCAGCGTCAGAGACAGTTTTGCTCCAGTTATTCGGCTTGGAAATGACATTAAATTTTGGTGCTGCCGGCGAATTACCAATCTTCCATAACTCAACTTCTAAACCGAAGAAGCGGAATTTTTTGTCAGTTATTTCGTTAAGCCAATCAAGTGCAGCACGATGCTCCTCAGTAAATTTTGCTGCTACCCAGACAATTGTCACTGACTGTAATCCAGCAGCATAAGTTAAAAGCTGGCCAAGATGTCTATGATCAGTTCTTTCAATTTGGTTTTCGATTAATACCAGGCTGTCATCTTCGGTGCTTTTGCATAAAATATCCGCTCTAAACGGCCCCACATCTTTTTCCTGAGCTTCCAGTTCCAACTCAATCCCAATTGCCTCTCCCAATGTCTCCAAATTTTCCTCACGCGCCAGCCATGGCGTAAAATCCTGCCCCTCAGTTTGCCATATTTGGCGTAAATCTACTTTTTCTAGTTTTCCGAGCATATTTTTTTACAATTTTATTACAGAGAAACTCGCAATCTTTTTGCTCTTTCCTTAAATGCCATTTCTCCACCCTCTAATATTTCACAAACTTTTTTTCGAATTTCAGGATTTTCTAAACTGCCAGAGACATAATCTATTTCTGGTAATTGGTTTTGTTGATGAGATATACAAGATGCTACAATAACTTGCTCCGCATCTGTATTAACCACCAAATTTGCATTATGCGTTACTATTATAATCTGTCTTTTTTGTTTTGCCGAACGAAATCTTGTCACCAATTCATCAAAAATTGATTTTGGATCAAGGTTTTCTTCCGGCTGATCTATAATAAGTGGTCTATAATCATCCTTATCAATCACTAGATACAAAAGTAACAAAACAATCCCTCTAGTTCCTGGAGATAGTTGTTGAATGCTAACCCCATCATATTGCACACCATAGTTTATTGATATATGACTAGTGTTATAAAGCCATGCAGAAATTTTATTAGCCCAGTCTCTAAATAAATTAGCGTCTTGTTTTTCGACAGGAGAGCATTCTTGTAAAGAACCCGTGTATTCTTCTAAAAATTTTTCCATAGCATTTGCAACATCTTCTGCCGATCCTTTTTGCCAAACTGGAAGTAGAGACTTCTTAACAATTTCATGAAGGGAGCCTTTTCTTCTAAAGGTTGATCCTTTTCGTAAATCTAGCAAATCTTCTCCGTTTTTTACCCACTCATCAATATCAACAAATCTCTGTACATGAAACGTTAGTTTTCCCAATGTGCCGCTGTCATCTTTGATGCCATTCATTAATGGCTGATAAAGATTCTCTAGAATTTTTTCATGCTCCAAAAGGGTGGCAAATACACTTTTGTAAGATTCTTTTCTTAAGCGCACTAATTCAGCTATTTTTTCACCGGATGATTCGGCTTCTTTTATCTCATTTTCTAGCTTGGTAGAGGCAACCTCGTCTTTTGTGATTTTTTCAGAAATTTTCCTGAGTTTTGCAGCGTTTTCTTTTCCAACACCAATCAATTTCTCAAGCCTACCTTGCTCGGTTTTTAGAAGATTGTAGGTCTGTTTTGATAACTCAGCGTCCCGTGGTATTAGTGAAACCTTTAGTTTATCATCTTTGATTTCAGGAATTTTTTCTCCGGTAAGAGAAGTGATTATTTTTTCAGATTTTAAAATTTCTGAAGATAATATCTGCTCAACATCTCCTTTAAAACTCAGTTCAAATCTCCCCCATTGCTCTTCCGTAAGACGCACTCCAGGGTGATCTTGTTTTAATTTCCTTAAAGAGTTTGGAATAACATTGTTTTTAATGTTAACAGCAACCGATTTTAAAGTTTCTAAGGAAGATTTTTTACGAGTCTCGTTCTCTAAATTTACTCTTAACTGATCCAAAAAAGTGGAAATAGTCTCATATTCTTTGGTTAGCTTTTCTTGATCATTACCGACTAAAGATTGTCTATTTTTTTTATCTTCCTCGATTGTCTTTTTCTTGCTTTGCAGAGATTGTTTTAGAGTTGGAACATTGTCTTTTTTACTACGCAATATGTTTAGGCTGTTTGTATAATCTTCTATTTGATCTTCATAAAATTTTCTAGATTCTGTTACGCTAGATAGTTCTAACTCCATCAATTCATCAAAAGATTCAGCACCTTTTCGATCTATTTGTTTATGATAATCAAAAATAACGCGCTCTATCTCTTTCATTAACTCATTTGTCAATCCATCGGCAGAGCATAATTGATCGACAAACTGCTGAGAAAGATACTGAACCTTTGGCTCATCTAAAATATCTTCAATACCAATACTTTTTAAATTATTTGAAGTTTCTTCTTTCGATTTCCAAAAAAGTTTAACCGACTCATCTTGTAATTTTTCTTCTGCTCTTTTTACAAAAGAACGGTCATTTTTTTGCTGACCCATAGAATATCCCCCAACCGCTATAAAGTCGGCAAGAGCAGTTTTTCCAGAGCCTCTAGCGCCAATGATTGTAACAAGACCAGGACTCAGAGGTATGGTGTTATTTTTTAGCCACGAGGCATTACTAATTTCGATCTTATCTATTATGTGAGACGGAAAACTATCCGAAGAAACTTTTTCACCTATAAAAACACGACTTTCTGGCTCAATAACAACTTGCTTTAGTCCTTCAAATGTTAAATCAGCTTTAATCCAGCAATATCTTTTCTCATCTGGTTCAAACAACTTTTCAAATGAATGAGCATCTGATCCATGCAGGCATGGCTTAATGGCTCTATATTTCTCACATATAATATTAAGGCTGTCAGTGCCTTTTCCCAAAAAATACTCTCGATCTTTTGGTCTAGCAGAAAAAATAATATCGGTAAATCTATAAATCTGATCCCTAATTTCTGCAAAGCCATTATCTTTCTGTAACCCCGAAACGCCATCGTTAGTCGAATTAGAGATAGCAATTAAACTATTTTCTTGCAGAAGGCGCTCTTGCTTAAACCAATCCTGAAAAGAGCTAAAATCAACTTTGTATTGATTAATTCCCTCTCTATAAGCCGCTTCATCGCTATTCGTTTTGTCCCTTTTTTTACCAATAGCTATAAAAGAGCTCCGGCAACATCCAAAAGGTTGGTCATTTATTTTGATAGTTAGTCTTGATAAACTTTCCTCTATCATCTGAACATGATCTTCTCGCTCAGGAGATACGAGAATGTGTATATTGATGCCTTTAGATTTTTCGGTTTCTGGAGTAATTCTGAATTCAATATTTGGAATGATCAGGTCGATATTTGACAATCTCCCGCCTTTTTTGTGTTCAAGAATCTTTTTATATCCTTCGATAGATAAATAATCGGTTACGCCTATAGCTTTAACACTTTCTTGCTCTTCAATTTTCTTAATAAACTTCTCCCATACCGCATCATCATCACCATTATAGTTGCTATTCAAAGCAGTTCCAGGCGTGTGAATATGCAAATCCCAACGCCTCCATTCCGATCCTCTTGAAAATTTATCGCTATTTATCATTATCAAACTCCATTTTCTTTAAAATTTATTCCTCTCTAAACGCCTTATAAGCCGACTCTTTAATTGGTGTTAACAAATATTGAAACAAGGTGCGTGAACCGGTGACGATGAAAGCAGTTACTGGCATTCCTGGTGTTAGCTTCACATCTGTTTTTAATTTCGTTAGTTCTGACTCAGGAATTTCAATACGAGCTTTAAAATATACCTGTCCGTTCATTTCATTTTTAAAAGAATCAGCCGAAACATTTTCTAATTTGCCATTTAGTTTTGGCATCAGCCTTGCCTTGTAGGCGGTGAGTTGAACTTTGGCAATCAAGCCCTCGGTAAGAAGATCAATGTCTTGCGGATTGACCATAACTTCAGCGATTAAATGATCATCTTTAGGAACAATGAACATGATCTCGCTTGCAGGTGAAATTATACCACCAATCGTCTGATATTTTAAATCCATCACAGAGCCGGAAACCGGCGCTTTGATCACCGATCTTTCAAGAGTGTCGACGCTGGCTTGATACTCACTTTTCAAGCTGGCGATATTTGATGCCAACTCACCAAACCTTCCTTCCGCTTCATTAAGCTGTTTTTGCAGATCAAGTTTTCTGGTTAGTGATGAGTTGGAATTTTTCAAAAGCTCATCAACCATTCTCAATTCCTGACTCAATGTTTCTATGCGTTTTCTTGTTGCAGTTTTTTGAAATTCTGAGGCTTTGATAGCTTCTAAAGTTTGTTCAATTTTTGCTTTTACTTGGATTGTATTTAAAACGATCAGTTCTTGACCCTCTTCAACAAACTGTCCTTCCTTAACTTTAATTTGCTCAATAATACCGCCATCTAAGTGAGAGATGGTTTTCTTGTTTGCGGTTAAAATTATTTCACCATTAGCAATCACGCTGGAATTGATTGGCGCAAAAACTGCCCAAAGAAAAAAGCACAGCAAAAAACCAAGGATGATTTTTACAGCTACAGTCAAATATGTTTTTTCTTCTTTGTGATCATTCATGATTTAGTGCTAAAACTATCTATTATTTTCTGGGAAACGTCGAAACCTTTTACTTCTCCATCATGCAAAATCATGATCTTGTCTGTCACTTTCAGAATTGACGGCTTGTGAGAAATTAGAAAAACAGTAATTCCGTTCTGCTTAGCTGCACTTACCGCGCTAAGGAGCGCATTCTCTCCCTCGATATCAAGATTGGAGTTTGGTTCATCCAAAATTAACACTTTGGGATTGCCGTAAAAAGCACGAGCTAACGCGATTCTTTGCTTTTGTCCTGCAGAAATATTTGTCATGCCGACCATAGTTTCATAACCTTGCGGAAAAGACATAATCAGCTCATGAACTCCTGCTTTCATTGCGGCTGCAACAACATTCTCATCTTTTGCATTTTGAGTGAAGCGCGAAATATTTTCTTTTATTGAAGCGTGAAAAAGCTCCACATCTTGCGGCAGATATCCCATATAATTACCAACCTGACTTTCATCCCAAAGATTTAACGGCGAAGAATCTAACAAAATTTTTCCGCTGGTTGGTTCAAAAATTCCACTGAGCAATCTTGCTAAAGTTGTTTTGCCACTTCCTGATTTTCCAACGATACCAATTATCTCTCCGGCACTAACTTTGAATGAAATGCCTTTGATAATTTTAATTTGTCCTGAGTAGAACAATAAAGCTTCGCAAACCACATCACCTTTTGGTTCTGGGAGTTTTGTTTTTGCTGAAGTTGAAAGATTTTTGAAAGAATTTTTAAGTCTTTCGTATGATTTTTTGAGAGAGATTAGAGCCTGAAAAATTGTTGGCGAAGCATCAAATGGCACTAGAACTTTTCCGGAAAGAATTGATACCGCGATCATTCCGCCGGAAGACATTTTGCCTTTAATGATTAAAATTGCCGAAACAAAAGTGATCGCAATTTGCATGGCATAGCGCAGGGTTTTTGTCGTAGTCGCAATCGTCTTGCTCTTTTTCTTAACTACCGCTTCCAGATTTTTTTGCTCAGATAAATCGCTCTCATATTTTTTGCTTACATTTTCTATCATTCCCATTCCAACTATCACTTCGGCATTGCGCGTTAGAAGATCAAGTTTGCTGTTCATAGCAATCTGAACATCATTTAACTTTTCACTATCAGCTTTGAGTAATTTTTGATTAAAGAAAGCCAGAATGGCCAGAACCAGAGAGCAACCAAGAATAACAAATCCGAGTATCCAGTGAATATAAAAAATTACTGCTAAGAAAATCAGAACCCAAGGAATGTCAAAAATCAGCGCAAGATTAGGGCTGGTGATAAATGTTTTAATGCTTGAGAGATCACGCAAATATTGACCACCGATATTTGCCTTAACGCAATCTTTGATGTTTTGGGAAAAAGTTTGAACTGAGAGTTTTTTCTCAAATGAGTTTCCAATAAAAGTAAATGCTGAGTCGCGAACATTGCTTAAAAAACTCATCGCGCATACAGAGCAAAAAATGATCAGCGAAAGATAGATTAAAGTTTCGATTGATGAAGAACCAAGAACTCTGTCCAATACCTGCATCGAATAAATCGGCAGAGCTAGGCTGAGAGCATTAATAATGAAACTAAAAATGAAGCAGTGCCAAAAACATTCCTTCAGAGAATCTAGTGCATTTTTGATCGGATTTATTTCAATTTTTCTCATATCTCTCCAGTTAATGCTTTGATTCTAAAATAACTGTAGAGCATGTCACTTTCGACTGAAATTGACTGCTTTTCCAACTCCTGAACATCCACTTTTTTTAGCAAAAATTCCATCTGACCGATATCCTTCTTTTTAAAACGATCCTCTACCAAAATTAAAGATTCTGCTGTGCTTTTCAAAACCTCTGCAAAAGAAAGCAGGCTCTCTTTTAGAGAGATGAATTTATTGTATTCTTCCTTTATGCCTTTTTCTACTTCTTCCAATGCCAGCTTATGCTCCAGCTCAGCAATTTGTTTTTGCTTGCTTGCCTTGGCAATCGATGTGTATTCAGAACCCGATTGAAAAAGCGGAATTGTAAAATCGAGATAAACTACATTATTCGTAACCGATGATCCGTTAAAGTAGTAGGAAGCTTTTTGGTTTTCGCGCTGCAATGAAAGCGATACTTTTGGCAATAATTTTCCGCTCTCTGCAGCAATTGCTGCTTTAGCCGCTCTTAATGAATATCTTGCTGATTTTATTTTTGGATTGTCGGTTGTGGCCAGAGCAAAGACATTTTCAAAACTATCTACTTCAGAATGAACAATCGGCCTAGCCAGGTTTTCTGGCTTTTGTTTAACAAGACTTTCAAATCTTAACTCATACTCTCTTAAAAGATTTTTATTTTCTTCAGCCTTGAGAATTATATTCTGACTTTTGGTCTCATAATCATTATACTCGTTATAGGGAATGTCTTTCAGCTTCAGTCTTTGCCTTGCCAATTCGACAATTCTTTTATAGTTGGAAACTTCATTTTTTTCAATTTCGACAGTTTTGCGTAGCTTTAAAATGGCTATATAGCTTTCAGCCACAGCAAGAGAGATATCATCTTTTTTTGCATTCAGAGTTTCTTTGGCGGCATCGGTTTTATGGATCGCTTCCTTAAATCTTGAAACTCCTTGAAAACCGGTAAAAAGTGGCTGGCTGACAGTAAAAGTCCTGGTGTCTTCTTTTAGATTATAATGCGCAGTTGATGTGGTGGTTTCTCTATCGCCATTGCGATAACCAAGACTTACATTTGGTAAAAACATCGTGGCAGCATCAGCCTTTGATAAAGATGTGAGTTCCGACTTCTTTTCTTCTATTTGAACCTCCGTACTTTGCTGTTTAGCGCTAATTATTGCCTCTTCCAAACTAATCGCAAATGCATCCATACAGAACAGTAAAAACCAACAGCCAGCGCAACAAAATAGAATTCGGTTATAGAAATTTTCAAACAGCATTAATTGGGTTTATGTGGTTTTTTGGTATTGTCGATATTACTAACCGATTTAGTTTTTTTGATTTCGATATTGTTAGAGACGGCTTGCAACGACTTAATCTCAAAGCCTTTTGAATTATTTTTTGGAACTAGAACATTAACTTCACGACCTTTTAAGCGCTCATCGTTTAGTTGCTTCATGATTTCTGATTCAGGAACAAAAGGGCTTATAACGTCAATGATGAACATTTTATTGCCTGAGTTCCAATCGGATGGTTTTAATTTAACAACGCCACTCAACAATCTTTTTTCAACCTCATCATTTATCATCGCCCAACTGACAAACGCCACCGGCTCGTTCTTCTTACTTCTTAAAAGAAAAAACTGTTTAAGCCTTATGGCAGGAAATATCAGCCATTCATAATCGCTGGCAAAAAGATGCTTATGCATAGCTGATTTAGCAGCAAGCAAACACGCAGCACCAACAACGCTTTCCATTGCTACATAGCTGGGAATATTAGCTTTTTTATCGTCCTCTTTTTTGCCGTTTTTATTCATCATTTCAATTTTCTTAGATCAAGTTTAAGTTACTCCTAGAGTGCAAAAACCGATAGATTCTAAGAAATTTTTTTAAAAATGCAAAATTTACATCTTAATAACGGATAAAGTAGATCAAAATACCTCAATATGAAACAAATTTTAAAAACCTGACTAGACAATCATCATTAAATTTGCTTTTTTTTTGAAAAAGGTATAAAAACTATTCGTTTTTGCAGTCAAATCGACTTCGGCTCTAGTAGATATTAACTAAATGAATGATCTAGAATTACTCATTTTTTCAGAAAATTTTATATAAATCATCACTAAAAAATGTCGGAGCAGAAAATCAAAAAATCTTTGAAACAGAAATTACTGAAATTTAGCGAGCTGGCTCTGGTATTCTTGTTCGTAACTTTCATGGCCATAGTAATGGCTTTTTATTATGATGAGCTTGGTCTCGCTCTAACCACAACCTTAATTATTGTAGCTGTTGCCTTATTTTTGCCAAATTTTTTAAGAAGAAATTTTAATACTGATAAGAAAAGAAATCTTGAGATGGTTAAGGCTCTTGATTATCAGGACGCAATAGGCTCCTTCCTCTGGACAAAAGCTGATAAATCAGGACTTTTCCCCTACAGAGAATTTAATACCAGTTTTGCCAAATCACCAAAAGAACAAGTCGAAGGAAAAGTTTTTTACATTGATTTCAAAGCCAAGTGCTTGGTCGCCTTAGTTCAAGTTCTGCACATGATATTCTTACCATTTGCCTTTGTGTATATCGCAAACCTCAAAAATCCCATGATATCAATTTTTGCTATTCTGATCGTCACAATTCTCTTTGTTAAGTCCTACGACAAAACTCGTAATTTTATAATCAGAAAATCTGCAAAAAATATTAACCCAAGCAATAATAACTAAAACATTTTAAGCCATGACTCAAAGCTCACAACAAAACAGTTTGTCTCAAGATTTTGCAATTGGTCTAGCAACTGGGTTTAATAGTAGCGTTATTAATGCAATCTTCAAATCAGGACTTCCTGGAACGAGTGCCTTAATGCTTGGCGATGTAGCGTTTAACGTTGCTGTAAACAACATAACAGGAAGCGATCTTGGTAAAGCCTTTATTCAAGTTGGGGTTGGATTCTTGACTCCAGGCGGTATTTTTGGAGGAGCGGCTGCCTCAATTGCTGTTGGTCAGATGTATGATAAAGCCGGCGAATTTATCCAATCTTCCTTCGAAAAATATTACCTCGATAAAAAATATGGAACCATTGAAGAAATAAGGGCTCAATTTCAAAAACCGACTGTCGTTTTTAAAGGTGATAATGGTGGCTTATTCAAAATAGAAAATGGTGTATATGTTGCAGTTGATAGCTCTTCGATCCCAAGCAGTAACAGCCAAAGCGTTATAGTTTCAAAATCTTCTTCAACGATTAAAAATAACGATCTCGAAATCAAAATCACAGACAACAACACCTCAATTACTTCAAGCACTCTTAATCAAAACGAATTATTAAACTCTTCAAAAACTCTGCTTAATTCTCAAAAAGCTGGTTCCACAGTAAAAATTGAATCAACAGACGGCACAATTACTACCTCACTTCTAAGCAAATCAATATTAGATGGTGCAGAAAAAATCTTGGCCGATAGCACAACTTTGGAATCAAAAATTATCACAATTCACAACGACGATGGAAGCGATAGTCTTTATTTAGCCAAAAGTAACGAGGAATTAACCTTTAAAGATGGAACCACTACCACTTTTTCATCTTTAATAAAAATGACTGAAACCGCTACTGAGGTAACAGAAAAATTTGTTAATGGTTACTTGGGTCAGGTAAACACCCTATTCACAACAGAATCTGGTGTAGCCAGTTTGATCAGCGATGTTAGTGCGGGAATTCAAAAAGGAGACAGTCCGGAGCAGATAGCCAAAACAATAGCTACAAAACTTGCAGTAAAGCAGATAATAGATCAAGGCGGAGCAGCAGCAAAACAAGAAATTCAAAAAGCTCTAGTTGGAAATGCAGCAGACCAGGCGGCAATAGAAAATGGTGATTTACTAAATTTATCTCCAGAAGGTGTAGAAAAGTTACAAGGTTTGGAATCAGTAACTAATAATCCTACATTCCAATTCGGCTATACAGTAGCAATAGCCTATGCCACAACTCTTGTACTCAATATGAACGAGGGTTGGGATAGCGAAGAATATAGTAGAGCGGCGGTTGAAGTGACCGCGCAAGTAGCCGCGCAATATGCAGTATCAGCATATCTAGGATCAACTGCCGCAGGAGCTGGGGTCGGTGCAGCAGCAGCTTATATGATAAGTGCTGGTCTGAATGATCTTCATTCTGATGATCATATGAATTCGCACCAATGGCAAACTACTATGGTTTCAGCTGCGATTCTTGGTGCTGCAGCTGCAATTGGCTTTGCTTTTGGCGGCCCAATTGGTGCTGTTGTTGCTTCAGTTGTTGTATCACAGTTTATGGGAGGCAAGGAATATGGCCCAGGTGAATATGCCGATCCATCACAAATCATCCAAGAATTATATCAGGTCACCAATAAAGCAGACGGAAGTGGCTTAGAAATATTCGGTGTTGGTAAAGAAGGCGTAACCTTAAGAGCATCAGCAAATGGTATTGATAATATCTATGGAAGTAAAAAATCAGATGTCTTGGTTGGTAATAATCAAAACAACATAATTGTTGGCTCTTCAGGCAATGATAATGGTGTTGATAATGATATGATCGAAGGAAAAGGAGGAGATGATATCCTCCTTGGAAAAGAAGGTCATGATCATATTGATGGTGGAGACGGTAACGATCAGATTGATGGTGGGGTTGGCAATGATAGATTGCTAGGTGGAGCTGGAAACGATATAATAATTGGAGATCAAGGAGACGATACCATCGAAGGAAATAGCGGTAATGATCAAATTGATTCTGGTGATGGTGATGATATTATCGATGGCGGTGATGGTGACGATTTAATCGTAGCCGGATCAGGAAATGACCAAGTTATAGCTGGAGTTGGTGATGATATAATATTTACGGAAAGTGGTGATGACCTTATAAAAGCTGGTTCAGGAAACGACCGAATCGACTCAGGCGATGGAAATGATGAGGTTTATGGTCAAGATGGAAATGACAATATAAGCACTGGTCTCGGTGATGATATAATTTTTGCTGGAGCAGGAGTTGATATTATAAACGCTGGTCTTGGTAATGATATTATTGATGCGGGTGAAGATAATGATTTAGTATTGGGTGGCACAGGTAATGACATTATCTATGGCAACACTGGTAATGACAGCCTTTATGGCGAAATCGGTAACGATTACATCATGGGCGGATCTGGTGATGATGAAATCGGTGGTGGTGAAGGAGATGATATTTTAGTTGGAAACGCTGGAGATGATATCTTAGACGGTGGCGCTGGAAATGACCTTTACATCCATAATTTAGGAGATGGCAAAACAACAATTACCGATGAATTTGGTGTTGATACCGTAAGAATTTTTGGTGTCGCCAATCAAAACAATTTATCGTTTGTTAAAAATGGTAACGATTTAGAAATCACTTTTAGCGATAATGCTAATGATAAAATCATCATAAAAGACCAGTTCTTAGATTCGATCAAGGTAGAATCTCTAAAAATTGATAAAAATGTTCAGATTGATTTAACTTCTCTTTCTTTCGATCAAAACCAGCATGCAACCTATAACGCATCAACTTATTCTGATGACATAGATGGTGCTGAATTGAAGGAAAAATATGAAAATATTTTAGAAGATAGCAACAACGAGGTAATATATAATGCCTCTTCTTCCTGGTATACCGACAACTACGATGTCAATGTTCTAACCCAAAAAATTGACTACGAAAAATACAACGATGTTCAAATCAGATCATACAAAGTTGCGAGAAATATTTTCGGCGGTTACTACACAGTTTATTACAAATATTACGAAAAAAATATCGGTGGTGGCGCTGGAAATGATAAACTAGTTGGCTCTTGGTGGAATGAAAATATTTATGGATACGGCGGTAATGATTACCTCTATGGCAATGACGGAAACGACAATATTTACGGCGGAGATGATAACGATCTAATTTATGGTGGAAGCGGCAATGACAATGCTTACGGTCAGAATGGCACTGATAAAGTATATGGTGGCGAAGATAATGATAAAGTTAACGGTGATTATGGAAATGATACCCTTTATGGCGAAGCTGGAAGTGATATCATAAACGGCAATGCTGGTGATGATGTTATGTTTGGCGGCAAAGGTAATGATGTGATCAATACTGGTGATGGCCACGATATAGCTTTTGGTGGTGATGGCGATGATATGATCGATGGATCACAAGGAAATGATTATCTGCTTGGTGAAGATGGTAATGATATTATATCCGGTGGAATTGGGAACGACACTGTTCTTGGCGGAAAAGGAAATGATATCATCGATGGAAACGATGGGGATGATTATCTAACGGGCGATGATGGCGACGATATGCTTTCTGGCGGTGCTGGAAACGATACTATCATCGGTGGTGAAGGAGAAGATATAATCCAAGGCAACCAAGGAAATGACGTTATTAGAGCTGGAAGCGGAAGCGACATGATCAATGGCGGAGATGGAGACGATCAAATTAATGCCGGTTCAGGAAATGACTTGATTCTAGATAGTAAAGGAAATGATCAAATTACTCTTGGCGATGGAAGTGATTTGTTTTTGGTCGAAACGACTAACGGCGGAACTAAGACAGTAAAGGACTTTAATGCCGCAGAAGATAAAATAATTCTTAAAGATGTTACGGCAAATTTCCCAACCTTGATTGCGAATAGAAATATCGTGCAAGACGGAAATAACGTTAAATTTACCTATAACGGCTATACTCTAATCATAGAAAACACTCATTTATCAGATCTTAGCGATAATAATTTGATGTCTTCAATTGTTGGAGACCAATTTGATAATATTCTACAAGGCAACGATTTTGCTAACGCCATTTTTGGTCTTGGAGGCAATGACATAATTAATGGCTTAGGCGGCAATGATATGTTGTGGGCTGGAGATTTATCGCTAAATCTCTTTAATGAAATGAAAGATACGGATGTCCTTATTGGCGGCGCAGGAAATGATATTCTGAACGGAAATGCTGGCAACGACACTCTTTGGGGCGAAGCTGATAACGATATTTTGTATGGCAATGATGGAGATGACACACTCTTCGGACAAGCTGGTGACGACATAATGCAAGGCGGCAAAGGTAACGATACTCTTTATGGTGGCGAGACCGGAAATGATACTTACATTTTTAACAAAGGTGATGGTAAGGATATATTTCAAGACATAAGCCATTTTGGCCAAGATGATGGAGCTTTAAATGACGTTATCAAACTTGGTGCAGGAATTACTGCTGATGATCTTCTGTTAAAAAGAAGTGGCACTGACTTAATTATCAATTTTAGAAATAATCCAAACGATTCCATTACGGTAAAATATCAATTTTACTATGAAAACAATGACAACGACAAGCAGTATCACAGAATTGAGTATATCAAATTTGCCGATAGCAGCCTTGTTCTTGATTTAACAAAATTAAGTTTTGATCCTAATGGTTCTGCTGTTTGGAAAGGTGATGGAGCAAACAACGTTATGACAGGCGTTGGAAGTTCGGATGTGATAATTGGTGGTGCGGGAGATGATATAATAAACGGAAATTCTGGAGACGATATCTTGTGGGGCGAAGCCGATAATGATACTCTGAATGGTAATGATGGAGATGATACTCTTTTCGGACAATCGGGAAATGACATACTTCAAGGTGGCAAAGGTAATGATACTCTTTATGGCGGTGAAAATGGTAATGACACCTATATTTTTAATAAAGGTGATGGCAAAGACATATTCCAAGATATCAGCCATACCGGCCAAGATGATGGAGCGCTAAATGATAAAATTATTTTAGGAACAGGACTCGCGCCTGACGACCTTCTGCTAAAAAGAAGCGGAACTGATCTAATCATTAACTTCAAAAACAATCCAAGCGATTCCATCACTGTAAAATATCAGTTCTACTATGAAAACAACACCAACGACAAGCAATATCACAGGATCGAGTATATCAAATTTACTGATAGTAATCTCGTTGTCGATCTAACATCTCTAAAATTTGCTGCCGATAATGACACCTCCATATGGACTGGAGGAAGTGGCAATGATGTTATGAATGGAGTTGGAGATAATGATATTTTAATTGGTGGTTCAGGAGACGATACAATTAGCGGTAATTCTGGAGACGATATCTTGTGGGGCGAAGGAAATAATGACACTTTGTTTGGCAATGACGGCAACGATACACTTTTCGGACAAGCTGGAGACGATGTGCTTCAGGGTGGTAAAGGTAATGATATTCTTTACGGCGGCGAAACTGGAAATGATACTTATGTCTTCAATAAAGGCGATGGTAAGGATGTATTCCAAGACGTAAATCACATGGGCCAAGATGACGCTGCTTTGAATGACAAAATTATTCTTGGAACCGGAATTTCAGCAAACGATCTTTTGCTTAAAAGAAGTGGTAATGATTTGGTAATAAGCTTTAGAAACAGTCCAGATGATCTAATAACTGTGAAATCCCAGTTTTCTTACGAGAACAATGCCAACGATAAACAATATAATAGAATCGAATACATCAAATTTGTTGATAGTGCCATTGCAGTTGAACTAACAGGTTTAACCTTTGGAGCTGATGGTTCTGCTATATGGAAAGGCAACTCGCTAGACAACTCGATTAATGGGACTGGTGGGGTAGATATAATTATCGGAGGCGCAGGGAATGACACTTTAACTGGTAATGATGGTAATGATACTCTTTGGGGCGAAGGCGATAACGATATTTTGAATGGTGGTAATGGTGATGATAACCTTTACGGACAATTAGGAGATGACACATTGAGTGGCGGAAAAGGAAATGATGTCCTTTATGGCGGAGAGACTGGAAATGATACCTACATATTTAACAAAGGTGATGGTAATGATATTTTTCAAGATATCAGCCACACGGGACAAGACAACGGCGCGCTGAATGACAAGATTGTTTTAGGAGCTGGTCTATCAACTGATGATCTTTTACTTAAAAGAGTTGGAACTGATTTAATAATTAATTTTAAAAATAATCCGACCGACTCAATCACTGTTAAGTATCAGTTTTATTACGAAAAAAATTCTAACGACAAACAATACCACAGAATTGAGTACATAAAATTCGCTGATAGTTCTGTTTCTGTAGATTTGACAACTTTAACTTTTGCAGCTGACGGTTCAGCTATATGGAGCGGAAACTCAGCAGATAATACATTTAACGGAACTGGTGGTGCTGATATAATGGTTGGTGGAGCTGGTAATGATACTCTAATCGGCAACGATGGTCATGATA